>OGYK01001943.1_pt1 | contig 14245 bp, 11 predicted proteins | sample 1576501 | NCBI WGS metagenome assembly OGYK01 (sample SAMEA3541530, study PRJEB24748) | human gut metagenome | biome: human gut; feature: human-associated habitat; material: faeces | place: China | collected 2012
GGCATCCGGCAAAGCGCCGGATGCCTGTTTATGTTGTTCCTGTTCTTGATTTCAGGATTTGTGTCTTGAAATCAAGAATCATGATTATTCTTGAATCTGTGCTGATGCAATGGTAAACTGTGGTCATGGAAGTCCCTCAAGTTTGTGTATGACGATGGCAACCAGCCGTTCGCCATGATCTATAACGACGGCTCGACCTCATTGTATTGGATGGCATTACCCCTAAATTTTAAGAAAGGAGGAAATGAATGGACTTCATTCGCGATTATATGCAGGCGCTGCTGGCAAAAGAGATCGACGTGGCAGCTGAATTGCAAAAACAGAAATCTCAGGTCGTTTATCAGCAGTATTGTGCAGGCGGTACGATGCATCGTGGCTACTATTGTCCAAGCTTGACGGAAGATCTCTGGCTCGGCAACACGAAACGTGGCCGCCTTTGCAAGAAGCGGCCGCCGGAGGAAAGACTATCACACATATACGGCTTTGATGCGGCAGATCGCCTTATTGTTGTTGAGCACATGCACTGCTCAAAGGAGTATATCTTGTACGATACAGGAGTGACGTTGGGTGTGGAGATAGATAATGCTAACAATGCAAGTGCAGTAAACATTTGCCGGTATGACGTAAATGGAAGAATTCAGATATACGAATGCTATTTTCTCACGCCGAAGGCAGATCAGGTTTTCTATATGACTCGAGAGACGTTCCGCTACCTGCCGGATCAGGTTATAGATAATTGGTACAGGGAGATGGAGTATGAAGGGGAATGGTTTCATGAACATTATCGTTATGTGTTTTCAGTAGAAGACGGATATCTGACTGACTATACTGCAGAACGTTTTTACCATGGTCGAAGGGGTGTCAAGGTTCCTTATAGAGCGACAAAAAAGCGAAAAGTTCCACCCTGTAACCCTGAAAATAGGTGATTCAGCAAGCTGGCGGTGCATCAGCACCGCCCGCAGGAAAATGGACAAGTGGTCACTATGATGCGTACAACCGTCAGCACACAACCACAGATCATCATCGTTGTCTGCTGCATTACGCTGCGGCTTTATATATATCGGCAGACGGTACGGTAGATTTTTTCTCAAACCGGCAAAAATGACGTAGATTCGTGCTGGTGTTTTGTGTAAGATTCGCGTTGTTTTCTTCACAATGTTGTGGTAAACTACGGACATGAATTTATGAAAACGAGGGATATCTATGAAGCCACTGTCCAAAATTGCCGCAGGAGTGAGCCCGTCCGCAACGCTGGCTGTCAGCGCACTGGCGAAGAAGATGAAAGCAGAAGGGAAGGACGTTATCGGCTTTGGCGCCGGCGAGCCCGATTTTGCCACACCCGACCGCATCAGCTATGCGGGTGTGCGCGCGATCTGCGACGGAAAAACGAGATATACGCCCGCAGCCGGTATGATCGAGCTGCGTCAGGCGATTTGCGACCGCGTGAAGGCGGATTACGGTCTGGAGTATGAGCCGACGCAGGCGGTCGTTGCCAGCGGTGCAAAGCACATGGTCTATATCGCGCTGGCTGCGCTGGTTGACCCGGGCGATGAGGTGATCGTGCCGTCCCCGTACTGGGTCAGCTACTATGAAATGGTGCGTCTGTTTGGCGGCGTACCGGTCGTTGTTGACGTCAGCGAGGAGCAGGGTTTCCAGCTCGCGCCGGAGCAGCTCGAGGCTGCCATCACAGACAAGACCAAGGCCATCATCCTCAATAACCCCTCGAATCCGACCGGTGCTGTCTATTCGAAGGAAGCGCTCAAGGCAGTCGCGGACGTCTGCGTCAAGCACGATCTGTACATCATCTCGGACGAGATTTACGATAAGCTCATCTATGACGGTGCTGCATTCACAAGCGTTCCGGCGCTTGGCGAGGAGATCAAGGAGCACACCATCCTCATCAACGGCGTCTCCAAGACCTATGCCATGACCGGCTGGCGCATCGGCTATGCGTTGTGTGCAGCGCCGATCGCAAAGGCTATGGCCAATTATCTCAGTCACTCGACCGGCGCACCGGGCACGATGTGTCAGTGCGCGGCGATTGAGGCGCTCACCGGCCCGCAGGATGAGGTGGAGCAGATGCGGCAGGTCGAGCAGCGCCGCGATCTGATCGTCAGCCGCATCAATGCCATGCCCGGTGTCAGCTGTCTGAAGCCGAGCGGCGCGTTCTATGTCATGGTGAATCTCGAGAAGACCATCGGAAAGCAGATCGACGGCCAGACCATCCACAACGGCGACGATTTTGCAAAGCTTCTGCTGGAGAAGTCTCTGGTCGCGGTCGTGCCCGGCATCGGCTTCGGCGCGCCGAACTTCATGCGCCTGAGCTATGCGATCTCGACCGAGAACATCATGACCGGTATGGATCGTCTGGAGGCATTTTTGAACCGGCTTCAGTAAAACTGATTTTTGAGACGCACGGGTCACCGCGCGTCTCTTTCCTTATGCGCGGTTGACGCAAAGGTCGCAAAATGGTATTCTGAGAGCGTGTCATAAGCGCCCGTCCTCGCTGCATATTCTGTCAGGAGGGGGGAGCGCCGTGACGAGATTGCTGTATCATCGGCTACTGGTCATACTGCTGGCCGCAATTGTGGTGTTTGGCGGCTGGTTTGCAGCTGACTGGCAGCTCCGACAGGCAGAAGCAGCCGCAAACTGGCACGAGCAAACACAGGTTCTGATCCTTGACGCCGGTCACGGCGGGGAAGACGGTGGGGCAGTGGCACCGGACGGGACGGTAGAGGCGGACATCAATCTGGAGATCGCGCTGCGTGCACGCGCCATCGCAGAGCTCATGGGCGTCAAGGTCGTTATGACGCGCGAGAGTGCACAGATCGCATACCCGGACGACGCGGTCACGATCGCGCAGCGAAAAAAAGCCGACCAGCATCAACGCGCCGAGTTGGTGCGTGAGATGGACAACGCAGTGCTTATCAGCATCCACCAGAACTGCTATCCGGACAGAAAGCCATCCGGCGCGCAGGTGCTGTATGCGGCGAGCACCGGAAGCGACACGCTTGGGATGCGAATGCATGACAATCTGGTCACGTATCTTGACCCGCAAAACCGGCGCGTTGCGGCGCCGATCTCGGAGAAGATCTATCTCATGCACGCAGTGCAGTGCCCGGCCGTTTTGGTCGAGTGCGGCTTTCTGTCCAACGCTGCGGAATATGCAAAGCTCAAGGACGCTGATTATCAGGCGAAGCTTGCGACCGTTATCATCGCGTCTTACTTACAATACCGGCAGTCTCTGCCGCAAACAGGAATGATCACATGAAAGCAAAATCAAGTGCAAAAACCGTCTTTTATTGCTCGGAATGCGGCAATGAGACGGCAAAATGGATGGGGCAGTGCCCGGCGTGCGGCGCGTGGAACACGCTTGTGGAAGCACCGAAAGAACCAAAGACCGCGCTCGGCACGCGCGCCAAGCGCATCGCGCAGCCCAAGTTGATCTCGGAACTGGATGCCGAGGAGGAACTGCGGTTTTCTACAGGCATCGGTGAATTTGACCGCGTGCTCGGCGGCGGTGCTGTGCGCGGGTCACTGGTTCTGGTCGGCGGCGCGCCCGGCATTGGCAAATCCACGCTGCTGCTGCAGCTCTGCGGCCGTATCAGCGAGCGCGAGACGATCCTCTATGTCTCCGGTGAGGAGAGCCAGCGTCAGCTGAAAATGCGCGCACAGCGCCTTGGCGTCGACCATGGCAGCATCTATGTGCTGGCTGAGACCGACTTGAACACGGTTTTGGCCACGATCGACGATCTGCAGCCGACAGTTCTGATCGTTGACTCCATTCAGACCATGTACGACGCGGAAACGGCATCCACGCCCGGCAGCATCAGCCAGGTGCGCGAGTGTACGATGCGCATCATGCGTTCGGCCAAGGACAGCGGCTACACGGCGTTTGTGGTCGGCCACATCAACAAGGAGGGCAGCATCGCGGGACCGAAGGTGCTCGAGCACATGGTCGACTGCGTTCTGTACTTTGAGGGCGACCAGAGCACGGCATATCGCATCCTGCGTGCGGCCAAAAACAGATTCGGGTCAACAAACGAGATCGGTGTCTTTGAAATGGAAGATTTCGGACTTCGAGAGGTAACAAATCCGTCTGAAATGTTACTATCCGGACGGCCAAGCAATACACCGGGCACGTGCGTTGTCGGCGTCATGGAGGGCTCGCGCACGGTGCTCGCTGAGGTGCAGGCGCTGATCACGCCGTCTGGCTACAGCGGCGCGCGGCGCAACGCCAATGGCATCGACTACAACCGTGCGATGCTGCTGCTGGCTGTGCTGGAAAAGCGTGCGGGATTTTCGCTGTCGAGCTGCGATGCATACATCAACGTCGTCGGCGGCCTGCGTTTGGACGAGCCGGCAACGGATCTGGCAGTGATCCTTGCGATTGCGTCGAGCTATAAGGATCTGCCGGTTGGCAGTGATCTGGCAGCAGTTGGCGAAGTCGGTCTGTCCGGAGAGATTCGCTCGGTGAGTCATTTGAATCAGCGCCTGTCGGAGATCGCGCGGCTGGGATTCCGGCGCTGCATCATTCCGGCGCATGTGCGCGACGATGTGCAGAAGCAAAACGGTTTGGAGACGATCCCGGTCAAGAACATCCGCGAGGCGCTCAGGGCTGTATTCGGCGCGTGAAGCGGCGAAATCGCTAAATGAATATATGGAGCAATCGGACTGTCAAAAACCGCCGGAAGGCCTGAAACGGGCTTTTCGGCGTTTTTCCCCTCCTCTAAATTCGGCAAAATTTTTATTTTGCCGAATTATTTGTGGATTTTGTCAATAGACACTGCCCCGCACTTCTGGTATGCTCATATCAGAAATCGAGGTGGCAGATATGGACTATACGGATGCGCCGCAGGTGCTGCGCGACTTTTTGACTTATCATGAAACGATCTGCGGTCATTCTAAGGCAACCGTCGATCAGTATTATCTCGATCTGCGGATGTTCCTGCGGTTTCTGAAGCTGGAACGTGGGCTCGTGCCGCGTGCTGCGAAGCTGGACGAGATTCCGATCTATGATATTGATGTGGCATTTCTGCGCGCTGTGACACTTACCGAAGTTTATAATTATCTAGCTTATCTGTCGCGCGACCGCATCAAGCAGCCCAACGCACACGAACCGGAATATGGTCTGAGCGCAAACTCCCGTGCACGCAAGATCGCTGCGATCCGCAGTTTCTTCAAATACCTGACGATGAAGGCAAAGCTGCTGGAGGAAAACCCCGTGCAGGATCTCGACTCCCCCAAGATTCCCAAGACGCTCCCCCACTATCTCACACTGGACGAGAGCAAACGGCTTCTGTCCGTGGTGGACGGGAAAAATAAGGAGCGAGATTATTGTATCTTATGTATTTTTCTCAACTGCGGGCTGCGTATTTCGGAACTTGTCGGTCTGAATCTGCAAGACGATCACGGTGACAGTCTGCGCATCCTCGGCAAAGGCAGCAAGGAGCGCGTGGTCTATCTCAATGATGCCTGCCGTGAGGCGCTCGACCGCTATCTGGCGGTCCGTAAAGAGATCGCGCCGCCGCGCACGACGGCGATGTTCCTCTCCAACCGACGAACGCGCATCAGCTGTGACTCCGTACAGGTCATGGTCAAGAAAAACCTGACGCGCGCGGGCCTGGACGCCAGTCAGTATTCCACGCATAAACTGCGGCACACAGCGGCAACACTCATGCTGCAAAACGGCGTTGACGTGCGCACGCTGCAGGAGGTGCTCGGGCATGAACATCTGAACACGACGCAGATCTATACCCATGTGGATAACGATCAGCTGCGCACAGCGGCTGCGGCAAATCCGCTGGGAGAATTCTCGCCGGACGAGAATTGGGCAGAAAAAATCTCCGATCCCTGAGCGTGGGATCGGAGATTTTGTGTTTTATTCTGACTTGATCTTCGGCAAATAGTCGCGAACACGGTGGTGCTGCTTGTCAAAACCGAATGCACGGATCGCCATCAGCAGTGTACCGAGCACGGCCGCGCCGTCCAAAACGGCGGCAAACCAGAGCGTACAGTAGCCAAGCTCCGCCAACACCAGAAGCAGTACCTTCACTGCAGCGCCAATCACCAGATGCTCGCGGCAAATACCCTCGACCCAACCGGCAGTCTCGATCGCTTCCGGCAGCAGGTACGGGTCTTGGCTCGTGAGCAGGACATCGGCATCAAACCGCTCCTCGCTTTCCTCCGGAATAACACAGACGTCGAGGTCGGCGCCCGAATGTTCCGGATGCGCCGTACAGCGACGGTCATAGTAAAGCAGCAGTTCCCCGTCATCCAGCTTTTCCACCTGCTGCGTAAGAAGCCGCTCTTTTTCTTCATTGCTGCATTTGCAGTAGAGATGATCCGCCTGAAGCTCCTTCGCGTTTTTGGATACGGAGTCATTGCTGGCATTGCTGAAGAGTGTGATGGTGTGCACGCCGAGCGCGCGCAGCTCCTTGAGCGCAGGCTTGACATCCGACTGCACGACTTCCTGCAGCAGGATCTTGCCGGCATACTGTTCTCCAACGGATACATAGACCACATATCCGTCCGAGAGGTCTGCATCAGGGATGTCCACACCCTTGAGAATCATCAGTTCGCGCGTACCGACACAGACGCGCGTCGATTCAATATACACTTCAACTCCGCTCTCAGGAATATCTACCGCGTTGGAGAGATACTCGCTGCGGATCGGACCGGTATAAGCAGCGCAGATGGCGCGCGCCGTGCGGCTGCTGGAGCAGGATTCGGCATTGGCAGCCAGCTGCAGCAGCGCATCCGGTGTCAGCTGATCCGACTTTACACTGACTACCTTCGGGAGCTGATTGTCCCCCTCCCCTTCGTCGACCGCGACTGCGCGCACGGCATTGAGCGCGCGCATACTGCGGCAACTGCGAAACAGCACATTGCAGCGATACGCACCGTTGACGGCACTGTACCACACGAGCGGCACGGAAACAAGCAGCGCGCACGGCGTAGACAGGAACAGCGCGATCATTGCAGCGTGAATTGCCTGAGAAACAGTCGCTACCTTGAGCACACTCTCGAGCACGGCAACCAAAATCGCAATGCAGAGCCCTGCCGGTGCGAGATAGTCGATCCATTTCGGCGCGGGAAACTCTGCCGTAGAGTGGATCTCTCCGCCGACTGCATCTTTCAATGTCTTCTGTGCGTGCTGCGTCACGACCGCAATCAGAATCGTCACGAGCCGGTATACAAGCAGAAAAACGGCAGCATCCACCGGTTGTCCGACTGCCAGTGTGCCGATCACGCACACGATGATAAGCACTGCCGGCTGAAACACCTGCCGCGCAAGGATACACGAGAGCGCTGCAGCAAGATAGTCATAGCCACAGATGAGCACGGACGAAATCAAAAGCACATAGCGCAGTGCCATGCTGTGCAAAAGCGCACCGATCACGCACAGGACGAGCGCCGCAAAGAGCCGCGCGATCAGCACAAGGCTCAGCCCCGTTTCCGGAAACAGGCACAGCGTTTTCCAATCATAGTCCGGCCGATCCGCAGCAAAGCAGCTCGCGGACAGGCGCGTCAGAAGTTCCTGAAAATTCATGGGTATCCCCCTTGTCCAGACGGAGCGGTATGCGAACTCAGGCTTTCCCGTCGCAGCCGAGCACATCGATGATCTTATGCTTGACAAGCTGCTTGATATTCTCGCGCGCGGGGCCGAGGTACTTTCTGGGGTCAAATTCCGACGGATGCTCAGCCAGATACTTGCGCACCGTTCCGGTCATGGCCAGACGCAGGTCAGAGTCAATGTTGATCTTGCATACGGACAAGCGTGCGGCCTGACGCAGCTGATCCTCCGGCACACCGATCGCACCGGGCATATTGCCGCCGAATTCATTGATCATCTGCACATATTCCTGCGGCACAGAAGACGAGCCGTGCAGCACGATCGGGAAGCCAGGCAGACGCTCGGACACTTCCTCCAGAATGTCAAAGCGCAGCTGCGGCTTCGTTCCGGGTTTGAACTTATAAGCGCCGTGGCTCGTGCCAATGGCGATGGCCAGCGAATCACAGCCGGTGCGTTCAACGAACTCCTGCACATCCTCCGGGCGCGTGTAGGACGAGTCCTCAGCCTTGACCTTCACATCATCTTCAATACCGGCCAGCGTGCCAAGCTCCGCTTCGACAACGACGCCATGCGCGTGTGCATATTCCACGACCTGACGCGTCAGCGCGATATTCTCTTCAAACGGTTTGGACGAGGCGTCGATCATGACGGACGAAAATCCGTCATCCACGCAGGACTTGCACAGCTCGAACGAATCGCCATGATCCAGATGCAGACAGATCGGCAGACCGGTCTCGATCACGGCAGCCTCCACAAGCTTGACCAGATACGTGCGGTTGGCGTATTTGCGTGCACCGGAGGACACCTGCAGGATCACCGGAGCGTTGCACTCCTTTGCGGCCTCAGTGATACCCTGAATGATCTCCATGTTGTTCACATTGAACGCACCGATGGCGTAACCGCCGGCATACGCTTTTGCAAACATTTCCTGAGAAGTAACAATCGACATTGACAAGTCAACTCTCTTTCATATAATATAAGAAACGGTGATAAAATGAATGTCCCCGATAAGGGGTTCAATTCATTTTACACATGTTTCGAGATAATATCAATAGCAGAATTCAATGTTCCCTTAAAATCTATCAATTTTGTGAATTTGTGGAGGTAAGCTATGTCCGGTATATTGAAGGGTGCGTGTATCTTTGGGCAGTCCGGAGGGCCGACTGCTGTCATCAACGCCAGCGCCTACGGCGTGCTCAAGACCGCATTGGAATCGGATGCCATCACCAATGTTTACGGCGCGGCGCACGGTATCCGCGGGGTTCTGGATGACCGTCTGTATGACATCCGTCAGGAGGATCCGGACGAGCTCCGTCTGCTGCTGCACACACCGTCGTCGGAATTGGGCTCCTGCCGTTACAAGATGGCCGACCCGGAAGCGGACGATACGGATTATCGGCGCATTCTGGAAATTTTTCAGAAATACGACGTGCGCTACTTCTTCTATAACGGCGGCAATGACTCTATGGACACCTGCAATAAGATCAGCCGCTATATGCAGGCGCACGATTGGGAGTGCCACGTGATGGGCGTACCCAAGACGATCGACAATGACCTCTTCGGCACTGACCACTGCCCCGGCTATGCCAGCGCCGCCAAGTACATAGCGACCTCGTGCATGGAGGTCTCCAAGGACTGCCGCGTGTATGACAACGGTACGATCACGGTCATCGAGATCATGGGGCGTCATGCCGGCTGGCTGGCCGGCAGCGCTGCACTGGCGACATACTGCGGTTCCGGACCCGATCTGGTCTACCTGCCGGAGGTGGACTTTGATATGGAGCGATTCTTTGCTGATGTGCATCGTGTTTATGAGCAGAAGAACAGCGTGCTGATTGCTGTCTCCGAGGGCATCCACTATGCCGACGGCTCGTTCGTGTCCGAGGCGAAGGCCTCCGCAACAGACGGTTTCGGCCACGCGCAGCTCGGTGGTTTGGCTGCGCGTCTGGCACAGGCACTCAAAGAGCGCGAGCATGCAAAGGTCCGCGGCATCGAACTCTCGCTGCTGCAGCGCGCCGGTGCGCATCTGGCGTCTCAGACCGATATTGACGAGGCATTTGCTGCCGGTAAAACGGCGGTTGAGGCTGCCATCGCCGGCGAAACCGGCAAGATGGTCGCCCTCATGCGTGAAGTGGTCGACGGGAAATATACCTGCCGCATGGGGCTTATTCCGCTGGCCGACGTCGCAAACTACGAGAAGAAAGTGCCGGTCGAATGGATCGTCCCGGAGGGCAACAATGTCACGCAGGATTTTATTGACTATGCCCTGCCGCTCATTCAGGGTGTGCCTGAGATCCCCGTGGAAAACGGTCTCCCCCGCTATGCACGGCTGAAAAAAGTGCTTGCAAAATAAAGATCAGCAGAGCCGGTGATCATCGCCGGCTCTGTTCGTGTGTAAATCCGCTGTTCAAACAGCCCAAAGTATGCTATACTAATTTGTTATCTACTTTATTATCTACATTTCAAACGTAACGAAGGAGTTTCCCAAATGATCACTGTTGATGACCTCTCGCTGCAGTACAGCGGCGCACCGCTGTTTTCCAAGGTAAACCTGCAGTTCACCCCCGGCAATTGCTACGGCATCATCGGCGCAAACGGCGCCGGAAAATCCACATTCCTGAAGATCCTCTCCGGTCAGCTCGAGCCGAGCTCCGGCGGCGTGCATATCGATCCCAAGGCGCGAATGTCTGTGCTCAAGCAGGATCAGACGATGTATGACGCCTATACCGTCATGGACACGGTGATCATGGGCAATCAGCGCCTGTATGACTGCGGCAAGGAGAAGGACGCCATCTACGCCAAGGACGAGATGACGGACGAAGACGGCATCCGCGCCTCCGAGCTTGAGGAGGAGTTTGCGGATCTCGGCGGCTGGGAGGCGGAATCTGACGCCTCGCGCATCCTGCAGGGACTGGGCGTCTCGCCGGAGTTTCATGAGACGATGATGTCCGACATGGATCCGCGCCTGAAGGTGAAGGTCCTGCTTGCGCAGGCGCTCTTCGGCCACCCGGACATCATCCTGCTCGACGAGCCGACAAACAACCTCGACCTTGCGAGCGTCGTCTGGCTGGAGGATTTTCTGATGGACTATGACGGCACTGTGCTCGTCGTGTCACATGACCGTTACTTCCTCAACAACGTCTGCACGCACATCGTCGATATCGACTACGGCAAGATCAAAATGTACGTCGGCAACTATGACTTCTGGTATGAATCCAGCCAGCTCATGCAGAAGCTCGTCAAGGATCAGAACAAGCGCGCCGAACAGAAGATCCAGGAGCTGCAGGCGTTCATCGCACGGTTCTCCGCTAACAAGTCAAAGTCCCGTCAGGCAACGTCCCGCCGCAAGCTGCTCGAGAAGATCGCCGTTGAGGATATGCCCGCCTCCAGCCGCCGCTATCCGTGGGTCGGCTTCAAAGCGGAGCGCGAGCCGGGCAAGGATCGCCTGTTCGTGACGGATATCAGCAAGACGGTCGACGGTGAAAAGCTGCTCAACCATGTGAGCTTCATCGTCGGCAAGGAGGACAAGATCGCCATCCTCGGTAAGAACGAGCTTGCCGTGACGATGCTCTTCAAGATCCTCATGGGCGATGAAGAACCGGATGAGGGCACGGTCAAGTGGGGCGTTTCGACCACGCAGGCCTACTTCCCCAAAGATCACAACAGCTATTTTGAAAACTGCGACTATGACCTCATCGACTGGATGCGCCAGTTCTCCACGGATAAGCGCGAGAGCTACCTGCGCACGTTCCTCGGCCGGATGCTCTTTTCCGGCGACGATGTGTACAAGCAGGTCAAGGTCCTCTCCGGCGGCGAGAAGGTGCGCTGCATGATCTCGAAGATGATGCTCTCCGGCGCAAACTTCCTCGTCTTTGACCAGCCGACGAACCACCTTGACCTTGAGAGCATCGCGGCGCTCAACAATGGTATGGACGCTTTCCCGTATAACATTATCTTTACCAGCCACGACCACCAGCTCACGCAGACGGTCGCCAACCGCATCATTGAGATCACACCGGACGGCATCATTGACCGCCGCTGCACGTATGACGAATATATGCACATTTCTGGTCAGGAAACGGAATAAACAATGGAGCAGCTTGCAAAAAACCAACTGTATACCGCCGAGATCACCGGGTACACGTCCGAGGGCGCCGGTGTGTGCCATATCGGCGGCCGCGCCGTATTTGTGAAAGGCGCGCTTGTCGGCGAGACGTGGCAGGTGCGCATCCTCAAGGTCACGGCGGTCGCCGTTTACGGCAAGGCGGAGCAGTGCCTGTCCCCTGCCTCTGCGCGCACAGAGCCGCCCTGCCCTGTCTACCGCACCTGCGGTGGCTGCAGCCTGCAGCACATGGATTACGGCGAACAGCTGCGCATGAAGCGCGCGCGTGTCAACGATGCGCTCACACGCATCGGCGGCGTTTCGACGCCGGTGCAGGATATCATCGGCATGGAATACCCGCTCTGCTATCGCAATAAGGCGATTTACGCCGTCGGTATGAAAGACGGCCGCGTGGTCAAGGGCTTTTATCGCGCATCCAGCCACGATGTCACGCCGGTTGAACAGTGTCTGCTCCAGCTCCCGCTCGCGGACAAGGCGGCGCAGGCTGTCTGCGACTGGATGAATCTGCGCGGCATCGTCCCCTATAATGAGCAGACCGGGCGCGGCACAGTGCGCCATCTGTTCACGCGCTGCGCCATGCACACGCCCGACGCCGTGCTTTGCATCGTCTCTGCGCGCGGCTTCGGCGCGCAGACGGACGATTTGGTTGCCTACCTGCGCGAGCATTGCCCGGAGCTGACCGGTATCGTGCTCGATATCAACAAGCAAAAGGGCAACGTCGTGCTTGCCGGTGATTTTTATACGCTCTGGGGTGTACCCGAGCTGACCGACCGGCTCTGCGGACTGACGTTCACGCTCTCGCCGCAGGCGTTTTATCAGGTCAACCCCGTACAGGCAGAGCGGCTGTATGAGCGCGCGGTGGAGTATGCCGTCAATGCGCCCTCTGACCGTGTGCTCGACCTGTACTGCGGTGCAGGGACGATCAGCCTGTGTCTGGCGCGAAAGGCTGCGCACGTCATCGGCGCGGAAATCGTGCCGGAGGCGATCGAGAACGCGCGCCGAAATGCGGAACGAAACGACATGGAAAATGTAGAGTTTCTCTGCGCGGATGCCGGTGCTGCCGCAGCGGAGCTCGCGCAGCGCGGTATCCGTCCGGACTGCATCGTGGTCGATCCCCCACGCAAGGGTATGCAGCCGGATGCCATTGACGCGATGGTATCCATGCAGCCGCCGCGCATCGTCTATGTCTCCTGCGACCCGGGCACACTCGCACGCGACGTGAAGCTGCTCACACAGCGCGGCTACACGCTCACGCAGGCGCTGGCCGTGGATATGTTCCCGCAGACGCCGCACGTGGAGACGGTTGTCTTGCTTTCCAAGGGTGAGGTCGACTCGAAAAAGATTCGGGTTGAGTTCTCTTTGGAAGATATGGATATGTCCGAATTTCAGGATGGGGCAACCTATCCGCAGATCAAGGAGTATGTGTTGGAGCATACCGGGTTAAAGGTGTCCAACCTCTATATCTCACAGATTAAACGAAAATGTGGGATTGGGGTTGGTAAGAACTATAATCTGCCGAAGTCCGAGGATTCCAGACAGCCCCAGTGTCCGCCGGAAAAAGAGAAAGCAATCCGAGAAGCATTCAAATATTTTGGGATGATCTAACATCCAGCAAAGTGGAGGTTTCTTATGGATAGGTTGATTTCTTGTGAGTTCAACATGGATAATGCCTGTGTGGAACTGAAATTCTTAGATGGCAGTATGATTGCTATTGATACAATAGCCGTGGAGAATGAGGTTTCCGACAATCTGTATCAGCGGTCAGAGCTGGACTATCTGATTTACAATGACCCGGTTGGATATGCAGACTTGATCTTGAACGGTGATCCCGAAATTTATCTAAAAACTGTAACTGAATGTAAACCCTTAGATTAAAACTCAGCCCTCTGCCTTTTCCTTGGCAGAGGGCCGTTTTTTGCTTAACAGTTATTGAGCATCCCTTAATTGCTCTACAACACTGCATTTCGCTGCGTTGTCATACATCATGCAGGGGATCAGCCACCCCAGCAGAAGAAATACCGGAATTGTCAGCAGGACAGGCAGAATGGTGAATCGATACTCAAAGAACCAGAACATACTGCCCAGCATTTTTCCTGCAAGAGGTCCCACCGCCAGCGACAGAATAAAGGCCGCCGATACGGAGGACATTGCGTAAAACAATCCCTCGTAGATCAGCATGGTTTTGAGCTGCCGGTTCGTCATTCCTACAGCCTGAAGCACAGCAAATTCACGGCGGCGGGAAAGAATACTGGTCATCATGGCGTTGAAGAAATTTAAGAGTCCCACCAGCCCGATGATAGCACAGAGGATACCACCTACCAGAAGGAACATCTGCCGGAACTGAGCAAACTCAGAGCGAGCCGTGGCCTTGCTTTCATACATCAAGGGTGAAAACTCACCGGCAGTGAGCTTCGATAGATATTGCTCTGCTTCGGCCTCGTCTGCGTCGTCTGCTGTGTCGAACAGGTAGAGCATCGGAATGGCCGCACCGCCGCTGTCCCTCTGTGCGGTATCCACAGACAAAACTGTCTCATATCCAATACCAC
>OGYK01001956.1_pt1 | contig 14160 bp, 10 predicted proteins | sample 1576501 | NCBI WGS metagenome assembly OGYK01 (sample SAMEA3541530, study PRJEB24748) | human gut metagenome | biome: human gut; feature: human-associated habitat; material: faeces | place: China | collected 2012
TCAATGGTGGAATGATTCTTGGTGAAATAGGTGATATTCACCGTTTCTCCAATCCTAACAAGCTGCTTGCTTTCGCCGGTTTGGATCCTTCTGTTTATCAGTCTGGTAACTTTCAGGCTAAGACAACAAGGATGTCCAAACGTGGCTCTCGTGTTTTACGATATGCCCTTGTAAATGCAGCTTGGAACGTTGTCAGAAACAACGCAACCTTCAAGGCTTATTATGATGCCAAGAGGGCTGAAGGCCGGTCTCACTACAATGCACTTGGGCACTGTGCCGGCAAGCTTGTCAGAGTCATCTGGAAGATGCTCACTGACGAAGTAGAATTTAACCTCGAATAAGAGGTCTGTATACCAATATCGATAGATTTTGAAAAAGCACCCTAAGGGAGCTCTATTAAAGTTACCCTTTTTTACCACCGATATGAAAAAGAAATTTTTTGCTAATTTATGGTTGACTTTTCATAGCTGGTCTCCTCATTGTTATCTTCATTCACTTGCTATGATTTCTAAAACATTCTTTTCATTTGCCGGCAGAAAATCTTATTTTTGTTTTTTCACAAACGCCACTTCCAGTACATCCTGCATTTTTTCCACAAATACAAGTTCAAGCCCTTTTTTGATCTCTGCAGAAATTTCCTCTACGTCCTTCTCATTTTTCTTCGGAATGCAGATCGTTTTGATCCCGGCATTTTTTGCAGCAAGGATTTTTTCTTTTAATCCACCGATCGGGAGCACTCTTCCACGCAGTGTGATCTCACCTGTCATCGCAACATCCGCACGTACCGGAGTCTGTGTGATCGCGGAAAGCATTGCCGTTGCCATCGTGATACCTGCAGACGGCCCATCTTTTGGCACCGCGCCTTCCGGAATGTGGATATGGATATCATTTTCCTGGAAAAACTTTTTCTGGATGTGATATTCTTCCCCTACCGAACGGATATAACTTAAGCCTGCCTGTGCGGACTCTTTCATCACATCTCCGAGTTGTCCGGTAAGCTGTACTTCGCCTTTGCCCGGCATCACGTTGACCTCGATCTCCAACGTATCACCGCCGACGCTCGTCCATGCCAGACCGCGCACGATTCCGACCTCATCGTTCTCGTTTTTCTGATCAAACGTATATCTCTCTTTTCCAAGATATTTTTCTACATTCTGACCTGTAACTTTTACGCATTTGACTTCGGATTCGTATACTTCCCTTGCAGATTTTCTTGCAATTTCAGACAGCCTGCGCTCTAAATTACGCACACCTGCTTCCCTTGTATAACCGGAAATGATCTTTTGCAGCGCACGGTCACTGATCTTTAACTGTTCCGGCTTTAAACCGTTTTTCTCTTTTACCTTCGGCAGCAAATGCTCTTTTGCAATATGGAACTTCTCATTTTCCGTATAACTGCTCACCTCGATCAGTTCCATACGGTCGAGCAGCGGACGTGGAATATCCTGAACAGAGTTTGCCGTCGCAATAAACAGTACCTCTGACAGATCAATCGGAACCTCGATATAGTGGTCGCGGAACTTACAGTTCTGCTCTGCGTCGAGCACCTCAAGCATGGCAGATGCAGTGTCGCCCTTATAATCGCTGCTCATTTTATCGATCTCATCAAGCAGCATCAGTGGGTTTTTCACGCCGGCACTGCGCAGACCATTGACAATACGTCCCGGCATCGCACCGACATAAGTTTTCCGGTGTCCACGGATCTCTGCCTCGTCACGGACGCCGCCTAAACTGATTCGAACATACTTTTTATCAAGTGCACGCGCCACGGAACGGGCAATGCTCGTCTTTCCGGTACCAGGCGGTCCGACTAAACATACGATCGGGCTCTCGCCCTTTTTCGTCAGATTGCGCACAGCAAGGAACTCTAACATACGCTCTTTTACTTTTTCCAATCCGTAATGATCTTCATTTAAAATGCGCTCTGCATTTTTCAGATCCTTGTTATCTTTGGATGCCTTATTCCACGGGAGTTCTAACATGGTCTCGATATAACCGCGGCTGACTGCACTCTCCGAAGAACTTCCACTGATATTTTTAAAGCGTAAGATCTCTTTTCTGATCTTTTCTTTGACTTCTTTGTCTGCCTTTAACTTTTTCAACTGTTCTAAATAGGCATCCGCATCTGACTCCGTATTATCCTCGCCGAGTTCTTCCCGGATCAGCTTCATCTGTTCACGCAGGATATATTCCTTCTGGTTCTTATCCACACGTTTCTTTACTTTTGCCTGGAATTCATTTTTGATCGCAGTGATCTCAATTTCTTTTAAAAGAAGCGCCATCAAAACTTCATAGCGCTCCGTCAGTGAAACTGCCTCTAATATTTCCTGCTTCTGTTCATAATAAAAAGGAAGATTGTTGGCGATCAGATCCATGATCTTCGGCAGATTCTTTTCTTCCCTGACCTGTCTGCGCATTTCACCTCCGACACGCGGGTTGACAGTTACATATTTTTCAAATGTGTCCTGTACACTGCGCACCATAGCCGTTTTTGCCTCGTCCGACAATCCCTCATCAATTTCTTCACACCGCGTGAGTTCCACCTCTAAAAAGTCCGTTTGGGAAACAAAAGCGGACAATTGTGCCCGCTCTGTTCCTTCCACTAAAACTCTGACGATGTTGTTTTGTAATTTTATGACCTGCCTGACCTCTGCAATAATACCGATATGATATAAATCTTCGATGCCAGGCTCTTCCTGCTCCACATCACGCTGTGCAACAAGGAAGATCTTCTGTTCATCCATCATACTCTGTTCTACTGCATGAATCGACTTTTCACGGCTCACATCAAAATGTGCGATCATCCCCGGAAGGATGACCATTCCGCGAAGTGCCACCGCAGGCATTTTCATCGCTTTATTATCCAACCTGTTTTTCCTCTATCTTTTCAAGTTCACGTTCTTCGATCGCAAGCTGTTCATCCACCATCTCTTTTGTGATCTGGCACTGTGTAATGGATTCATCCGATGGAATGTGGTACATCAGATCTAATGTAACAGCCTCCATGATCGCACGAAGTCCACGCGCTCCTGTCTTGCGCTCTAACGCTTTATCTGCAATCGCCTCAAGTGCTTCTTTGTCAAAGTCAAGCGCTACACCGTCTAACTCAAACAGCTTCTGATACTGTTTGGTCAGCGCATTTTTCGGCTCCTGTAAAATGCGGATCAATGCGTCCCTGTCAAGCATATCCAAAGATACCGTTACCGGCACACGTCCGATAAACTCAGGGATCAACCCGAACTTTACAAAATCCTGTGGAAGTGCATGTTTTAACACATCACCGATATTGTAATCTCTCTTGTCACGGATATCTGCATTAAATCCGATCGTCTTCTGATCCATTCTGGTCTCAATGATCTTCTCAAGTCCGTCAAACGCACCGCCGCAGATAAATAAGATGTTGGTCGTGTCGATCTGGATCAGCTCCTGCTGCGGATGCTTTCTTCCACCCTGTGGCGGCACAGACGCAACAGTTCCCTCTAAGATTTTTAATAATGCCTGCTGTACACCCTCACCGGATACATCTCTGGTGATGGATACATTTTCAGATTTTTTGGAGATCTTGTCGATCTCGTCGATATAGATAATTCCGCGCTGTGCACGTTCAATGTTATAATCAGCCGCCTGGATGATCTTTAAAAGGATATTTTCAACATCCTCTCCAACATATCCTGCCTCCGTCAGTGTGGTCGCATCTGCGATTGCAAATGGAACGTTTAAGACTCTCGCTAATGTCTGTGCCAACAGTGTTTTTCCGGAACCGGTCGGTCCTAACATCAGAATGTTGCTCTTCTGAAGCTCTACACCGAGGTCATCTCCGGCCATGATTCTTTTATAATGGTTATAGACAGCCACAGACAGCACTTTTTTTGCCTGATCCTGTCCAATGACATAATCATCCAAAAATGCCTTTAACTCTTCCGGCTTTAACAGATTAATCTGCTCTTCCGGCTCTGCCACTTCACCTGCTGCCTCATCATTTTCTAATTCTTCATCGATAATTTCAGCACAGATATCCACGCACTCGTCACAGATATATGCACCGTTTGGTCCTGCAATCAGCTTGCGAACCTGATCCTGCGTCTTCCCGCAAAAGGAACAACGGAATTTATCGTCATTTCTTCCTGCCATAATTGCTGTTTCTCCGTATTCTATCGATTTGTGATGACATCATCAATCAGACCATATGCCTTTGCTTCTTCCGCAGACATATAATAATCACGCTCTGTATCTGCTGCGATCACATCATATGGTTTTCCGGTATTTGCAGCAAGGATCTCATTCAAACGTTTTTTCGTCTTTAAGATATTCTCTGCTGCAATCTGGATCTCTGTCGCCTGACCTTTTGCTCCGCCGGACGGCTGATGGATCATGATCTCTGCGTTCGGAAGCGCAAGTCTCTTTCCTTTGGTACCGCCGGAAAGTAAAAATGCTCCCATACTTGCTGCAAGTCCGATACAGATCGTGGATACATCACATTTGATGTACTGCATTGTATCATAAATTGCAAGTCCTGCTGTTACCATTCCACCCGGGGAATTGATATATAACTGGATATCTTTTCCAGGATCTTCTGACTCTAAGAAAAGTAACTGTGCTACGGTAAGACTTGCTGTTGTCTCATTCACTTCTTCTCCGAGGAAAATGATTCTGTCTTTTAATAAACGGGAGTAAATATCATAATTACGCTCTCCCCTGCTGGTCTGCTCAATGACGTAAGGTACTAAACTCATTTTGTTTTCCTCCAATCCATTTTGTTTATAAAAATTTAATTATTGCTTATATGCTTAAACAGACCGGCCCGAATGAGCCAGTCTGTTGTATGTTGTCCGCTTTCGACGAAGCCTCTCTTATTCTTCTGCGTTTTCTTCTGCGTTTTCTTCAGCTTCCGCTTCTTTTTCTTTCTTAGTCTTAGCTTTTGCTCTTTCTTTTACGTTCTCCATAACAAGATCAACTGCTTTTGTTACGGAAATATCTCTCTTCATGGATTCTTTCTCAGCGTCGCCCATGTATTCTTTGAGCTTGTCTGCTTCCATGCCATAAGCTTTTGCCATCTTCTCGATCTCAGCGTCGATCTCTTCCTCGCTTACTTCGATGTTCTCGTCTTTTGCGATCTGCTCTAATACAAGACTGCTCTTAATACGTGTCTCAGCTTCCGGACGAACCTGCTCTTCTAATTTGTCTAATGTAAGACCGGAGAACTGCATATACTGCTCCATGGAAAGTCCGCTCTGAGCAAGTCTCTGAGCAAATTCATTTACCATGTTCTCGCACTGGGTTTTGATCATTGCTTCCGGAATCTCCATTGTAGATTTGTCAATGATCTTCTGGATTGCTTCATCCTCTTTTGTGCGTTTTGCTTCGTCCTCTTTCTGAACCTCTAAGTGTTTCTTTAAGTCTTCTTTGTACTCTTCTAATGTATTGAACTCAGAAACATCCTGTGCAAACTCATCGTTTAACTCCGGAAGTTCTTTTGTTTTTACTTCGTGGATCTTAACTTTGAATAATGCCGGCTTGCCTGCTAATTCTGCTGCCTGGTATTTCTCCGGGAATGTAACGTTTACATCTACTTCATCTCCGGCGTTCTTTCCTACTAACTGATCTTCGAATGTATCGATGAAAGAGTGGGAACCGATCTCAAGCGGATGATTCTCGCCTTTGCCGCCCTCAAATGCAACGCCATCAACGAATCCTTCGAAATCGATCACAGCGGTATCACCTTCAGCGATCGGTCTGTCTGTTACAGTAACAGTTCTGGAGTTCTTCTGTCTTTCTTTCTCAAGCTCAGCTGCAAGCTCTTCATCAGATACTGTTGTATCGATCTTTGTTACCTGTACGCCTTTGTATTTACCAAGTTTTACTTCCGGTCTTACAGCAACCTCTGCTGTGAAGATGAAAGGTTTGCCAGCTTCGATCTGTACCACTTCGATAGAAGGTCTTGAAACAACATCTGCGCCGCTCTCTTCTACTGCCTGTGCGTAATTCTCCTGAATCAGAGTATTAGCAGCCTCCTCATAGAATACGCCTGCTCCGTACATTTTCTCGATCATCTTTCTCGGCACTTTACCTTTACGGAAACCAGGAATGCTGATCTTTCCTTTCTCTTTCATATATGCAGCCTGAATCGCATCTTCTACCTTCTCAGCTGCAACTTCGATCGTAAGTTTTGCCATATTCTTTTCTAAATTTTCCACCTGTACACTCATTATTACTCATTTCCTCCTTCAAACTTTATATGAATACTTGATGTACTTTTTTCCGTTCATTTCAATCTATGTTCCTGTCGAGCACCCCCGTTTTTCAAGGGTTTCGCCTGTCTTTCGGAAAAAAGGGCGTACTACGACTATCACAGTCATTTTAGGATTATAACACACTGTGTGGGAAAATTCCAGTTATTTTTTCAAAAAACCGCAGACTTCCGTCTTCTGCGGCAACCTTTCCAAGTTCTGCCGGATCGAGGTCATAATAGTACTTTCCGGTTGTAAGATTCACCGACAGGCAGTCAAGCGGAAATCCCTCCCTGCGGATTCCATCCGGGTGCGGGACCGACGTGATCAGAAATGGTTCGCTCGAGAACGTTTCATCCATCGACTCATAAATATGTTCCTCATCCATGATAAGACAGATGGCATTGCGGTAGTATGCATGCAGACCACCATACTCTGCAGCAAGTCCGCTGTAATATGCAAGCATTTCCGCGTCTGACAGATTTTTTCCATTCACCCTCCTGACATGAACGCCCGGCTGTTTATCTTCCGGGACATTTTCAAAATACAGACCTGTGTCACAGGAAAACACCGGAATCTGAAAAGCCTCGTAATAACACTTTGCCTTCTTCCTTGCATTTTCCAGCGGCGAATCGCCATCCTCGTCTGCCTGTGGTACTGCCACATCAATATCCGATAACCCAACGATCTCTATCTGCAGCTGTTCTAAATTTTTCCGCATCAGACTTAATTTTGCAGGATTTCCAGTGCCGTAAAGCAGACGTTTCCCGATGCCCTGTTTTTTCCGCTCAAACAGTGTCGGTGTGATCGCCGGATAAGTCAGTTTTTCCGGCAGTTCGTCAAAGGTGCGTACCTCTGCCATCTCACTTTCCGGCATGGCTGACAGCTTTTTTACCTTTGCAAGAAAGACACGTCCATTTCCTTCTTCTTTGGTCTGCACCTCTCCTGCCCAATAGTCGCACAACGGCTCTATCTTAAAATCTACTGCCCCGGACTCCTCGTAAAGTTCACGCTTTGCCGCCATAAGCGGTGTCTCTCCCGGTTCAATCTTTCCGCCCTGTGTCTCCCATGTGGTGCGTTTTTTGTGTCTGCTCAACAAAATTTTGCCCTGATATTCAGATAAAACTACTACATATTTATAAGCAGGCAGGGTGCCGACCGGGTAAGTTTTTGTTATCATGTTTCTCTCCTTTGTTACCGGTCTGTCACTCTGCTTTCTGTTCTTTCCCGGCAATGATAAGTTTTTTATCGACCAGCATATCGCCTTCATACACCAATTTCAGTGAAAAATATTCCTCACACTCATCCAAAAGCCGCAAGAATATTTTGTCACCTTCCCACAGTTTCAGGTCTTTGATCTCCTTTTTCGGAACCCAGACAAGTTCTCCCTCGTCGCAGTCGGTTATCTCCCCGGTAAACTGGTCTGACGTAAATAAATGCATATATTCGGTGCCCCACTCGTTGGAAATAAAGGTAATGACGCCCCGCGCTCGGTAGGATGTCAGGGTGAGACCTGTCTCTTCCTTTACCTCACGCATCATACATTCCTCCGGCATTTCCTCCGCCTCAAACTTGCCGCCGACGCCGATCCACTTGTCATGGTTCAGGTCGTTTTCCTTTTTTACCCGGTGCAGCATCAGATAACAGTCATCTTTTTCGATATAACAAAGTGTGGTTAAAAACATCGCATCCTCCTGTAGAAATTTTCTGTTTCGTTTTTGCTGCCGTTCACACGTACTGTGTGAGCAGCAAATATTTTTTTACTCCTGCAGACCTGCAAACTGCGCCATATAAAGTTTATAATAAGCGCCCTTTTTCTCCATCAGCTCTGCCGGACTTCCTTGTTCTAAAATACCGCCCTTGTCGATCACAAAAATGCGGTCCGCATTCTGAATCGTGGAGAGTCTGTGTGCGATCACAAAACTGGTTCTGCCGGAAAGCAGCGCCTCGATTCCCTGCTGCACTAAAAGTTCTGTATGTGTATCAATGCTGGATGTTGCCTCATCTAAAATGAGGATTTTCGGCATGGAAATCATCGTTCTCGCAAATGCGATGAGCTGTCTTTGTCCGATGGAAAGTCCTGCCCCATGTTCTTTTAATTCCGTGTCATAACCTTTTTCCATTTTCATAATGAAATCATGCGCATTGACCGCTTTTGCGGCAGCAATCATCTCCTCATCGGTGGCATCTAATTTTCCATAGAGAATGTTGTCGCGGACGGTTCCATGGAAAATGAAATTATCCTGCGTCATGACACCCATCTGACGTCTCAGACTCTCGATGGAAACCTTCGTCAGATCGTAGCCGTCCACCAAAATTTTTCCCTCTTCAATGTCATAAAAACGGCTGATCAGATTGACGATCGTTGTTTTTCCTGCTCCGGTCGGACCGACCAGTGCGATCGTCTCACCCGGTTGTACAGAAAAGCTGACATCAGAGAGTACCTTTGTCTCCGCCGGTGTTCCCTTATCATAAGTAAAACTTACATGTGAAAATTCAACACTTCCCTCTATATCCGGCAGCTCTGTCACATCCTTTGCGTCCACAATGTCAGCGTCGGTATCTAAGATATCAAAAATACGCTCTGCCGCCGTAAGATTTGTGACAAGATTGTTATAAAAATTGCTTAAATTCATGATCGGGTTCCAGAACATATTGATATAGGTTCCAAATGCCACTAACAATCCGACCGATACTTTTTCAAATCCGAGAAAACGGATGCCGACCAGATAAAGCATCATCGCACCGATTCCCCAACAGAAATCGATGACCGGGCCAAACATGTCGGCATAAGTCACCGCATCCACGAATGATTTCTGGTGTTCGTCGGTCAACGCTTCAAAGATCTCCTGTGTTTCATCCTCTGCTGCGAAACTCTGCACTACATTCATTCCGGCGATATCTTCATGGACGTAGGCATTTAAGTTGGATGCCTTTTTCCGGAAAATCTGCCAGCGTTTGTGGGATGCCGTCTGTACAAACCAGATTCCCGCGATCATCAGCGGGATCGTGGACAGAGACGCAAGCGCAAGCCGCCAGTCTTTTACCAGCATGATCACAACGACTCCGACTACCGTCACAAATTCCGGCACCAGTGTTGTGACCACATTGACCAGCACATCTTTTAAGGAATTGACATCCCCGATGACACGCGCAAGGATTTTTCCAGTCGGTCTGCTGTCAAAAAATGAAAACGACAGCGTCTGGATGTGCTCATAGAGATCCTGGCGGATCTGAAGCAAAATTTTGTTGGAGATCACCGCCATTGCATACATTCTGAGTTTTACCATCACAATAAAGATCAGGTTTAACACGAGTGCAAAAATTCCAAGCCCAATCAGCCCATGCAGATCGGACTGTGCAATATAGTGATCGATTGCTTCCTCGATCAAGAGCGGGTTTACCAGTGAGATCGCCACCGTAATTCCCATACATACTAACACGGCAATAATCGTGCCTTTATACGCAAGCAGATAGGAAAACAGCCGCCGCATGATTTTTTTCTTGTCGGTATTTTCCATAAATTCGTCTTCACGATACGAATTGACTGCCATTACATCGCCTCCCCTCCTAAGAACGTGCCATACTGCGCCATGTAAGTTTCATAATAAAGTCCGCGCTTTGCAAGCAGTTCCTGATGCGTTCCGCGCTCCGCAATCTCTCCGTCTTTCAGATAGATGATCTCATCTGCATGACAGACCGCAGAAATACGGTGCGCAATGATCATTTTCGTTGTATCTTTTAATTCATTTAATGTTTTCTGGATCTCATGTTCCGTCTCCATATCAAGCGCGGACGTGGAATCGTCTAAAATCAGAATCGGCGCCTTTTTTGCAATGGCACGCGCAATACTGATACGCTGCTTTTGTCCGCCGGAAAGTCCGACACCGCGCTCACCGATGACGGTCGCATACTGTTCATCCATTTTTTCAATGAAATCCTTTGCCTGTGCACAGTCTGCCGCTCTGCGGATCTCATCGAACGGCATTACCTTTCGCTGCCCCATCTTGATATTTTCCTCGATCGTGTCGGAAAACAGAAATACATCCTGCAATACAACAGAAATACTGCTGCGAAGCTGTTTTAAAGAAAGTTTCCGCACATCCGTTCCATCCACTTTTACAGCGCCGTCCGACACATCATAAAAACGCTGCAGCAGATTGACGATTGAGGATTTTCCCGAACCGGTCGCACCCATGATTCCGATGGTTTTTCCTGCCGGAACCGTAAAGTTAATATCAGAAAGGATATTTTTCCCCTCAATGGAAAATGAAACATGTTCGAAAGAAATGTCCCCTTTCACCTGTTCTAACACGACAGGCTGTTCCTCATCTTTGATCATCGCCGTCTCCCCGTAAATCTTCTTGATCTTCTTATAAGAAGCAACGGCAGAGGACAGATCATTCGTCAGCCAGCCGAGCATCTCCATCGGCCAGGTGCAGTTTCTGCTGTATTCGACAAATGCGACCAGCGCTCCGAGCGTCATATTTCCATGCATCACGGAAACACCGCCCAAAATCGTCATGGCTACCGGAAGTGCTTTTCCTACAAACTGAAAATACGGGTAATATTTTACCAGCACCTTCGACTGGCTGATATTCAAGTCATAGTAACGCTTGTTGTGTGACAGAAATTTTTCAATCTCAAATTTTTCTCTGGCAAATGCTTTTACAGTGCGCACACCTGCAAGATTTTCCTCCGCAACCGTGGTCAGCACCGCATTTTCCTCACTGATATCCTCGTAAATTTTATCCAGTTTCCGCTCCATGATGATCGCGATCGCACCGCAGGAAATCATCGTCACAAGCGGTATCAGCGCCAGTTTCCAGTTCAGATGGAACATACAGTAGAGCACCATGCTCACATGGATGACGACCTCGATCGTCAGCATTCCGACATATCCCATCGCATTCCAGATCTTGTCGACATCATCCTTGACTCTCGCCATCAGCTCTCCGGTATTTGTATTGTCAAAGTAATTCATCGACAATGTCTGGATGTGCCGGAACAGATCCTTACGGATCTGTGCACCGATCTTTGAACTTAAGACATCAAATGAAAATTCTTTGCAGTATCCAAAGATGCAGCGTCCGATCCCGACTGCAACGATTCCCACCAAAAGACCAGTGAGCAGTTCCATTTTTCCGCCGGTAATAACTTCATCCACGATCCTCTGTGTGATCTGAGGGTAAACCATATCCAGCCCGGTCGCAATAACCATGGAACATATTGCGAACAAATACCCATACCAGTAATGTCCGATATATGTATGTAACTTTTTCATAAATTCTTGTGATTCCTCCTTACTTTCCCCTCTTACATTCCCCGGTCTCTGACATATTTTTGTACCGTGACGCACCACTCTGACAGCCGCCTGCACGCTTCACAAGCAGCCCCCTTAGCACAAAAAAATCCCGCGGTGTCATATCTCACCACGGGAAGTATGTCAAAAAACATTCTATTTACTTTTGCATGAATTTATGCCAGCGTAACAGAATTAACCGAGGTAATTGTATGATGATTATGCAGTTCGTTGATTGTAACATTTGTTAATCTAATCATTACTTTTACCTCTCTTTCTTCAAAATTTTAGATTACTTTGCAAGTATACGCTTGAGGGGGTGGGTTGTCAAGGGGTAGGAAAAAATTATGCGGAATTTGAAAATCGCAACGATCTAATCTAAGTATTCTATCAGATCAGGATATTTTTCTTTATTTTCCCTTATGTAATTTCGCTTGAATGCAGCAAATTTTGATTCTCTTCGCAGCAATGACTTCACTTTTCTTAAAGCCAGTTTTTGCTGTGATGGTTCTTTCATTTCTTCCAATGAATCATAAAGTTTATTCATTTCGCGGTTTAATTCCTGAAACCTGAAATCACTTTTATACACCCTCATCCCTGTATTTTTCAGGTTAAATACTTCTGTTATTAATTTTGCCGTCAATACAGCCTGTCTATTTTTATCGTTTATTGCGTGTACATCAATCTCATTTTCCTGCAGCCGAAAAATAACCATCTCTTCTGGATCATCCTTACAGCAATCGATAATCCCCTCGTCATAAATACGCTGATTTTTCACATTATTACAGTGCCCACATGACCAGAAAAGATTATTCCAGTCAAATTTGCGTTTTGGATATTTTCCGTCCAAATGTGGCAATAAATGTTCCACCTGTGCATCCTGCAGTTCATTTAATTCACATATATAACATTTATTATGGAAATCTTCCTTCAACTGTTTTACGACATCCGGCATCGAATAACTTCCATTTGCTTTCTGTGATTCCAATGCCAATGATGCCGGAGCAGGAAAACTGCGTTCTACTTTTACCATTAAATATCCTCCCTGCTCCTTAACACTTCCTTTAATCTTTGATATTCTGTCGTAATATTAAGTGCAAGATAGTCTGGAATTTCATTTAAATACATCTCCAACTCTGATATTTCATCATAATCCTCATCTGTAAGTTTTTCTTTATTTACCAGTTCTTTATAACGATTGAATTTTTTCTGCAACAGCATTGACATTTCATTTGAATTAAAATAGCCTTCTACAATTCCAGCATATGGTACATCTGACAAACCATTTTCAACAAGAAGATTCTTTTCCAGATCATAAATTACTGCATTATCCACACTATTGATAATAAACGGTGAATGTGTCGACAAAATAAACTGGATATTCGGGAAAATTGATGTCAACAGGTCAAGGATTTTTCGCTGCAGCTCCAAATGAAGATGTGTTTCTATTTCATCGATCAAAACAATTCCCGCTACCGAAAAATCGAATTTTCTATCTGACTGGCTTTCCATACGAATGATCAGATCAACCACAATATCTAAAACTGCCGCATAACCACTAGAAAGCGTATTGAAATCAAACGAATCTCTGTCATTCATATGAATGGTAAACTGAAACGTCTCCTCATCAAATACTAACTCTACCGAATCATCATCAAAGATTCTTTTTAACAGATCGTCAAAATTTTTAAACCATGCTGCTATCTGCTCTGCTTTCTCCTTTTTTCCACCCGTAACAGCCAAAGCCTGTGTCATTTTCAGATCAAGAAGATATTTTACAAAATCCTGGCGCGGCGTTTCTTCAATAGAATAATCTTTTTTCAGGGTAACCTTTTCTACATGCTGTGGAATCTGGGCTTTAAAGATGCGATCGGCTTTGTAGTAGGCGGTTACGAATTTGCCTTGGGAGAACAAAGACGAAGTATTCTCAGCTAATTCATTAAATTGTATTACCACACCTGTTTTCTGAAGTGAAATTTCCTTTTCATACACCAGAAGTCTTTTTGATGTTCCCTTCTCATCTTTTGAGCGCTGTTCTATCTTGTATAAGTTATTTTTGCCAAATCCTACATCAGCAGGATATAAGTTTTCACATTCTATAGTTTGTTCATTAAAATAATCCGGTCTTGTAATTAAATAAATATAACGAGCCAACGCATCCAACAGACTCGTCTTTCCACTCCCATTTTTTCCAGTAATGATCAAATGTTTCATATGATTCTCTGATAAAGGAATTTCAATATTTTTCAAATGACGCACATGATCTATTTTAATGTCGGTAATATAAATCTGATCCACTTTTCCCTCATTTCCGATTTTGCAAAATCCATTCTTTCCTAAACGGTTATATTAATTAACTTTATTATACACATTGATGGGCAATTTTCCATTTAATTTTTCGGCAATCCCATTTTACACTCACAAACTTCAAATTCCATTTTACTAAATGTATCAATGAACTGTTGTTTATAACTTTTCACTTTGTCAGCAGATACAAAAACCGTCAACTCCTTTTTCACTCTGGAACACCCTACATAAAATAATTTATACGCCAGCAAAATTTTCTTTATTTTATTAATGTTTGCATACTCACTTATATACTTAAATGTCCTTTCACTTTTAACGATTTTC
>OGYK01001969.1_pt1 | contig 14106 bp, 10 predicted proteins | sample 1576501 | NCBI WGS metagenome assembly OGYK01 (sample SAMEA3541530, study PRJEB24748) | human gut metagenome | biome: human gut; feature: human-associated habitat; material: faeces | place: China | collected 2012
CAGCTATGAAGGCAGCAGCTAACGAGTCATTCGGATACAACGAGGATGAGATCGTTTCTTCCGATATCGTAGGAATGAGATATGGTTCATTATTCGATGCAACTCAGACAATGGTTAACCAGGTATCTGATGACCAGTACGAAGTTCAGGTTGTTTCATGGTATGACAACGAGAACTCTTACACATCTCAGATGGTTCGTACAATCAAATACTTCAGTGAGTTAGCATAATCGACGGGTTACGATAACTATATGCGACTTTTAGCAGGTCCGGTCCTATTGGACCGGGCCTGTTTTTATACCTCAATTATATAAAAGGAGGACATATTTTATGTCATTAAACAAAAAATCTGTAGACGACATTAATGTAAAGGGAAGAAGAGTACTTGTAAGATGTGATTTCAACGTTCCGTTAAAAGAAGGAAAGATCACAGATGAGACCCGTATCAACGCAGCACTTCCTACAATCAAAAAATTAATCAATGATGGCGGAAAGGTTATCCTTTGCTCTCATCTTGGAAAAGTTAAAAATGGACCAAATGAAGGTGAGTCTTTAGCTCCTGTAGCTGTAAAACTTTCTGAAAAACTTGGCAAAGAGGTAAAATTCATCTCTGATTATCATGTAACAGGTGAGGAAGCTACCAAAGCTGTTGCTGAAATGAACGAGGGAGATGTAATCTTATTACAGAATACACGTTTCCGTGGTGCTGAGGAGACAAAGAACGGCGAAGAGTTCAGCAAAGAGTTGGCTGATCTTGCAGACGATTATGTATGCGACGCATTCGGTTCCTCCCACAGAGCACATGCTTCTGTTGCAGGCGTTACAAAATTCATCACTGCAAAGGGTGGTTCTAACGTAGTTGGTTACTTAATGCAGAAAGAGATCGATTTCCTTGGAAACGCTGTTGAAAATCCGGTAAGACCGTTCGTAGCAATCCTTGGTGGTGCAAAAGTTGCAGATAAATTAAATGTTATCTCTAACTTATTAGAGAAATGCGATACATTAATCATCGGTGGTGGTATGGCATATACTTTCTTAAAAGCACAGGGATATGAGATCGGTAAATCTTTAGTAGATGATACAAAGATCGATTACTGTAAAGAGATGATGGCAAAAGCAGAAAAACTTGGAAAGAAATTACTCCTTCCGGTAGATGCTGTAACCATCGCAGATTTCCCGAACCCGATCGATGCTCCGGTAGAAGTTACTGTATGTGACGTAAAAGATATGCCGGCTGACAGAGAGGGATGCGATATCGGACCAAAGACTCAGGAGTTATATGCTGATGCAGTTAAGACAGCAAAGACTGTTGTATGGAACGGACCGATGGGTGTATTTGAGAACCCGACATTAGCAGCTGGTACGATCGCAGTTGCAAAAGCACTTGCTGATACAGATGCTACAACAATCATCGGTGGTGGTGATTCCGCAGCAGCTGTTAACCAGTTAGGATTCGGCGACAAGATGAGCCATATCTCTACCGGTGGTGGAGCTTCCCTTGAGTTCTTAGAGGGTAAGGAATTACCAGGTGTCATGGCAGCCGATGATAAGTAAAAAATAGCTGCAGTGTAAAGTTGGCTGCCATGACGCCTTGGGGTGGCAGCCGATGATAAATAAGATCAACAAACTTTAAAATGGGAAAAAGAGGATAAGATCATGGCAAGAAAGAAAATCGTAGCCGGCAACTGGAAAATGAACATGACTCCAAGCCAGGCTGTTAAATTAGTAGAGGAATTAAAACCATTAGTAGTAAGCGATGATGTAGAAGTTGTTTACTGTGTACCAGCAATCGACATCGTACCTGTTGTTGAGGCTGTAAAAGGAACCAACGTAGCAGTAGGCGCTGAGAACATGTACTATGAGGAGAAAGGTGCTTACACCGGAGAGATCGCTCCAGAGATGTTAGTTGACGCTGGCGTAAAATACGTTATCATCGGTCATTCCGAGAGACGTGATTACTTCAAAGAGTGCGACTGCATGTTAAACAAAAAAGTGAAAAAAGCTTTCGAGCATAACTTGACACCAATCCTTTGCTGTGGTGAGACATTAGAGCAGAGAGAGATGGGAATCACTTTAGACTGGATCCGTATGCAGATCAAATCTGACTTAAAAGACGTTACTGCAGAGCAGGTTGCTTCTATGGTAATCGCTTATGAGCCGATCTGGGCTATCGGAACAGGAAAAACTGCAACCACAGAGCAGGCAGAGGAAGTCTGCAAGGCAATCCGTGACTGCATCAAAGAAGTATACGGTGCTGACACTGCAGAGAAAGTTCGTATTCAGTACGGCGGATCTGTAAATGCAGGTAATGCAGCAGAGTTGTTTGCACAGCCTGATATCGATGGTGGTTTAGTTGGCGGAGCTTCCTTAAAAGCTGATTTCGGTAAGATCGTAAACTATAAATAAATCATAATCAGGTTAAGGGGATTCTCTCTGGGAGTGAAAGCAGAAGGAATCCCCTTTTCCCTTGATATATGCGGAAAATGTGAAATATATGAAAAAGAAAATAGCACGGATCCTGATATGTGTCCTGATTATAATCTGCGGTTGGAACGTGATGGTAAGAGAATGGAACCAGGCAGGAAAAACGGATTCGGAATATAAAGAAAATAATGCGAATGCAAGGGCACAGAGCGCTAACAGTCAGGACGTTTCACTGGAAGACGATTTACAGGAAACGGAGACGTCCTTACAACATAGTGGATCAAATAACAGATCAGAAAATGAGAATATAACAGGTAATTCCGGGAACTCATCGGGAAAAAATGAAAGAGACGATGAAAAAGCGGATGCCGATGACAGCATAAAAACAGATGTAACGAAAAATGAAACGGATATTGCGGACAATCAGGTCAACGGGGATATGGAAATAAAAAATGAACCGGCAGAAGAAGAGCCGACCGAAGATCCCTATGAATATGAAACCGGGTATATTTTTCTGGGAGATTCCAGATTTTATCTGATGAATGAGGAATGCAAAATCGAAGATGTGCCGAATTTTTTTGTGGTATCCTGTCCTGGAATGGGATATGCATGGCTGGCAGATACTGCGTTCCCGAAGGTACAGTCGCTGCAGCGGCAGCATACGGAAATCAAAAACTGGATTGTGATCTGTGGACTGGGAGTCAATGACCTGACATCGATCCGTTCCTATCTGAACAAATATCGCAGATGGCCGGAAAGTTCAAAACTTTATCTGTTGTCTGTGAATCCGACAAAGTCAGGTGCTCCGGTAAGATGTAATAATCAGAGGATTGAAGCATTTAATAACCGCATCAAGAAGGTGGAGAATGCTACATATATCGATTGTTACCGATATCTGACGAATCTTGGGTTTGGAACAAAAGGAGACGGACTCCATTATGATGCGCCCACGAACTGGGCGATTTATTCCTATATATTAGAAAAGCTTAATAAGGATGCCGGAGGGGATCCGGTCACGGAAACAGAATGCCAGGCAAAGGCAAAGAAGTTTGAAAAACAGCTGAGCCAGAAAAACTATTGAAAACAGATGAGGTTATCAGTATAATGGTTCTGGATTAGGAGAATCGTATACTTTTGATAAATGGAAAGAGAATAGAAAGTGAGGAAACAAAACATGAGTAAGAAACCTACCGTATTAATGATCTTAGACGGATTTGGACTGAATGAAAAAACAGAGGGCAATGCCATAGCACAGGCAAAGACACCGGTGATCGACGGACTTATGAAAGACTATCCGTTTGTAAAAGGAAATGCAAGTGGTCTTGCAGTTGGTCTTCCTGACGGACAGATGGGTAACTCTGAGGTAGGACATTTAAATATGGGTGCCGGAAGAATCGTATATCAGGAACTGACGAGAATCACAAAAGAAATCAGCGATGGCGATTTCTTCAAAAATCAGGCATTATTAGATGGTATGGAAAACGTAAAGAAAAACGGTTCCGACCTTCATTTATACGGACTGTTATCAAACGGTGGTGTACACAGCCACATCACACACCTGTTTGGCCTGCTTGAAATGGCAAAAAAAGAGGGCGTTGAGAATGTATATGTACACTGCTTCTTAGACGGACGTGATACTGCTCCGACTTCCGGTAAAGAGTTCATCGAAGAACTGGAAGCTAAGATGAAAGAAATTGGTGTTGGCAAGATCGCATCTATTTCCGGACGTTACTACGCAATGGATCGTGATAACAGATGGGATCGTGTGGAGAAAGCATACAAAGTGCTGACCACTGGCGAGGGAGAAACTGCTGAGAGCGCAGTAGCAGCTATGGAAGCATCTTATGCAAAAGATGTGACAGATGAGTTCTTCGTTCCAACTGCAATTACAGAGAACGGCAAACCGATCGCAACAATCAAAGACAACGATACTGTTATTTTCTTTAACTTCCGTCCTGACCGTGCGCGTGAGATCACAAGAACATTCTGTATGGATGATTTTGATGGATTTGACCGTGGCGCAAGAAAGAACGTAAAATACATCTGCTTCACAGAGTATGACGTGACGATTCCAAACAAAGAAGTTGCATTTAAGAAAGTAGAACTGAAAAATACATTTGGTGAGTATTTAGCAGCACATGATATGACACAGGCAAGAATCGCCGAGACAGAGAAATATGCACACGTTACCTTCTTCTTCAACGGCGGTGTGGAAGAACCAAACAAAGGTGAGGATCGTATTCTTGTAAAATCTCCGAAAGTAGCTACCTACGATTTACAGCCGGAGATGAGCGCACCGGAAGTATGCGACAAGTTATGTGCAGCAATCCGTTCTGAGAAATATGATGTCATTATCATCAACTTTGCAAACCCGGATATGGTTGGTCACACCGGAATCTTAGACGCAGCGATCAAAGCAGTTGAGACAGTAGATACCTGTGTTGGAAAAGCAGTTGAGGCATTAAAAGAAGTAGACGGACAGATGTTCATCTGCGCAGATCACGGAAACGCTGAGCAGCTTGTAAACTACGAGACCGGCGAGCCGTTAACATCCCACACAACCAACCCGGTTCCATTTATTCTCGTAAATGCAGATCCTTCCTACAACTTAAAAGAGGACGGATGCCTTGCTGATATCATCCCGACTATGATCGAGCTGATGGGAATGGAGCAGCCGGCAGAGATGACAGGAAAATCTTTACTGATCAAAAAATAAAAGAGCGATATAATATAGCCGGATAAAAAGATGCCACAGACTGGTATATTTATTTTTGGACAGGCAGGGCAGCTGCTGTCAGAAAGAAATTTATCAGTTTTGTGGCACTTTTTTTGAAAGGAAAAGGATCATTTTCCGGTAAAATTCATGCAGGAAAGAAGCTGAGAAAGTGAGAATAAGAGAATATAAACAAAAATATAAGTACAACTTATAATATGATTAAAACTATACAAAAATACTAATAAAAAGAACTGATTTTTCTATATCACATATCGATGTCCATACGGGCAAAATCATTGACTTTCCAAAAGACTATGTATTATAATTTTTGAGTAACATCAGAAAATGATATGGTGCTTATAACACCGGAAAAGAGGACAAAGAGGATGAGTAGCAAAGTATTTCAGCCAATTAAAGAGGGAAAAGTACGTGAAGTATATGATAACGGCGACAGCCTGATTATTGTAGCGACAGACAGAATTTCTGCTTTCGATCATATTTTGAAGAACAAAGTCACAAAAAAGGGTGCGATTCTGACTCAGATGTCTAAATTCTGGTTTGATTTAACAAAAGATATCGTTCCAAATCATATGATTTCTGTTGATGTAAAAGATATGCCGGAGTTTTTCCAGGAGGAGAGATTTGACGGCAACAGCATGATGTGCAAAAAATTAGAGATGCTTCCGATCGAGTGCATCGTCCGCGGATACATCACAGGAAGCGGCTGGGAGAGCTATAAAGAAAACGGTACCGTATGCGGCATCAAACTGCCGGAGGGATTACAGGAGTCCGACAAACTGCCTGAGCCGATCTTTACACCGAGTACCAAGGCAGAGATCGGTCTGCATGATGAGAATATCTCCTTTGAGCGCTGCAGAGAGATCTTAGAGAAAGAGTATCCGGGAAAAGGCGCTTCTTATGCAGAACAGATCAAAGATTATACGATCGCTTTATATAAAAAATGTGCGGAATACGCACTGACCAAAGGTATCATCATTGCAGATACAAAGTTTGAGTTTGGTTTGGATGAGAATGGCAATGTTGTATTAGGGGATGAGATGCTCACACCGGACAGCTCCAGATTCTGGCCGTTAGAGGGTTACAAGCCGGGACAGGGACAGCCTTCCTTTGACAAACAGTTTGTAAGAGACTGGTTAAAAGCAAATCCGGACAGTGACTATCTGTTACCGGATGATGTCATCGAAAAGACCGTGAATAAATACAAAGAGGCATATGAGCTTCTGACAGGTAAGAAATTTGCTTAATGGAGATACATTTATGGACAACAATGGATTTGTGAAAGATACACCATGGCAGACGAATGGGGACAGCGGACTGCACGAGGAATGTGGTGTATTCGGAATGTACGACTTTGATGGCGGAGACGTTGCGTCTACGATCTATTATGGTCTTTTTGCATTGCAGCACCGTGGACAGGAGAGCTGTGGTATTGCGGTCAGTGAAACGAACGGACCCAAGGGAAAGGTGACCTCATACAAAGGCATGGGACTTGTCAATGAGGTATTCACGCAGGATAATTTAGAACCTATGCATGGCGATATCGGTGTCGGACATGTCCGTTATTCGACGGCAGGAGCTTCCACCCGTGAGAATGCACAGCCATTGGTTCTTAATTATGTAAAGGGAACGTTAGCGCTCGCACACAACGGAAACCTGATCAATGCAATGGAACTGCGCAAGGATTTAGAGTATACCGGAGCAATTTTCCAGACGACGATCGACTCTGAGGTCATCGCCTATCACATTGCCCGTGAGCGTTTAAATTCAAACAGTGTGGAAGAGGCAGTGGGACGTGCCTGCCAGAAGATCAAGGGTGCGTTTGCACTGGTAGTGATGAGCCCGAGAAAGTTAGTCGGAGCGCGTGATCCGTACGGTTTTAAACCGCTCTGTATTGGAAAACGTGACAATGCCTACATTTTGGCATCCGAGACCTGTGCACTTGATACGATCGGCGCGGAGTATGTCCGTGATGTACTGCCGGGTGAGATCGTTACGATCACACCGGAGGGCGGCATTCAGTCTGACCTTTCTTTAGCACTGCCAAAAGAAAAAGAGGCGCGCTGTATTTTTGAATATATTTACTTTGCAAGACCGGACAGCCATATCGACGGTGTCAGTGTCTATGCATCCAGGATCAAGGCAGGACGTTTCCTCGCCATGGATTCACCGGTGGATGCAGACCTTGTCGTCGGTGTTCCGGAGTCCGGAAATGCTGCAGCACTCGGTTATTCCCTGCAGTCGGGGATTCCGTATGGCACTGCATTTGTGAAAAACGGCTATGTCGGAAGAACTTTCATCAAGCCGAAACAGAGCAGCAGAGAGTCCAGCGTGCGCGTGAAATTAAATGTTTTAAAAGAGGCGGTCGATGGAAAACGTATCATTATGATCGATGATTCCATTGTCCGCGGTACGACATCAGACCGCATCGTAAAAATGCTGCGTGATGCCGGTGCAACCGAAGTGCATGTAAGGATCAGTTCCCCACCATTTTTATGGCCGTGTTACTTTGGAACAGATATCCCGGAGAGAGAACAGCTCATTGCATACAATCGTTCCATCGAGGATATCCGTAAGATCATTGGTGCGGATTCCCTTGGATACCTTGGAGTTGAGCGTTTAGAGGAAATGGTCGGCGGATTAAGTATCTGTAAGGGATGCTTTACGGGTACCTACCCGATGGAACCGCCGAAAGAAGACATCCGGGGCGATTTTGAGAGATAGATAATAACAAATGTTAAGGAGAACAGAAATGAGTACAGACAGATATACAAGTCCGTTATCTGAGCGTTATGCCAGCAAGGAGATGCAGTATATTTTTTCACAGGACAAAAAGTTCCGTACCTGGAGAAAATTATGGATTGCATTAGCTGAGACAGAGATGGAGTTAGGACTTTCCGAGAATGGAAAGCCGGTTATTACACAGGAACAGATCGACGAGTTAAAGGCACATGCTGAGGACATCAATTATGATGTAGCAAGAGAGCGTGAAAAACTGGTTCGTCATGATGTTATGAGTCATGTATATGCATATGGACAGCAGTGCCCGAAGGCAGCAGGAATCATCCATCTTGGAGCAACATCCTGTTATGTTGGTGATAACACCGATATTATTTTAATGCGGGAGGCATTGGAGCTGGTTCATAAAAAACTGGTCAATGTTATCGCAGAACTTGCAAAATTTGCAGATACTTACAAAAATCTGCCGACACTGGCATTTACCCATTTCCAGCCTGCACAGCCGACGACTGTTGGAAAGCGTGCAACACTGTGGGCACAGGAATTTATCATGGATCTTGAGGACTTAGAGTATGTCATGGGATCTTTAAAACTGCTCGGTTCCAAGGGAACGACCGGAACACAGGCAAGTTTCTTAGAACTGTTTGATGGAGATCAGGAGACGATTGACAAGATCGACCCGATGATCGCTGCAAAAATGGGATTCAAAGAGTGCTATGCAGTTTCCGGACAGACTTATTCCAGAAAAGTGGATACACGCGTTGCAAATATTCTTGCAGGTATTGCGGCAAGTACACACAAGATGTCAAATGATATCCGTTTGTTACAGCACTTAAAAGAAGTGGAAGAGCCGTTTGAGAAGAACCAGATCGGATCTTCTGCCATGGCATACAAACGCAATCCGATGCGTTCCGAGCGTATCGCATCCTTATCGCGTTATGTCATGATCGATGCTTTAAACCCGGCGATCACTTCCGCAACACAGTGGTTTGAGCGTACCTTAGATGACTCTGCAAACAAGAGACTTTCCATTCCGGAAGGATTCCTTGCAATCGATGGTATCTTAGACCTGTGCTTAAATGTAGTGGATGGATTGGTTGTATATGATAAAGTAATCACCAAACATTTAATGGCAGAACTCCCGTTTATGGCAACGGAAAACATTATGATGGACGCTGTAAAGAATGGCGGCAACCGTCAGGAGTTACATGAAAAGATCCGTACCTTATCCATGCAGGCAGGAAAGACTGTCAAAGAGGAAGGAAAAGACAACAATCTGCTTGAACTGATCGCTGCAGATCCTGAATTTAACCTGACATTAGAGGCACTGCAGTCCACGATGGATCCGGCAAAATATGTGGGACGTGCACCGATCCAGGTAGATAAGTTTATCGCAAATGTGGTAAAACCGATCTTAGATGCCAATGCAGCAGAGCTTGGAGTAAAAGCTGAGATCAATGTATAATAATGGATCATAACATGACCTGTATCAGTAATTTGCTGATACAGGTTTTTTTGTTACAATTTTGCTGTTTTGTCACTTACGAAAACGATAGGATCCTGTTACAATCAAAGTATCATAAGTATTCGAGAAGGAGAAGGTTATTATGGCAAACAGAATTATGTTAAACGAAACATCTTACCACGGAGCAGGAGCGATCGAAGAGATCGCAACAGAGGCAAAGGCGCGTGCTTTCAAAAAAGCATTTGTATGTTCTGATCCGGATCTGATCAAATTTGGTGTTACAAAAAAGGTAACGGATATTCTTGACAAAAACGGACTTGCTTATGAAATTTATTCAGATATCAAAGCAAACCCTACGATCCAGAATGTACAGCACGGTGTTGAGGCATTTAAGAAAGCGGAAGCTGATTACCTGATCGCAATCGGTGGAGGATCTTCTATGGATACCTCAAAAGCGATCGGAATCATTATTGCCAATCCGGAATTTGAGGATGTCAGAAGCCTTGAGGGAGTTGCACCCACGAAAAAACCATGCGTACCGATCATTGCAGTACCTACGACCGCCGGTACAGCAGCAGAAGTTACGATCAATTATGTTATCACAGATGTGGAGAGAAAGAGAAAATTCGTCTGTGTCGATCCACATGATATGCCTGTCATTGCAATCGTGGATCCGGATATGATGTCTTCCATGCCAAAGGGACTGACAGCTTCCACCGGTATGGATGCCCTGACACATGCGATCGAGGGATATACAACCAAAGCTGCATGGGAAATGACAGATATGTTCCATCTGAAAGCGATTGAAATTATTTCAAGATCCCTGCGTGATGCAGTTGACAACAAGAAAGAGGGACGTGAGGGAATGGCACTTGGACAGTACATTGCCGGAATGGGATTTTCTAACGTAGGTCTTGGAATTGCACATTCCATGGCTCATACCTTAGGTGCTGTTTATGATACACCACATGGTGTTGCATGTGCCATGATGCTTCCAATCGTTATGGAGTACAATGCGGACTGCACTGGAGAGAAATACCGTGAGATCGCCCGTGCAATGGGAGTCAAAGGTGTGGACGATATGTCTGTGGAGGAATATCGTAAAGCAGCAGTTGATGCCGTACAGAAACTCTCTGTTGATGTGGGAATTCCGACAAAACTTGAGGCATTAAAAGAAGAAGATCTTGATTTTCTTGCAGAATCTGCTCATGCAGATGCATGTGCTCCGGGTAACCCGAAAGATGCCAGTGTGGAAGATCTTAAGAATCTTTTCCGGAAACTGATGTAATTGCAGCGGTGAAATCATAGAATGTACGCTTTATGATTCGTATATTGTCATAAGTAAAAGAAAACCTTTCAGGCATAATTGTTTTGCCTGGAAGGTTTTTTTGTAACAGAAATGTTTATGAATGTAACATTTTCCTGCATCAAACCAACCCGTATTTATGAAATACAGTCTGCAGTTCTTCCGGCATGGCAGATGCAAGGGCATGTGCGAGTTCTTCGGCAGAGCATTTGCGATAGCCAAGCACCCACTGTACGGTCATATAAATGGAACCCTGGCAGTACATTTCTAACTGAAACTGCAGCTGACGGGAAAGTCTGCACGCCATGCGTGTCTCAAGCTGTTCGGTGTAAAAGGCACAGATCAGTTGAAAATCATGATCTCTCAGACAATTCTGATCGTCATTTTTAAAAGCTGCTTTAAAAAAGAGCTTTTCCTGCTGGATATAATGAAATTTATTTACCAGTCCTTCATACACAGTTTTCCCTTCACCCATATGTTCGAAAGATTCCAGTAAAATTTTATCAAAATACCAGTTGATAAGGTCATACTTATCCTTAAAATTCCGGTAAAAGGTCTGGCGTGTCACGCCGCAGGTCTCCACAATCTCCGTGACGGTGATCTTCTCTACGGAGGCGGATTTCATGCATTCTTTCATTGCGGTGGCAAGTTTGTATTTGATGGTTTCATTTGTTTTATGTTCTGATGGCATGGGAAAATCTCTTTCTTTTTGCGTTGTGATTAGTTCGTGCTGGTCTGTATTTTATTCCGCAGTGTTCCTTCTTATCTGGCACTGCTCATAGCCTAATACATTATACCATACATGGTCAGGAATAAAGCGAATTTATAGAGATTTTATAAAGTGGTATTTTAAGAAAAAACAACTTGTTAACACATGCATACAAGTTGTATGCTGAAAGTATAGAAGAAGTGGTTTACATCTGAAAGGAGAAGGGATAATGAGTAACGCAAAGCAGACGATTGAAACCGGAAAAGCAGTACTTGGTATTGAATTCGGTTCAACCAGGATCAAGGCGGTTCTTGTAAATGAGACGGGGGAGCCGATTGCATCCGGTGCACATGACTGGGAAAACCGTTTGGAGGATGGAATCTGGACATACAGTCTGGATGATATCTGGACGGGACTTACCGACTGTTATGGCAGATTAGCAGAGGATGTAAAGGAAAAATACGATACGGTGATCACATCACTCGCAGCGATCGGATTTTCCGGAATGATGCATGGCTATATGGCATTTGACAAAGACGGGGAGTTACTTGTACCGTTCCGCACCTGGCGCAATACGATCACGGGGGAGGCTGCGGCAGCACTTACAAAGGAGTTTTCCTTTAATATTCCACAGCGCTGGAGCATCGCACATTTATATCAGGCGATCTTAAACGGGGAAGAACATGTAGGAAACATTTCGTATTTTACAACCTTAGCCGGATACATTCACTGGAAACTGACCGGAGAGAAAGTACTTGGTGTCGGAGAGGCATCCGGTATGTTCCCGATCGACGCAAAGACAAGAGATTACAATCAGACAATGATCGATAAATTTGACGCACTTGTCGCACCAAAAGGATATCCGTGGAAACTGCGTGAGATCCTGCCGAAAGTTTTAGTTGCAGGGGAGGCAGCAGGAACGTTGTCTGCTGAGGGAGCAAAACTGTTGGATAAGAGCGGCAATCTTTCCGCAGGCATTCCACTCTGCCCGCCGGAGGGAGATGCAGGAACCGGTATGGCTGCGACAAATTCCGTTGCAGTCCGCACAGGAAATGTATCTGCCGGAACATCCGTGTTTGCGATGGTCGTTCTCGAGGAAGATTTAAAGAATGTACATGAGGAGCTTGACATGGTAACCACACCGTCCGGTGATACCGTTGCGATGGTTCACTGCAATAACTGTACATCAGACCTGAATGCATGGGTTGGATTATTCAAAGAATTTGCAGAAGCCTTTGGCATGAAACCGGATATGAATGAGTTGTTTGGAACACTTTACCGGAAAGCATTAGAGGGAGATAAAGACTGTGGAGGTCTGCTTGCCTGCAATTATTTTTCTGGCGAACCGGTAACCGGTTTAAATGAAGGCCGTCCGCTTTTCGTGCGCAGACCGGATGCACATTTTACACTGGCAAACTTTATGAGAAGCCATCTTTATGCATCACTTGCCACGTTAAAGATCGGTCTGGATATTCTGTTAAAAGAGGAAAAAGTAAAAGTAGACCGCATTTACGGGCATGGAGGACTGTTTAAGACAAAAGGAGTCGGACAGGGAATCCTTGCAGCGGCAATGGATGCGCCGGTAGCAGTTATGGAAACTGCAGGCGAGGGCGGCCCATGGGGCATGGCACTGCTTGCATCATACATGGTACACAAAGCAGAAGGCGAAACATTAGAGCAGTATTTATCCGGTAAGATCTTTGGCGGGGAAACAGGAACTGTCATGGAGCCGGATCCGGCGGATGTGGCAGGATTTGATGCTTATATTGAAAACTATAAAAAGGCACTGGCAGCAGAAAAGGCAGCGGTAGAGACGATGCCGATCTTATAAAAATAATAAAAAAATAAAGTATATCAGGAGGGAATTTGCACATGTTAAAAACAAAAAATTATAAATTCTGGTTTTGCACCGGATCACAGGATTTATACGGGGATGAGTGCTTAGAGCATGTGGCAGAGCATGCAAAGATCATCGTTGCAAAGTTAAATGAGTCAGGGGTACTTCCTTATGAAGTCATCTGGAAACCGACACTGATCACAAACGAGCTGATCCGTAAAACGTTTAATGAGGCAAATATGGATGAAGAGTGTGCAGGTGTCATCACATGGATGCATACATTTTCACCGGCAAAATCCTGGATCTTAGGTTTACAGGAGTACAGAAAACCATTATTACATTTACATACACAGTTCAATGAAGAGATCCCATATGATTCCATCGATATGGATTTCATGAATGAAAACCAGTCTGCGCATGGTGACAGAGAGTACGGTCATATTGTGACCCGTATGAGAATCGAGCGCAAAGTGGTTGTCGGACACTGGTCTGATCCGGTGGTACAGGAGAAGATCGCTTCCTGGATGCGCACCGCAGTCGGCGTGATCGAGAGCAGCCATATCCGTGTGATGCGTGTCGCTGACAATATGAGAAACGTTGCGGTAACTGAGGGCGATAAAGTAGAAGCACAGTTAAAATTCGGCTGGGAAGTGGATGCATATCCGGTCAATGAGATCGCGGAGTCCGTCGCAGCAGTATCCGAATCTGATACCAATGCCCTTGTAGATGAATATTACGAGAAATATGACATTTTATTAGAGGGACGTGATCCGGAAGAATTCCGCCGTCATGTTGCAGTCCAGGCACAGATCGAGCTTGGTTTTGAACGTTTCTTAGACGAAAAGAATTACCAGGCGATCGTAACCCACTTTGGAGATCTTGGTGCATTAAA
>OGYK01002006.1_pt1 | contig 13955 bp, 10 predicted proteins | sample 1576501 | NCBI WGS metagenome assembly OGYK01 (sample SAMEA3541530, study PRJEB24748) | human gut metagenome | biome: human gut; feature: human-associated habitat; material: faeces | place: China | collected 2012
CCTCAGGAAATTCAGCGAATCCTGTCGCATGGACTGGACAGAGCACTGCATAAAACTACTGTTCCTGTCACCACAGCAGGGAAAAATCTGCGGAGCGGTTTTAAGAAAAATCCAAGCACGCCCTCAAACAGACCACCGATGATCGACGCACCCATGATCGCGCCATATGCGATCACTCCGCCACCCATAACACCAGCAACGCTTTTAAATACACCAATAAAACCGGAACTCGTTCCCATAATGATCGGAACACGTCCACCGACAGGACCGATTGCGAAAAGCTGAACCAATGTGACAACGCCTGCAATGATCATTGCATTCTGTAATAATTCCACATAAACCTCTGCAAAGTCAGATGCTGCTCCAATACCGCATGCACCACAGATCACGATCAGCGGTGTCAGGTTTCCGACAAACATTGCCAGAACATGCTGCAAACCATAAACGATCGCTTTCGGCCATGGAATTCTTCCGTCCATTTCATAAGGGGATGTGTACTCTTTTGTTTTTTCCATTTTTTAAACTCCTGTTATTTTTACTTTTGTTACAGACAGTCTGAATGAACCGGCTTTTTCTATCTGCCAGCATATATTTTCATCCTGTTTTTCCTATAATCCGATAGCAGTATAGCATAGGTTCTCTTTTCCTGAAAAGTCATTATTATTAATGAATTTTATCGATATAACTAATAATTATCTGTTCAAATATATAAAAATGTTCCTCAGATCTTCTTTTCTCACCGATAATAACAGTTTTGACTGCATCCATCCGGAAAAAGTGACGCTTTCATTTCCCTCTGATATTGCAACTCATTGTCTGATTTTTCCAGAATATCCAGAGCTTTCCGCAACTGCCTTATATCCTTTTCCATAAAATCGGTATAATTGCCACGACCAACCAGTTTTAAATGGGTAATGCCGACCTGTTTCATGCGGTAAAGTGCGCAGAGCCCACAGCCGGTACTGCCGGTCAGATAACCATCTTCATCCAAAGGAAGTCCCTTCCCCTCTTTTTCCTGTATTCTGTCTGTTTCTGCCACATCTTTTTGCGCAGCATCTGTCTCTTCTTTCTTGTGCAGATTTCCCAGTTCATATGGTACTCTGCAAAGATGTGTCAGTTCATCACAGTGCAGGGAATTACAGAATGCCCCGGAAAAATGACAGAGTTCATTCAAAATGAAGGCTTCATATTCATGTGGGAAATCTGCCTCTTTAATACACCCTTGCCCCCGGCCAGCGGCAGAAGCTGCTGGGTGATGACGCCGCGCAGCACGGCGGCCAGCTGGCCGCGGATCTGATTCTGCGCACCGGCGGGGCAGACATCAATAATGCGGTCAATGGTCTGGGCTGCGCCGATCGTGTGCAGCGTGCTGAGAACCAGATGGCCGGTCTCGGCGGCGGTGACGGCGGCGGAGATCGTCTCATAATCGCGCATCTCGCCGACCAGAATGACATCAGGGTCCTCGCGCAGGGCGCTGCGCAGCGCCGAGGCAAAGCTGCGCGCATCCGCGCCGACCTCGCGCTGGTGGATGAGCGCCTGCCTGCCCTGATAGACATACTCGATGGGGTCCTCGATCGTGATGATGTGGTCGCTGCGGGTCTCATTGATATGGTCGATCATCGCGGCCAGCGTGGTGGACTTGCCGCTGCCGGTGGGGCCGGTGACAAGGATCAGACCGCGCGGCTCGTCCGCCAGCTTTGTCAGCACGGGCGGCATCGACAGCTCTGCCAGCGTGGGGATGGCATCGTTGAGCAGGCGCAGCGTGGCCGCAGCCCGCCCCTGCTGGAAAAAGACATTTACGCGGCTGCGGGTGCCGTCCGGTGCAACCAGCGCAAAATCGGCATCGATCCGCTCGGTAAGAAGGGCCTCGCGGTGCGCCTCGTCCATCAGCCCAAGGATCAGGGAGCGGGTCTCGTCAGCGCTCATCTGCACGGGGGGCTGCATCAGCCGCCCGTCCACCCGGAACATCAGGGGCAGCCCCTCGGAGAGATGGATGTCGCTGGCTTTCATCTGCCGCGCCAGCGCGGTGAGTTCATGGATTTGCATGGTGAACCTCGTTTTTCAGAAAAGAGGGTGGTGGCGGAAGGCTCTCTCCCCCAGTCGCTTCGCGACAGCCCCCTCGCAGAGGGGGCCAAGTCGCCTTGCCTCCCTCTGCGAGGGAGGTGGCGAGCCTGCGAGCCGGAGGGAGAGAACCCTGCGGTCAGCTGCTGCTTTCCTGTTTACTCCTCATAGAAGGTGATCTTCAGCAGTTCTTCCGGGGTGGTCTCGCCCTCGCGCACAAGCTGCAGGGCGGCCTCGCGCAGGCTGGTCATGCCCTGATTGCGGCGGGCGGCATCGGTCAGCTCCTCCTGCGTGGCTCCGGCGGAGATCAGCTCGCGCAGCTCACGGTTGATGATGACCAGCTCATGGATCGCCACGCGGCCGCGGTAGCCGGTGCCGTTGCACTGGGTGCAGCCGCTGCCGCGCCGCACAAAGGGAATGTCGGGGCCGAGATAGGTGCGCTCCTCCTCGGTGACGGGCATCTGCCGGGCGCAGTGGGGGCAGACCCGGCGCATCAGGCGCTGGGCGACCAGACCGGCTACCGAGTTGGCGATCATGTACCGCTCCACGCCCATATCCTCAAGGCGGACGATGGAGGAGAGCGCGTCATTTGTGTGCAGCGTCGAAAAGACCATGTGGCCCGTGATGGCCGCACGGACCGAGATGGACGCCGTCTCGGCATCGCGGGTCTCGCCGACCATGATGACATCGGGGTCCTGACGCAGCAGGGCGCGCAGGCCGCTCTCAAAGGTCAGGCCCGCAATGTTGTTGACCTGCGTCTGGTTGATGCGGGCCAGATTGCGCTCGACAGGGTCCTCGATCGTCGAGACATTGACCTGCCGCTCGGCGATGGTCTGCAGGACCATGTAGAGCGTTGTCGTCTTGCCGGAGCCTGTCGGCCCGGTCAGGTAGACGATGCCGTTGGGGCGGTTAAGCAGCGGCAAAAACCGCCGGTAGGTCTCATCGTTCATGCCGAAGTGGTTGGCATTTTTAATGTAGGTGTTGCTGGACAGGATACGCAGCACGGCCTTCTCGCCAAAGACGGTCGGCAGGATCGAGACACGGACGTTGACATCGGGGCCGGTCTCAAGCCGGGCGCGGAAATGCCCGTCCTGCGGGATGCGGTGCTCGGCAATGTCAAGGTTGGACATGATCTTGATGCGGGCGATGAGCGGCTGATGCAAAGCACGCTGCAGCGTCACATAGTCGATGATGACGCCGTCAATGCGCATACGGACCTTTGTCTCGCCCTCAAACGGCTCAATGTGGATATCCGAGGCGGTGGTCGTCACGGCACGCTGCACAAGGCTGTTCAGCAGGCGGATGATCGGCGCGTCCAGATCGCCGCCCTCGGCGGTCATGTCGATGGCGAGGTCCTCGGTCTGCGCGGCGGCCATATCGCTGCTGTTGGCGCTGCGGGCTGCCTTGCGGGCGCTGACCTCGGCGTAATAGTAGCGGATGGCGCGGCGCAGCGGCTCCAGCTCGGCCAGCACGATCTCCGGCTCCATGGCGGTCAGCTGGCGGATGTCCTCGATGGCGTAGTAGTTCAGCGGGTCGTTGGCAGCGATGGTCAGCGTATGTCCGCTCTGCGCGATGGGCAGCATGTCATATTTCTGCGCCAGCTCCTGCGGGACCTTCTCAACCGCCGTCACATCAACGTTGGTATGCTCAATGTCGATCATGCGGATCTGCAGGCGCTTGGCAAGGGCCTCCAGGACCTGCCGCTCATTGACATAGCCCAGCTCCTGCAGTGCCTGGCCGACACGCAGGTCGCGGTGCTCCTTCTGGTAGGCAAGGGCGGCGTTAAGCTGCTCGGGCGTGATGTAGCCGAACTCGATCAGAACATCGCCAAGACGGATGTTTTTCACGGCTGTACGCCTCCTTTGTCACAGAGTACAACGCGCAGCGTCACATTGTAGATGCTGCCGCTAGACGAGGTGCCGTCCGCTGCGGCAAAGCTGCGGGTGGTGATGGAAAAGTTCTGCAGCTGGATGGACGGATAGTTGTCCGCCAGATCATCGAGCAGGCTCAGAAAATTGCTTGCCTCGCCCGAGCAGCTGAAGGTCACATCGGAGGTCTGCAGGTAGCCGGGCTGGTCATAGGAGGGTACAAGGTCAGCAGCAAGGAACTGCTGCAGCAGGGCATTGCCTGCGGCGGTGGTGTCCACCTGATCCGCCGTGACGGCGGCCGCATCGCTGCCGGCGGGGGCGGGGCTCTGCCCGGCCTGTGTACCGGCAATGTAGCCGGTCATGCTCTGGGTCAGCGGCTGGCCGATGCTCAGGGAGACGGGCTGCATGCTGTGGTTCAGCTCAAGGCCGGTCACCAGCGTGTCCAGCTCATCGCTGGTCAGGATGCTGTAGTACCGCGCGTTGGCGGTCTGCAGCTCTCCCCAGGCGGTATTCTTGTCGGCGGCGTTCACGCCCGCCTGCAGGATCGTCTCCTGCATGGTGATCTGGGCGTCCTGCGCCTCGGTCAGATCGGCGCGGGCCTGCTGCAGGCTGCCGATGCCGGGAATCAGCAAAAACCGCACATACAGCACGATAAAGGCCAGCATCAGCACGGCATATAAAAGGATTTTGTCGCGCTTGGTCATCGGTGCAATATCCATAACCGCACCCCCCTTACTGCGGCGCTGCCAGAACGCAGCGCAGGTCGATGGAATAGCCGTCATCATCGGCATTGTAGCCGGTATAGCTCACGGTCGAAAAAACGCCGCAGCTCTGCAGCGAGCGAATGTAGGTCGGAATGTCGATGACCTGACTGGAGTTGGCGTTGAACTGCAGCTCGCCCGTGGCGGCGTCGTAGCTGGTGAACTGGATCGTGATGGCAGCGCCGCCCGCCGCCTCGACCCGGTGCAGCAGGCTGCTTGTCACATCGGGGTAGCCGTCCAGCAGGTCGGTCATGCCATCGGCGTACTGCGTCAGAGAGCGGAACTGCGCGGCCGCCTCGGCGTCCTGATTCGAGGCAAGGAACGACGCGCTGTTGTCATTGCACCAGTTTACGATGTCCTGCCGCTGGCTGGTCAGGGAGGCGGTGTACAGCGTCATGGCACCCCAGCCCAGCAGGGCGGCGGCCACTACGGCGATGCCGGGGGCAGCGGTCCGGATGCTGCGGCTGCGCTGCTCACTCTTGGCGGCGCCTGCGGCCTTTTGCCAGCGCAGATAAAAGTTGTTCTGTTTCATAGCCATAATTTGTATGTTCCCCTGGCTTGTATAGTTGGTGCGCGGGTCAGCGCGCGATCAGATTGCCTGCAGCGGAGAGCGTCTGCGCAAGGGCTGTGCCCTCAGGAAGCTTGACGGTAGGCGAATCCGGGAATTGCGCCACCCGCAGCGCGAGCGCTTCACAGCCCGGGCGGCAGACGGCAAGGTCATCGGCGTCTGCACCGGCAAAGTAGACGGTCGTGATCGGATTTTCGCTCTTGCCGGCAATGTGGAACTGCAGGATGCCCGACAGCTTCTGTGCGATCTCGGCGCCAGATTCTGCCGAGCCGCGCGGGTTGAACAGGCGGCTGCGGGTCGAGTAGGTGTACTGCCCCTTCACAAACAGACAGGCCGAGACGGTGTCATCGTCAAAATGCAGCAGTACAAAGGTCTCGCTCTGCAGGGCAGGGATCGTGCGCACTGCCTTGATGGGGGCGGCCAGACCCAGATCGATGCTGTACAGCTTGAAGCCGGCCGCCTTGGCCAGCGCCGCATACCCGGCAATGACGCTCTGCTCCACGCGGGTGGCCAGCACCGTGTCAGCGCGGGTCTTGGCATCGCGGGCCAGCAGCATGTAGTCGTCAAGCGGGGCTGTTGTCTCGGCACCGCCGGACGAAAGCTCATGCGCCAGCACGGCCAGCCGCTTTTTCTCGCTCATGGCGGGCAGGGAGATGACGCGGTGTACGAACTGGCTGCCGCCTACGATCAGCGCCACCCGGCCCGTGGGCAGCTTATGGCGGGCAAAAAAGGCCTTGAGCGCCTCGGCGAGGTCGGCTTCGTTGGTAATGACGCCGTTGATCAGGCAGCCCTCGGGCAGCTGGGCCGCGGCGGCGGCGGTGATCCGTGCGCCCTTGGCAGTGGGGCTGCCCACCGCGGCGTACACCGTGCGGCTGCACAGATACAAAGAGGTAAATGATGCCATGAGGAACCCTCCGGAATATAGTTTAAATGGCGCCGGACGATGCGCCGATGGTGCCGTAGGACTGGTAGATCGGCACGATAACAGCCGCCACAACGCCGCCGACCACCAGACCCATGATGACGATCATCACAGGCTCCAGCAGGGTGACAAGGCGCTTGGTGGCCATCTCGGCCTCGTAGTCGAGCGTCTCGCTGATCGTGGCCAGCAGACTGTCCAGCTTGCCGGTCTCCTCGCCGACGGCGATGGAGGAGGCCAGCTTGACCTCAAAGCCATCGATCGCGGCGATGGACTGCGACAGGCTGTGGCCGGCGCGGATGCTGTCCAGCGCCGTGCCGAACTGACTTTCGATCCAGCGGTTGCCGATCGAGTCGCGCGCCGCGCCCAGCGTTGTGATGATGGGCACACCGCTGCCGTACAGGTTGGACAGGGTGCTGGCAAAGCGGGCGGTGCAGATCTTGCGGTTCAGCACGCCCACGACCGGCGCATGCAGGATAAAGCGGTCCCACTGGCGGCGGATGCGGGGCTGGGCCAAAAGCAGCCTGAAGCCGAAAAAGAGCAGCGCCAGCGCCACAAGCAGCAGCGGCCAGTTGGCACCCACAAAGTCGCTGGCATCAAACAGAAGCTGCGTCAGGAAGGGCAGCTTTTCCATCTGGTCAAACATCGGCTTGAACTGGGGCAGCACAAAGGTCATCAAAATTGCGATGACCGCCACGATCAGCACGCAGAGGATGAGCGGGTACATCATGCTGTTGCCGACCTGCTGGTTCATCTTATGCTCGCGCTCATAGTAGGTGGCCATCCGGGTGCAGGCGTGGTCGATGCTGCCGGTGCCCTCGGCGCTGCGGATCATCGCCAGCAGCAGGTTCGGGAACGCCGGTGCGCAGGACTCCATCGCATCGGACAGCGGGATGCCCTTGCGCAGCTCGCCCAGCACGGCCTCGTACAGGGCGCGCTGCTGCGGGTCAATGCTGCGCTCATCCGCCATGATGCGGAAGGCACGCACCAGCGGCACACCGGCAGTCAGCAGGGTGCCCAGATTGCGGCAGAAATCCGCCAGCACGGCGGTCTTTAACGGGCGGAAGGTGCTGCGGACGCGCTTGGTCTGCAGCGCCTCGCTCATGTACAGGCCGTCATCGCGCAGCTTGGTGTAGAGTGCCTCCTCGCTGGGGGCGTCAGCCATGCCGCGGACAGTCTTGCCCTGAGCGTTGGTCGCAGTATAACGAAATTGTGGCATAGGGGAGAAACCTCCGAACGGATAGTGAGATCAGGCGGGTGCTGCACCATTACAAAAACGCGCAGTACCATTGTAGGATCGGCTCGCCGAAAAGCATGGCGATTACGATGCCCGCACATAAAAACGGGCCGAAGGCAAAGTGGTCCTTTTTATCGGCCCTTTTGGCGGCCAGCAGCCAGATGCCGTAAAGGCCGCCGCCCAGAATGCCCAAAAACATCGCCAGCAGCGTGTTCTGCCAGCCGAGAAACAGCCCGGCGGCCGCCATCAGTTTGATGTCGCCGCCGCCGAACGCACCGTCAATGACAAGGCAGAGCAAAAGCATCGGCACGCTGACGCAGAACGCCCCGATCAGGTGGGGCAGCCACCCGGCGGGGGAGAGCAGCGTCCCTACAACGCCGCAGACCGCCAACGCGAGATTGAGCCGGTCGGGGATAAGCTGTGTCTCGGCGTCAATGAGCGCGACGCTCAGCAAAATGCCGCAGACCGCCAGCGCAGTGAGCGCCGCCCAGCTCATGCCGAACAGCCCCTGCGTCAGGCTGAGCGCGGTGCCGAAGCGCCGGGTGCAGCCCAGCGCCAGCACGCCGCCCAGCACCTCGACCAGAAAATACCGCACCGGGATGCAGGCACCGCAGTGGCGGCACCGCCCGCGCAGAAGCAGCCAGCTGAAAACCGGCACAAGGTCGGGCGCGCCCAGCGTGTGGCCGCACTGCGGGCAGTGGCTGCGCCCCTGCAGGGGGTCCATGCCCCGGGGCAGCCGCCAGGCCACGACATTCATAAAGCTGAACAGCGCCGCGCCCAGCAAAAAACGGATCAGATCCAAAAGGCACTCAAGCAGCAGCATGGCTCGCCTCCGTCAGGTAATGCAGGCGGTCCTCCGCGCGGAAGACACGGTAGCCCTCGGCAGCGTCATAGACGGCGAAGATGCTGTTTTCCTGATAGAGCAGCCGCTGCACGGTGTAGCCGTTGTCCGCCACCTGCAAAAGGCACACGCTGCCGGGCAGTGCGCCCAGTGTCTCGATCTCCTCGGCCACGCCGTCGGCAAAGCCGTCTGCGGTGGTCTGGTCGGCAAAGGTGCGCCCGGCGGAATAGCACTGCGCGGACACAGCCCCGGCGGCCAGCCGCGCCGCCTTGATCTGGGCCAGCGCCTCCCGCGCGCGGGCCTGATAGCGCAGCTCGGCCGCGCCGGTCACAACGGTATAGATCACAGCGAGCAATGCCAGCAGCAGGGCCAGCTTTTCAGCAAAGGAGGTCCTGGCCCATTTTTCCCCGGTGTTGCGCAGCCAGGCACCCAGTCGTGCTGCCAGCATGGTTTCACTTCCTCTACTTCTATATATAACACACTAACCAGTATACCCTGCAAAGGCTGTATTTGCAAGAAATTTCACGAAAAAATCCCACATTATTGTTGGAATGTAACACAAAATCTGTCAAAATAGTATGTGCCGCCCGTATAGAACACTATATTTGGTGTAAATTTGTCGAAATCTCACCACACTTGTTGCGAAAAGATCACAAACCGAGTATAATACTATCATATATAGTCTTATTATGCCTTACTGTACAAATTTGCAGGGCGCTGCCGCAAATTCCAACGGCCGCTACGGCGTCTGCCGGGCGGGAATATGCGGCAATGCCGTGATATAAACGGGAGCATCTATGGTGCATTGCAACAAGAAAACGCGCAGAAGCAGCGGCTTCACGATGGTGGAGCTTATGGTTGTGTTGGCGATCATGGCAATTTTGGCGGCCCTTGTGGGGGGCGGCCTGATCGCCTATACCCGTCTGGCCCGGTTTGAGAAGAACGAGGCGAACGCCCGCACCCTTTTCCAGACCGCGCAGATCGCCCTGACCCGCAGGGACACAGCGGGCGAACTGGACGATTTCCGCCAGAAGGTGCTGCTGAACGGTCAGGCAGGCGCGCATTTTGACCCCGCTGCGCTTACGCTGACCGGCGAAGAAAACGAAGAAATACGCAAGCAGAAGGCCGATGAGCTGAACAAAAATATCTATGCCCTGTATTATGATAAAGTAACAGATGATGACAGCGACAATGAACTGCTGCGCGAGCTGCTGGGCGATTACATCTACGATGATTCACTGCTGAATGCGGCCATCTGCGTTGAGATCGATGCCGCCAGCGGGCAGGTGTACTCAGTGTTTTATGACACGAACGCCGACAAGCTGCGCTTTGGGAAAACGGACGGCGCAACGGACATTTATGACCGGAGCTATGACCACCGCCGCCATGACAGCCTTGTGGGCTACTACTCGGCCGAGGACCGTGTGAATGTGGTTGAGCTGCAGCAGACCAAGCTGAAGGTCAAGAACCCGCGCCTCTCCAACACCGAAACGCTGACCCTGAGCTGGGGCGGCGATGTGACCCGCGACACGCAGGTGCAGTATGTGGCAACAGGCTACAGCGAGGACGGCACGAAAAAGCTGTTTGAGATCGAGGTGGAGCTGCCGGCAGTCAAGACCAATGAGCCGGTACCGCTGAAAACAACAATCTACAGCTATAATGCGGCTGGCGAGGAAACACCGGTTGAAAAGACCCTCTACTACCCCCTGAGCTACAACAAGGGCAACTTTGTCCTGACGCTGGACGCTATGGCCAGCGCTGATTTGCTGCGCTCCTGCGAGAATGACAGCGGCGAGAAGGCAAACAGCATTAGTGTGACCGACAGCAGCCTGTACAGCATCACCCGCTTGATGTCGGGCGGGCCGCAGGATTTCTATGTTACGCTGCAGGCCAAGGCGCGGGACGGTTATTCCGGCAGCTATACCCCCAGCACCCCGGCCGACACCAATGTGGAAAACAGCCTGTTTGCAAAAGAGGCAACAGCCACTGAGGGCAAGCTTACCTATTTCCGCCATCTGTACAACCTGCGCTGGGCGGACAACTGGGCGTCCGGCCAGACTGCCGCCTACACCCTCGCCGCGCAGAGCCTTGGCGCCACCGGCCTGAACTGGACCGGCGGCAGCGTTACGGTCTACTGCCCGGCACAGGGCAAAAACTTCCCGCCGGAGGCCAAGGTCCCCTCGGCAGAGGAGGCCGTGGCGTGGCCGACCATTCTGACCTTGCCCAAAAATGTAACGCTGGACGGCGGAAATATCACCATCATGAACCTGCAGCTGCGCGGCAGCTCTGTCTCCCAAACCGGCAGACAGGGTAAGACAGCGTTGCTTGACCGCTACATCGGCCTTGTGGGCGAAAATAACGGCACGATCAAAAACATGACCCTGCGCGATGCCGATGTGCAGGTCAATGTTGAAATTGTGACCCGCGCAAAAGGCACCCTGCCGCTGACCGGGACCACAGCCCTGCAACCGCTGGAAACAACTGACAGCGCGTACCGCGACATCCGCGCGGTCGGTGCTTTGTGCGGCGTCAACACCGGCACGCTGGAAAAATGCACCCTGACCCACGGCAAAAACAATGCGGTTTCCGCGCAGGTGCTGGCAATGCTGCCCTTTGACGACAACGCCACCGCGACAGCCCGCACAACAGTAAGTGGCACAGCCTATTATGAAAACGAGCCGCGCGGCATTGGCGGCCTCGTGGGCGTTGCCATACCGAAAGACGGCCAGCCGCAAACAATTTCCGCGCTGACGGTGGACGCCAATGTGACGGTAGCCGGTCTGCTGCAGGACAACAGCCCAAAAGCTGCGGGCAATACCCTTACAGAACAGGAACGCTACGCCGCAGCCGCCAGCGGAGAAAACTCGATCTGGCGCAGCATCGGCGTGGGCGGTGTGGTCGGCACGATGGATGCCGCCAACCTGACGCTTAAGCCAGACGCCAGCGGAAAAACCATGACCAACAAGGCCGCCGTCATCGGCAGCGCCTTTACGGGCGGCGTTGTGGGCAACCTCTACAACAGCGGCAAGACGGATGTCACCCTGACCGGCCTTCAGAACGAGGGCACGGTCAGCGTGGGCGCCAACTACCTTGGCAGCGCCGAGGGTGAAAACAGCCGCGTGCTGGGCCAGTTCTTCGGCGGCATTGCGGGCTACTGCAAAAATGTCACGCTGCGCGGCAGCACCAGCACCACCCGCCGCGATATGACCGAAACACAGCTGAAAACCGCCGTCAAGGGCGGGTATGCTAACGATGGCGCACTCACCGATGACAGCCCGCTCAAGGGTGATTTTGTCGGCGGTCTGGTGGGCTTTGCCAGCGGTAGTAAGCTGGATAATTGCACCACGCAAAAAGGTTATGTGCTGGGCCGCTGCTTTGTCGGCGGCATGGCGGGCGGCTTCAGCGGCAGCCAGCTTAAAATAACCGGCGGCAGCAACAGCAGCACCGTGCTGGGCAACCGCTATGTGGGCGGTGTTGTGTCGGTCAACGGCAGCCAAAGCACGGTCAGCGGCGTTATTAACAGCGGCCTTGTGGCGGGCCTTGGCAAAAATGCGGCCTATGTGGGCGGCATTGCGGGCCTGAACGATGCCGAATGGGGCAGCATCGATGCGGCTGCACAAAATCCGGCAGCCACCATTCAAAACTGTGTCAGCAGCATGGCCTCGGACACCGCCACCAACAGCAGCCGCAGCGCCCTGCTGCAGGCGCTGAGCACCTATAAAAATGTAAGCAATCAAGAAACGACCACCCGCGCGGACTATGTGGGCGGTCTGGTCGGCCGCAACGGCAAAAATGCCGTGCTTACATGGGACAATGAGGCAAGCACGGTGCAGATCGGCACGGTCATCTGCGGCAATGATTTTGTCGGCGGTCTGGTCGGCTGCAACGATGCAACGGCGAAAATCACAAATGACAGCGCCTCGCTGCTGACCGTCAGCGGCGAGGTTACGGGCGGCAAGGCGGTCGGCGGTATGATCGGCCTGAACCTTGCCCCGGCCCTGCCTGCGGCCGATATAAAGGTGACGGAAATCAGCGGCACGCTTTGCGTGGGCGGTGTCATCGGCGCTAACATGCCGGTGGCCGGCACGGACGGAATGGCGTTTACCATCAAAGAAACCGCCACATCCGGCGGCACGGTCAGCAGATTTACAACCACCGCAAAGGCGGGCCGCATCAAGGCCGACGGTCTGGCGGGCGGCATCATCGGCTATAACTGCCTGCTGGCATCGGCCCCGAACGATTTGACAACGATTCTGCCCACCGTGGCGCCGGATACCGGCCTTGTGACGGTCAACAATACATTGCCGCGCAGTGACAAAGAGATGAACCTCAACGGCGCGGCCAACCAGTTTAATCTGGAGGTCAACGCCTATGTGGGCGGCATTGTCGGCTATAACGATGCAGAAACCCATCTGACCATCAGCAACGCAACAAACGGCAGCCAAAGCAACGCGGCATCGGTCGGCAGCCTGAAAATGCGGGGCGAGACCGGCACCCTCGGCAGCGGTGTCAGCCTGCAGGACTATAACAACAGCTTTAACTATAACGCTTATGTTAGCAGTAAAGATGCCCGCGGCTATATGGCGGGCGGCATCATCGGCTGTGTGACCCAAAACACAACGCTGGAGGGCTGCACCAACTACGGCATTGTCTCCCACAAGAGCGCGGCGGGCGGCATCGCCGGCTGGAATGACGGCAGCATCAAAAACTGCTCTACCTACGCCACACTGGGCACCCAGCAGGACGGCTATGCCTACTTGGGCGGCATCGTCGGCATCAACAACGGGACGGTCACGGACTCAGCCCCGGCAGCAAGCATCACCGTGCGCGGCCGGTACATCATCGGCGGCGTGGCGGGCCTGAACCTGACGAATGCGAGCATAACTTATAATACTTCCAATAATATCATCCCCGTTACGGTGCAGGCAAACGAGTGCGCGGGCGGTGTTGCAGGCGTAAACTGCGGCAGCATCGCATTGGGCAGCACAACCCTGCAGGTCAACATTACGGCAGAAAGCTATGCAGGCGGCATTGCGGGCAGCAACAACACGCGCAACGCCACAACAGCCAGCATTGCGGGCGGCAATGTGACAGGAACCGTCACGGCCACCAAGAACTACGCAGGCGGCGCAGCCGGTGCAAACTATGCCAATATTACCGATGTGACGCTGATTGATGGGGCATGTGTGCGCGCCAACGACCAGTTTGCAGGTGGTATTGCGGGCAGCAATAGGGCTGGCACTAACGGGCAGATAGGCACGATTACACGCTGCACCAACAATGCAGGGCCGAACGGGAACAACTACACGGTATATGCCACCAACGGCAATGCGGGCGGTATTGCAGGCAGCAATGAAAGCGGCGCCAAAATTGTAGATAGCGTTGTAGGCGACGTTAAAATCGGCGTGGCCAAGTGCGATGCGGCGGCCATTGCGGCCAACAACTTCGGCACCATCACGGGCGGCAGTGTCGGCAGCTGTGATATTACCTTTGCCGGGGAAAGCATCGGTGCGGTCACGGCCATCAACAACGCGGGTGCAACAATCAGCGGCGTTACGCTTAGCGAGAACGCAGCCATTGTTTACCGTGGCCCGGCTACCAATGTGGGCGGCATTGCGGGCAAAAATGCCGGTACGATTGGCGGGTTTCGTCTTTTGAGCAAAAAAAACGCCAAGTAAAATCGGGATTATTCCACCCAGA
>OGYK01002023.1_pt1 | contig 13864 bp, 7 predicted proteins | sample 1576501 | NCBI WGS metagenome assembly OGYK01 (sample SAMEA3541530, study PRJEB24748) | human gut metagenome | biome: human gut; feature: human-associated habitat; material: faeces | place: China | collected 2012
CAGAAATCCTGAAAATCTGGAAAGGCGGACTGGCTAGTCACGGAGGTGTATTTGCCTTGATACTGGCTTTAATCTGGTATTCCAAGACAGTGACGAAAAAAAGCGTGTGGTGGTTGTTCGACCGTATGATACCTGCCGTAGCGGTGGTTTGTATGTGTATCCGTTTCGGTAACCTGATGAACTCCGAGATTTTCGGTTATCCTACAACTTTACCATGGGGATTTGAGTTTGTCCGCTCGCGTGAATGGCAGGAATTATACAATCAGAATGGAGTGGCGCAGGCTTGTCATCCTACTCAGATTTATGAAATGTTGTACTGTCTAGTAGCACTGGTCGTATCGTGGTTCATGTATCACAAGCTTCATTTAGGAAAACGAATCGGATTGACTACAGGCGTTTCTTTGTTAATCTTTTTCGGTGCTCGGTTCGGATTGGAATTCATGAAGAATCCACAGGTAGCTGAAGAAGTAGGCATGACATTGAACATCGGACAATGGTTGAGTGTGCCGTTGATATTGTTAGGTATATATCTGATTGCAACCAGCGGAAAAAGGAAAGAAGCCTTTTGAATCGGAATTTGTTAAGAGTTTGAAATGTAATATCTTATAAATGTTTCCTCCCGTAGCACTTTTGTTTCCTTGTAACGAAAATGCAACGGGAGGAAACATTTTTTTTATATCCTTGGGCTTGTGCACAATACATTTGCGATGTCGTTCCTTACCGAAGTGATTGTTATGAGAACGTACATACGTGTTTTAATTATGTTGAACTTATTTTTAATGCAAACAATGGAAAGCATGAAAAGAACATTTTTTCTTACATGTCTGTTTCTGATGACATGTTTGATGATGCAGGCACAAAACTTGCAGGTGTCTGGTACTGTTGTTTCCAAATCCGATGGGCTGCCTGTTATTGGAGCAACAGTGCTGGAATTGGGAACAACGAATGGTACAATTACTGATTTTGACGGTAAGTTTTCTTTATCGGTGAAGAAAGGGGCTGAGGTTGTAATTTCTTACGTAGGTTTTAAGTCCCAGACATTAAAAGCCAATGGAGTTTTGAATGTAGTGCTGGAAGAAGACTCTGAAATGTTGGAAGAAGTAGTTGTGACTGGGTATACAACTCAGCGTAAGGCTGATTTGACAGGTGCTGTTTCTATGGTAAGTATGGATGACATTTCGAAACAGAACGAAAACAATCCGATGAAAGCTTTGCAGGGACGTGTGCCGGGTATGAACATTACTTCTGACGGTAATCCTAGTGGTTCTACAACAATCCGTATCCGGGGTATCGGAACCTTGAATAACAATGATCCTCTTTATATTATTGATGGTGTACCGACAAAGGGAGGTATGCATGAATTGAATGGCAATGATATTGAGTCGATTCAGGTGCTGAAAGATGCGGCATCGGCTTCTATTTATGGTTCTCGTGCGGCCAATGGAGTAATTATTATTACTACAAAAAAGGGAAAAGAGGGGCAGTTGAAAATTAATTTTGATGCGTCAGTTTCTGCTTCTATGTATAATAATAAGATGGAAGTGCTGAACGCGGAAGAATATGGCAGGGCGATGTGGCAGGCATACGTCAATGGTGGTCAAGATCCTAATACAAATGCTTTGGGGTATAGATATGATTGGGGATATGATGCTAATGGTTATCCGCAACTGAATGGTATCAGCATGTCGCGTTTCCTTGATTCCGGCAATACGGTTCCTTCTGCCGATACGGATTGGTTTGACGAGACTACCCGTACTGGTGTGATTCAGCAATACAATGTTTCTGTTAGTAACGGTTCAGAGAAAGGAACTTCTTTTTTCTCTTTAGGATATTACAAGAATAAAGGTATTATCAACGAGAGTGATTTCGAACGTTTTTCCGCACGTATGAATTCAGAGTATCATTTGATTGATAAGATTCTGACAGTAGGGGAGCATTTCACATTAAATCGTACATCTGAGGTTCAGGCTCCTGGTGGTTTCTTGCAGAATGTGCTTCAGTTCAATCCTTCTTTGCCTGTATATGATGTGAATGGCGAGTATGCGGGGCCTGTAGGGGGGTATCCAGACCGTGAGAATCCGGTGGCACGTCTGGAACGCAATTCTAATAACCGTTATACGTACTGGCGTATGTTTGGTGACGCATACATTAATCTGAATCCATTCAAAGGATTCAACATCCGTTCTACTTTCGGACTGGACTATTCTCAGAAACAGCAACGTATCTTTACGTTTCCGGTGACGGAAGGTAATGTGGCGAATGACAAGAATGCGGTGGAAGCCAAACAAGAACATTGGACAAAATGGATGTGGAATGCCATTGCCACATATAATCTGGAAATAGGAAAACACCGTGGCGATGCAATGGTTGGTATAGAGTTGAACCGTGAAGATGATAGCTGGTTCTCGGGCTATAAGGAAGAATTTACTATTTTGAATACAGATTTTATGTGGCCGGATGCAGGTGTGGGCACAGCTCAGGCATACGGTTCGGGTGAAGGATATTCGTTGGTGTCATTTTTCGGCAAGTTGAACTATACGTATGATGATAAATATCTGGCGTCTCTGACAATACGCCGTGACGGTTCTTCACGTTTCGGTAAAAACAACCGTTATGCGACATTCCCTTCAGTTTCTCTCGGATGGCGTCTCAGCCGTGAAAATTTCTTGAAAGATGTGTCTTGGCTTGATGATTTGAAAATCCGTGCTTCATGGGGACAGACTGGTAATCAGGAGATTTCTAATATCGCCCGTTACACGATTTATGTGCCTAATTACGGTGTGACTGAATCAGGAGGCCAAAGTTACGGAACCTCGTATGACATTGCCGGAACGAACGGAGGAAGCATTCTGCAATCCGGTTTCAAACGTAACCAGATTGGAAATGATGATATTAAATGGGAGACAACAACCCAGACTAATCTAGGTCTTGATTTCTCTTTCTTCAATCAGAGTTTATACGGATCGTTCGATTGGTATTGGAAAAAGACTACGGATATTCTTGTGCAGATGGCAGGTATTGCAGCCATGGGTGAGGGAAGTTCGCAATGGATTAATGCCGGAGAGATGGAGAACAAAGGGTTTGAACTGAATCTTGGTTACAGGAATACAACGGCTTTTGGCTTAAAATACGATTTGAACGCGAACATTTCTGCCTATCGTAACAAGATAACGGCTCTTCCCGCCACGGTTGCAGCAAACGGAACCTTCGGTGGTAATGGGGTTGAAAGTGTAATCGGCCATCCGAACGGCTCGCAAGTGGGTTATGTGGCCGACGGAATATTTAAATCGCAAGAAGAGATTGACAATCATGCTACTCAGGAAGGTGCCGGATTGGGACGTATCCGTTGGCGTGACCTCGACGGGAATGGGGTGATTAATGAAAAAGACCAGCAATGGATTTATGACCCGACTCCAGCTTTCAGCTATGGGCTTAACGTTTATCTCGAATACAAGAATTTCGATCTGACCATGTTCTGGCAGGGTGTGCAGGGAGTGGACGTTATCAGTGATTTGAAAAAAGAAACCGATTTGTGGAGTGGATTGAATATCGGTTTCCTGAATAAAGGTAAACGTGTGCTTGAGGCCTGGTCTCCCACAAATCCTGATTCAGATATTCCGGCTTTGTCCCGTGACGATGTGAACAACGAAAAGCGTGTTTCCACCTATTTTGTGGAGAATGGTTCGTTCTTGAAACTACGTAATATCCAGCTGGGATATAACGTACCTCAGGCATGGGCTCAGAAGATGAAGATGGAGCGGCTGCGCTTGTATGTAAGTGCACAGAATGTGCTAACGATTAAGAGTAAAGAATTTACCGGTGTCGATCCGGAGAATCCTAATTACGGCTATCCGATTCCGTTAAACGTGACTTTTGGTGTGAATGTCAGTTTTTAATGAATGAATTATAGATTTGAAGATTATGAAAAAACTATTATATACTACAGTTTTAGGACTTGCTTTGGCTTGTACGGGATGTTCCGATTTCCTGGAAGACCAGGTGCCACAGGGAACAATAGACAATGAACAGCTACAGAATCCGGAATATGTGGACAATCTGGTAATTTCTGCCTATGCTGTATGGATTTCAGCGGAAGACATTAACTCTTCTTTCTCCATGTGGAATTTCGACGTGCGTTCGGACGATGCTTATAAAGGAGGAAACGGAACAGAAGATGGTGATGTGTTTCACAAACTGGAAATCTCTCAAGGTATTATGACCACGGACTGGAACATCAGTGATATGTGGCAGCGTTTGTATAATTGCATTTCACGTGTAAATGCAGCCTTGCAACTGTTGAACCAATTGGATGAAAGTACATATCCGCTAAAACAGCAGCGTATTGCCGAGATGCGTTTCCTGCGCGGTCACGGACATTTCTTGTTGAAACAGCTGTATAAGAACATTGTATTTGCGAACGATGAAAATCTTTCTCCTGAAGAATACAATAACCTGTCGAATACGGCTTATACGAATGATGAAGGATGGCAGCTGATTGCGGATGATTTCCAGTTCGCATACGACAATTTGCCTGATACGCAAGCAGACAAAGGACGTCCCACAAAAGCAGCAGCGGCGGCTTATCTGGCAAAGACCTATCTGTATAAAGCCTACCGTCAGGAAAACCCGGAGAGCAATGAAGTGACAGGTATCAATGCAGACGATTTGAAGAAAGTAGTTCAGTATACGGAAAAGGGCATCATGTCGGCAGGGGGGTACGCTTTGGAACCGGACTTCCATAATAATTTTCGTCCGGAGCCTCAATATGAAAACGGTCCGGAGTCTTTATGGGCAATGCAGTATTCCATGAATGATGGTACGACCAATGGTAACTGTAACTGGTCGTATGGTCTGATTGTCCCGAACATACCGGGTGTCACCGACGGAGGATGTGACTTCTATAAGCCGAGCCAGAATCTGGTGAACGCTTTCCGTACCGACGCAAATGGCCATCCTTATCTGGATACCTTCAATGACAAGGATTATGACAAAGCGGAAGATACAGCCGACCCTCGTCTGTTCCTGACTGTAGGTATGCCCGGATTCCCGTATGAATTCAATACAAACTATATGATGGATAATTCATCCACATGGAGCAGAAGCAACGGCTTGTACGGATATTATGTGACTCTGAAACATAATGTAGACCCTGACGGTGACTATCTGATAAAAGGAGCCTGGTGGGGAAGCCCGATGAACCATATTGTACTTCGTTATGCGGACGTGTTGCTGATGCGGGCAGAAGCTTTAATTCAGTTGAATGACGGACGTATTGCTGAGGCGGTAAGTCTTATCAATGAAGTCCGTAACAGGGCAAAGCAGAGTACGGCAATGATTTCTGATTATCCTGCCAGGTATAATGTAAACTTCAATGTGCAGCCATACAATGGTACTTATTCACAGGAAGAAGCTTTGAAGATGCTGAAATTTGAGCGTCGTGTGGAACTGGCGATGGAAAGCGACCGTTTCTTTGATTTGGTTCGTTGGGGTGAAGCATCTGAGGTGCTGAATAAATATTATGCGGGTGAAGCAGATAATTGTACAATTTATTCGAATGCTTCGTTTACAAAGAACAAGAATGAATACCTGCCTATTCCGTTTGCACAAATCAGTGCCAGCAACGGGCATTATACACAGAATTGTGGAGGTTGGTAAAATTTTAAAAAGACAATAACAATGAAACAGATAATAAGACAATTTACGGTTCTTTTCCTTGTGATGGTTGTGGTAATCACAACGGGTGGATGCAGTGACGATAATAAATCGAGTCTACAGTTAGATAAAGATGTATGGCTGACGGTCTTTGAACTGGACAGTTATCCGGGGGTAATTGATAATACAACATGTACGGTTGTGGTAGGAGTTCCCGAATCATATAATACTGATGAGATGAAAGTGACGGCTATCGAGACTTCCGAAAGTGCAGTTGCTTCAATGAGAGCAGGTGATGTGGCTAACTTTTCTTTTCCTCAAACGGTGCGCGTGACCAGTGGAAATACTTTCCTGGACTATACGGTAACAGTGAAGCACGATGAGGCAAGAATCACTTCGTTCGAGTTGAACGGCAGTTATAAGGGAATTATCAACGAAGGAAATCATACGATTCTGGTCTATGTGCCGACAACGGTGAAGGTGACGGATTTAATTCCTGCGATTGAAGTATCCGAAGGGGCTGAAGTTTCTCCACTTTCTGGACAGGCTGTCGATTTTACAAATCCTGTAGAGTTTACGGTAACTTGCCAGAGTGCGAAAACAGTTTATACAGTGACTGTGATTCAGTCGGATTCTCCGAGTGCGGTTTATGTAGGCTTGGCTGCTACAATTGATGAATTGAATCCAGAAGAGAAGGAAGCAGCTGACTGGATGTTGCAGAATGTGCCGAATGCCCGTTATGTTTCATTTGAAGAAGTACGTACTAATGCGGTGGATTTGGATGAATGCAAGGTGATGTGGTGGCACTTCCACGTTGACGAAACGATAGACAATGTGGATAATTTTAGGAATCGTGCTGCTGATGCGATTTCTGCTTCTACGAGTATGAAAGAGTTTTATCAGAATGGCGGCAGTCTGCTGCTTACCCGTTATGCTACGTTCTATCCGGCAGTGCTGGGCGTAACCGATGAAAGTGTGTTCCCTAACAATTGTTGGTTGGGAAGAGCTGAAAGCAATCCGGAGATAACAGCGGGTGCATGGAGCTTTGTGAAACAGACCGGACATGAGAATCATCCGATTTATGCAAACTTGGTTTCCGGGGCAGAAGCAAATAGGGTTTACACTTGTGATACAGGCTATGGCATAACCAATACAACGGCACAGTGGATTACTAAAGAAAAAGAAGACTGGAGCACTTATATAGACTATAACGATTGGAGAACAAAGACCGGTGCGATTGATCTGGCTTATGGCGATCCGAACACAGTTGTCATTTGGGAATTTGAACCCAAAGATAATAAAGGAAGAATCTTGTGTATCGGGTCGGGCTGTTATGATTGGTATACAACAACAGATGCTTCCAATGACCAGTATCACGGCAATGTGGCAACGATGACTCTTAATGCAATCAATTATCTGAAAGGTGAATAATTATAAACAATGTAAAGTATGAAAACAATGATATATTCTTTAGCTTTAACCGCTTTGTTGTTGCCGTTGGGCAGCTGCAGCGATGACGACAGTCCGGTTCTGACACAGAAAGACTGGGACGGTACGGCAACTTATTTTGCATCGACCGATGAAATGACTTTTGCTACATATTATAAGCCGTACGTGGGATATGTGGGCGACCCGATGCCGTTCTATGATCCGGTGGCACAGGATTTCAAGGTGTTATATCTTCAGGATTTTCGTCCGAATCCAGAAACTTACCATCCCATCTGGGGAGTAAGCACTAAAGATGCCGCTTCATATACTTCTATGGGAGAAGTGATTCCTACCGGAACAGCGGCTGAGCCTGATGCGGCAATCGGTACGGGAAGCACAATTTATAATGAGTCGGAAAAGATGTATTATACATTCTATACCGGACATACGGCAAGTCAGGAGGTGGTCATGGTGGCTACTTCCTCCGACTTCAAGCAATGGACGAAGGACCGGAGCTTTTATCTGCAAGGCGCGGATTATGGTTATAGCGTAAGGGACTTCCGTGATCCGTTTGTGTTCAAGGGTGACGATGGCCAGTTCCACATGCTGGTGTCTACCATGCAGGGCACAAAAGGCGTGTTGGTGGAATTTGTTTCTCCGAATCTGAAATCATGGGAGCATAAAGGTGTGTTCATGACCATGATGTGGGATCGTTTCTATGAGTGTCCCGATGTGTTCAAGATGGGCGACTGGTGGTATCTGGTTTATTCCGAGAAACATGAGGAAATCCGTAAGGTGCAGTATTTCAAGGGACGGACTTTGGATGAACTGAAAGCGACTACTGCGAATGATGCAGGCATTTGGCCGGACAATCACGAAGGTTTCTTGGACTCGCGCGGCTTCTATGCCGGAAAGACAGCTTCGGACGGTACGAACCGTTATATCTGGGGGTGGTGTCCGACCCGTTCAGGAAACGACAATACAGAGGTCGGTGCCTCACCTAACGAACCGGAATGGGCAGGAAATCTGGTGGCTCATAAGATAATCCAACACGAGGACGGTACGCTTACTTTAGGTGCGGTGGAAGGAATCGACAAGAAGTATGCATCGGAGCAGGAAGTAAAGATAATGGCGCAAAGCGAATCGGGTGTGACAGCCAACAACGGTGTCTATACGATGACGGGCGATTCATACCTGTTGTTCAACAGGTTGCAGGTACACAATAAAATTTCGTTTACGGTCAAGACGTCTTCTGCTACTGACAAGTTCGGCTTTTCGCTGGTTCGCGGAACGGATTCCAAGAAGTATTATTCGGTGATTGTCAATCCGGAATCAGATGTAAAGCGGAAACTCAACTTTGAAGAAGAAGGAGAGGAAGGAAAAGGCTTTATTGACGGCATTGACGGTTACAAGTTCGATACGCCGGCGGACAACACCTATCATGTGACGGTTTATACGGACAATTCAATCTGTGTGGTTTACATTAACGACAATGTGGCTTATACCAACCGTATTTATGGCATGCAGAAGAACTGCTGGTCAATCAACAATTACGGCGGTTCGATTGAGGTGAGCGATGTCAAGGTCAACGTTCAGGAATAAGAATAAACATTAACTTTAAAAATAAAAGGAAGTATGAAAACTATGAAACACTCTATGGTTGCAGCATTGGCACTGGCATTGGTGGCATGCGGTGACGAAAATGAATTGGCGGGTGATGTACAGGCACTGGACAGCCCGGAGGAAGTCAGCTTTTCAGCCGGCATTCTGAGCCGTGCGTCAGGAAGCAGTTGGGAGGCAGAAGACAAGGTTGGCATCTCGGCAACGGGTGGCGGCACGTCTTACTCCAACGTGCAGTATCAGGTGGCTGAGGCGGGTGCTTCGGTTGCTTTCAATCCGGTGGCTGAGGCCATCTGCTATACAGCTGATGCTCCTATGTCGTTTACTGCTTATTATCCTTATGCCGAAACGCTGGACAATGGCTTTATCTATAAGAATACAACGGAGACGCAGGAGGGCGTTGACTTCTTATGGTCAAGCGTGAACAACCGTCCTTATTCGGAAGCTCCGGTGGTAAGCTTCACTTTCCGCCATCAGATGGCATTGTTGGAAGTGCAGGTCACTTCTGATGACGATTTGTCCAGACAGAATGTGGTGATTGGTGGATTGAAGCATGACGGTGGTTTCAATACCGCGACAGGTGAAGCGAAGCCCAAAGCCGAAGCTCAAGCACAGGACTGGACAGTCGGGACTGCCGTCTCTGGTACGGAATTTGAATTCTCCGGCTTTATCTATCCGCAGGATGCCAACGAACTGGCGGTAAAGATAGGTGAGCAGGAAGCGAAACTGTCATTAGGACAGAATATGTTTCAGGCAGGATATAAATACACTGTGACCGCCACGATAGATGACGGAAAAATCAGTGCGCAGATTACGATAAACGGCAATACCATTGAAGGTTGGAAGGATGCCGCCGGGAAAATCGCTTTTATTGGTGATGCGGAAACTTCGGATGCCCTCAATGACGAAGAAAAAGCGGCCTATACTTGGCTGACATCCAATTATACGAATGTGACAGTTGATTATATTCCGGTTACAAAGGCGAATGCGGATTTGAGTGATTACTTGATGGTGTGGGCGCATTGGAATAATAAACCTACGGATACTTATGGTATAGTTGCTACAATGAAGACTTATTATGACAATGGAGGTCATGTTTTGATTTCGCGTCAGGCTATGAATGAACTGGTTAATTTGGACCTTGTTCAGAATGAACAGAATATTAATAAGAATTTTTCTGACCCAATAAACGAGGCTTTGGGTTATGCTCCAGGAATAGATATTGTAGATACGACTCATCCTATGTTTGAAGGATTTGCAGAAACTCATGTAAATTTACGTCCGACAAATTATTATTCACATAAAATGATGCTAACATGGGAGTTTACTGATGAGGAAGCCAGAGCTGCATGGGCTTCTGAAACCGGTGCAACTATCCTTACTCAGGATGGTGGTAATAGAAATACCGTCACCATGGCCGAGTTCACAAACACAGCCGAAGGCAATGTGATTGCAATCGGTGACCCCGCTTTTGAATGGAACAAGGCAAGCGAAAAGGCTGAAGAAACTGAAATCCAGAACCTTTACAAGCTTGCGAAGAATACGATTGATTATTTGATGCAGGAATAAAAGGTGAAAGCGATGAAACATTACAATTTGTCTGCTGCCAGAAAAACGTTGTGCATGGGAATCTTTCTGTGTACCGGCCTCATGGCCGGTGCGCAGGGAAACCTGCAGATTCGTCATCTGGCCAACGAGCAGAACATCCTCACATTGAAGGAGGAGAAGAAGTATTTGCTTCTCCCCGTACAGGACAATGCACCGGAAGGTAAGATTTACATTGTAGTCAATAACCTTCACACGGGTAGTGGAATTAATGTCCGTCTGGCGCGCGAGAAAGTGGATTATTATGTGCCGCTCGATTTGTCGGCATATAAAGGAAAAGAGTTTTCAATAGATGTACAGAATATGCCTGAAGGCTCGCTTTGCTGGAAGAAGATGAAACTGTCGGACACGTTCGATATGACGAACCGTGAGAAGTTCCGTCCGGTGTATCACCATACTCCGGCCTACGGTTGGATGAACGACCCGAACGGCATGTTCTACAAGGACGGCGTATGGCATCTGTACTTCCAACACAATCCATACGGCTCTACGTGGGGGAACATGACGTGGGGACACTCCACGAGTACCGACCTTGTGAACTGGAAGTTTGAAGGAACGCCTGTTGTACCCGATGCATGGGGCTCCATATTCAGCGGCTCGGCGGTGATAGACGAGAACAATACGGCAGGATTCGGCAAAGGAGCAGTGGTGGCTTTCTACACTTCTGCCAAGCCGACACCCTGGGGTGATTGTCAGACGCAGAGCATGGCATACAGCACGGACAACGGAATGACCTTTACCAAATACGAAAACAATCCGGTAGTTACTTCCACAAAGCGTGACTTCCGCGACCCGAAAGTGTTCTGGTATGCACCCGGCAAGCATTGGGTGATGATTCTGGCCGGCGGTCAGGAGATGGATATTTATTCTTCGAAGAACCTGAAAGAGTGGAAGTATGAGAGCAGTTTCGGAGCGAAGCAAGGAGCGCACGGTGGAGTGTGGGAATGTCCTGACTTGGTGGAACTTCCTGTGGAAGGCACGAAGGAAAAGCGTTGGGTGCTTATCTGCAACATCAATCCGGGCGGGCCGTTCGGAGGGAATGCCGCACAGTACTTTGTAGGTACATTCAATGGCAAAAAGTTCGTGAATGAATCGCCCACACAGACCAAATGGATGGACTGGGGGAAAGACCACTACGCGACAGTTACTTTCAGCAATGCGCCTGACGGACGCTGCGTGGCTCTGGGATGGATGAGCAACTGGCAGTATCAGAATGTGCTTCCGACCATGCAGTTCCGTGGGGCGAATACGATTGCCCGTGACCTTACTCTTTATCGGCAAGATGGTGAACTGTGGTTGCGTTGTGCTCCTTCTGTCGAAATAGAACAGGCTAGAAAGGAAAAGGTCGATATAAAGCCGTTTAAAGTGAAGGATGCTTATGAGATAGCCAGTCTGTTGAAGGACAACGACGGAGCCTACGAAATAGAGATGACGATAAAGAACTCCGGTGCATCGAAAATCATGTTTGCCTTGTTGAATGAAAAAGATGAAAAAGTGAACATGTATTACGACATCATGCGCAAGCAGTTCGTGATGGACCGTAGTGAGAGTGGAAAAGTGGACTTCAGTGTGGACTTCCCTGCCGTGACGGTGGCTCCGGTGTTTGAAACTGACGACATTACCCTGCGTCTCTTTGTCGACCGTTCCAGCATTGAGGCTTTCGGTGAGAACGGCAAGTTTGTGATGACCAATCAGGTTTTTCCGTCCGAGCCATACAACAGGATGTCGTTTGTTTCTGACCGTGGCAATTTTACGGTGAAATCAATGACGGTCTATCGGATTAATTAAGAATGAAGAATTAATAATGAAAAATTAAGAATGAAGAATGATGAAAAATGAACAAAGAAGAATGAATAGAGGGGAGCGAAATGCTCCAGGCCGTTATTAATTCTTCATTCTTAATTCAATAATTAACTATTAACAGAACAAAATGACTACTGAAAATAAAATGAAATATGCCAAGCTGATTCCCGTAATGCTGTGCTTCTTTGCGATGGGTTTTGTTGACCTGGTGGGAATCGCTTCAAATTATGTGAAGGCGGATTTGGGATTAAGCGATTCGCAGGCCAATATCTTTCCTTCGCTGGTGTTCTTCTGGTTTTTGATTTTTTCTGTGCCTACGGGCATATTGATGAATCGTATCGGCCGAAAGAAGACGGTGCTGCTCAGTCTTGTGGTGACATTTGCTTCGCTTCTCATCCCGATGTTTGGCGACAGTTATGGAGTGATGCTTTGTTCGTTCTCTCTGCTTGGCATTGGAAACGCGTTGATGCAGACTTCGCTCAATCCGTTGTTGAGTAACATCATTCCGGGCGACCGTCTGGCCAGTACGCTGACTTTCGGTCAGTTTGTGAAGGCCATTGCTTCGTTCCTTGCTCCTTATATTGCGATGTGGGGGGCGGTGCAGAGCATTCCTACCTTCGGATTGGGCTGGCGTGTGCTGTTCCCCATTTATATGGTCATTGCGGTGTTTGCTATCTTTTTCCTTTCGGCTACGCCTATCGAAGAAGAGGAAGCGGACAGTGCATCGGGTTTTAAAGCCTGTTTAAAGTTGCTTGGAAAGCCGTTTATATTGCTTTCATTTCTCGGCATCATGTGTCATGTGGGAATTGATGTGGGTACGAACACTACCGCCCCGAAAATTCTGATGGAACGGGTGGGCATGAGTCTGACGGAAGCCGGATTCGCTACGAGCCTTTATTTCATTTTCCGTACGTTGGGATGTTTCTCCGGAGCTTTCATCTTGCGTGCCGTGTCTGCCCAGTTGTTTTTCCTGGTCAGCGTGTGCTGTATGTTGTTGGCTATGGCTGGGCTGTTTGCGTTCCATTCGCTTGCTGTTATATATATATGTATTGCTTTAATCGGATTCGGAAATTCGAATGTGTTTTCTATCGTGTTTTCGCAGGCCCTGCTCGCTCAGCCCGACAAGAAGAACGAAGTGTCCGGCCTGATGATTATGGGATTGTTTGGAGGTACGATATTCCCGTTGCTGATGGGATTCGCCAGCGATGCGGTAGGCCAGGACGGCGCGGTTGCCGTGATGACGGTCGGCGTGATTTATCTTTTGTTTTATACTTTGAAAATCAAACATTAACTTTATTGTCATGAATAACACTATTGTAGTTGGAATGGGTGAAGCGCTTTGGGATGTGCTTCCGGAAGGCAAGAAACTGGGCGGGGCTCCGGCTAATTTCGCTTATCATGTATCTCAGTTTGGTCTGGACAGCCGTGTGGTCAGTGCCGTGGGCGATGACAAACTGGGAGTTGAGATATTAGACAATTTCCGTGAAAAGCAACTGAACTGTATGATTGAGATTGTACCCTATCCTACTGGTACGGTGCAGGTGGAGCTGGATGCGGAAGGAATTCCTTGTTATGATATAAAGGAAGGTGTGGCGTGGGATAACATTCCTTATACCCCGGCACTGGAAGGGCTGGCCAGGCAGACCACAGCCGTTTGTTTTGGCTCACTGGCTCAGCGGAGCGTGGTTTCCAGAGAAACCATCAATCAATTCCTCGATGCCATGCCGAAGGAAGGCACGTTGAAAGTCTTTGACAT
>OGYK01002034.1_pt1 | contig 13827 bp, 14 predicted proteins | sample 1576501 | NCBI WGS metagenome assembly OGYK01 (sample SAMEA3541530, study PRJEB24748) | human gut metagenome | biome: human gut; feature: human-associated habitat; material: faeces | place: China | collected 2012
AGTTTGAGCAGACCGGCGCGCTGGACCCCAACGCCAACATCCAGTTTGGCGAGGGCGGCGCAGGAACATTCTCGGACGGCAAGCTGACCACCCGCGTGGGGGATCCTTTGTGCGGCTTTGTGACGGACGCCTTTTTGAAGCACGGCGCCCCGGCGGATATCGCCTGGCGGCAAAAGCCCCATGTGGGCACTGACCTGCTGCGCGGCGTTATTACCAGCATCCGCACTGAGATCGAAAACCTTGGCGGGGAAGTACACTTTAACACGGCGCTGACCGGCCTGCAGACCAGCGGCGGCGCGCTGTGCGGCATTACTACCACGGCGGGCAGCATCCTCTGCGACCAACTGATCCTGGCGGTGGGCCACAGCGCGCGGGATACCTTTGCCGTGCTGCATACCATGGGCCTGCCGCTGGAATGCAAACCGTTTTCAGTGGGATTCCGCGCGGAACATCTGCAAACAGAAATTGAAAAGAGCCTTTACCACGGTGCTGCCGGGAACCCGGCCCTGCCGCGGGGCGAATATCAGCTTAGCCAGCATGTGGGCCAGCGGTGCGTGTACACCTTCTGCATGTGCCCCGGCGGTCAGGTGTGCGCCGCCGCCAGCGAGGATGGCGGCGTGGTGACCAACGGAATGAGCTACCATGCCCGCGATGGCCGCAACGCCAATGCCGCCGTGGTGGTCAGCGTGGATGGCCGCGATTTTGATAACGACCCGGTCAAGGCGGTCGCATTTCAGCGCCAGTTGGAACAGGCCGCTTACCGTGCGGGCGGCGGGGGATACCTTGCCCCGGCAGAAACGGTCGGCAGCTTTCTGGCAGGCCGCGGCAAACTGGAGCTGGGGGCGGTGCAGCCTACCTACCCCCGCGGCGTGACCCCCTGCGACCTTGGCAGCCTGCTGCCGGGGGAACTGGCCGCCGACCTGCGGGATGGCATTACCGCCTTTGGCCGCAAGCTGCGGGCTTACCAGGCACCGGATGCCGTGCTGACGGGGCTGGAAACCCGGACTTCCAGCCCGGTGCGCCTGCTGCGCGGGGATAACTTCCAGTGCACCGGCCTGACGGGACTTTACCCCTGCGGCGAGGGTGCCGGTTACGCAGGCGGCATTATGACCGCCGCCGTGGACGGTGTGCGCTGCGCCGCTGCCCTGATGCAGCAGTACGCCCCGGATATAGCCTGAAGGGCAAAGCCTGGCAAGATGTTGAAATAACGAAACGTGTGAAGAAACGTAAAGAGTGAGAAGAGAAAGAGGAAACGCTATGCCCAACAATCACCCGTATGATAAAAAAGGTGACCGCCGCCAGCAGGATCTGAATGACCTGGTGGATGGTGCCGTCAACTTTGGGCTGGACATCAGTTCCACGGTGCTTTCCGGTATTGCCGGCGCACTGGACAGTGTGGGGGATTCCCTGAACCGGGCCGCGCAAAGGCCGGAACAGAACAGCTTTATTGCCTACCGCCGTAAGCTGGATAACAGCCTGGCCGGGCATTACGGCGGCTGGATGACCATGGGCGTGCTGGGCTGGGTGTTCGGCGGCTGCTTTGCCATTGCTGCGCTGGTTATGGCCGCCCTTGCCGGTGTGGCACCCAATGATGCAAGCTTGTGGAGCGCAATGCCGGTGTTCAATATTCTGGCTCCGACGTTTACCGCCTGCACGCTGGGATTTTTTGTCATGGGGTACGCAGGCTGCCACGCAGCAAACTATTTTGGCCGTCTGCGCCGCTACCTGCGCGGCATGCACGGCTTTACGGCGGAGCTGCCGGAGCTGACCCGCAGCAGCGTGGTGCGCGCCGATAAGGTGCGCAAAGACCTGCGGGATGCTTTGGCCAAAGGCCATTACCCCAACGCCTGCATGAATGAGGCAGAAACAACGCTGTACCACCCTGCGCCCGCCGCGGCACCGGTGCAGCCCAAAGCGGCTCAGCCCGCGCTGACCGATGAAGAGCTGTTCCGCCGCGATGGGGCAGACTTTTTGAACTACCTCAAAACCTGCCAGGGCCGCCTGGGGGACCAGGCAGATGAAGAGCTGGTGCAGATGCGCAAAACCTGCGCGGCGATCATGGGGTTTGTGCATAACCACCCGGAACAGCTGCCGCGGGTGCGCCGCTACCGCGAATATTATATGCCCACTACCCGCAAGCTGCTGAACACCGCGCTGGGGTTGGGCGAAAGCGCTACCCAGAACGCGCAGGAAATCCGGCGCGATATCGTGGGGATCCTGCACACCCTGAATACGGCATATGAAAAGCTGTACGATACCCTTTTGCAGGATGTTAGCATGGATGTTTCCACCGAAATCGATACGCTGGAAGCCATGCTGAACCAGGACGGCCTGACCCATGACTTTGCAGCAGATTTTGGTGCAAAATAAAACCGGTGAAAGTAGATAAAGGAACAGGAGCAAGACAATTATGAACTATCGTGCCTGGCAGCTGAAAAACGCCGATACCGCAGGGGAAAGTGCGCTCCTGGCCGCCGGTTATGGCCCGCTGCTGGCCAGGGTGCTGGCCTGCCGCGGTATTGCCCAGCCGCAGGCTGCCGCCGCATTGCTGGAAGAGGAACCGCCGCTGAGCGACCCGTTCCTGCTGAAAGATATGGACAAAGCCGTTGCCCGCATCCAGCAGGCTATTGAAAACGGTGAAACCATTGTGATCTTTGGCGATTATGATGTGGACGGCGTTTCCGCTACGGCCATCCTGTATGAATGCCTGACCAACCTTGGCGCGCAGGTGCGCTGCAAACTGCCCACCCGCGAGGGCGGCGGCTACGGCCTGAACCGTGAAACCCTGCAAAAGCTGGCAGATAAAGGCTATAAGCTGATTGTGACAGTGGATAACGGCATTTCCGCCATTGAGGAAGCTGACCTGGCCGCAGAGTTGGGCATTGAGCTGGTGATTACCGACCACCACCTGCCCGCCCAGCAGCTGCCCAAAGCCGTTGCCGTTGTGGACCCCAAGCGGGAGGACGACACAAGCCCCTTCAAGGATCTGTGCGGTGCCGGTGTGGCGTTCAAGCTGTGCGCTGCGCTGGAAGGCTGTGAGGACCCCGCTGAACTGCTGGAACCCTTTGGCGAACTTGCCGCCCTTGGCACCATTGCGGACGTAATGCCGCTGGTGGGGGAGAACCGCACCATTGTAAAAGAGGGCCTTGCCACCTTGCAGGATACCCTGCGCCCCGGTTTGCAGGCCCTGCTGGAAAACGCAGGCTATGCAGGCCGCCCTGTCACGGCGGAAACCGTCAGCTATGGGCTGGCACCCCGCCTGAACGCCGCGGGCCGCATGGATACCGCCGCTGTTGCCCTGAAGCTGCTGCTGTGCGAAAACGAGGAGCAGGCCGCAGGCATTGCGGCGCGCCTTTCGGAGATCAACACCAGCCGTCAGCAGGCGGAACAGCAGATCGCTGCCGCTGCACTGGAAAAACTGAGCGCAGACCCTGCCCGTGTTCTGGACCGTGTAATCGTGGTATCAGGCGAAGGCTGGCATCCCGGTGTAATCGGCATTGTGGCAACCCGCCTGATGGAAAAATACGGCCGCCCCTCCATTGTTATTTCGACTGAAAACGGCGAGGGCCGCGGCAGTGGGCGCGCCCCCACCAGCTTTAACCTGCACGCCGCTTTGTGCGCTTGCGCACCGCTGCTGCTGCGCTTTGGCGGGCATTCCGCTGCGGCGGGCCTGACCATTGAAGAAGAAAAGATCGGCGCGTTCCGCAAAGCCATCAACGATTGGGCCGCTAAAGAATACCCGGTGCCCAAGCCGCTGCCGCTCAAGTTGGATGCCGTGGCCGATATTGCGGAATTGACGGTGCCTACCGTACAGGAACTCAGCCGCCTGGCTCCCTTTGGCAGCGGCAACCCGGTTCCGGTGTTCCTGCTGCAAAATGCCGCGGTGGATGGCATCTGGCCCCTGGGCAGTGAGGGGCGGCATTGCCGCATTCGCCTGCGCCAGGGCGGGGCAGCCTGCTTTGTTTCACTGTTCGGCACCGCCCCGGACGACCTGCCCTACCGCATGGGTACAGCTGTGGATGCCGCGGTGGAAGTCAGCATCTTCCAGGGGCGCGGCGGGCCGATGGTGTCCTGCCATTGCTGCGCCATGCGCCCGGCCGGTTTGGGCAATGCCCCGGCGGAGCAGGCCGCACGGTTTGATGCTTTCCTGAGCGGAACGGCCCTGCCAGATGACGAGCGGTTGGCCTGCCTGCCCACCCGTGCCGATACCGCTGCTGTGTATCGCATGGTGCGCACCGGCAATGTGTTTGCGGATGATCTGCAGCCGCTGTTTGCAACCGCAGGGCCGGAAAACACCGGCAAGACCCTGGCCAGCCTGACGGCGCTGGAACAGCTTGGTTTGATCGAGCGCCGCGGCAGCCGCTACCAGCCGGTGGAAGTGACCGGCAAAAAAGACCTCTCCTCCGCGCCGGTCCTGCGCAGACTGGCGGAAGGGGAAGGATAAGGCAAAATGAAAAATGCCCCCGCGGCAGGAGGGAACTGCCGCAGAAACGGGATTTTTTTATGATTGTGCGATACTTGAAATGGGGATGATAGAATGCCAGAAGAAGCCAAAAAGAATGCTGCAGAACAGGCAGCCCAGGCGCAAAAGCAGCCGGTGCCCATGCCCACTACTTATGAAGCACTGCGCCATGATCTGATCGCCAGCGGCCGTGCCTATGATTTTGACATGATTGACCGTGCTTATCAGCTGGCCAGCGCGGCGCATGCCACCCAGTTCCGCCGCAGCGGCGAACCGTATATCTGCCACCCAATCAGCGTGGCACAGCTGCTGGTGGAACTTGGCATGGATAGCGAAAGCGTTGCCGCAGCCCTGATGCACGATGTGGCCGAGGATACCCCCGTGACCATTGACGAGATCCGCCAGAAGTTTGGCAGCGAGGTTGCCCTGCTGGTGGATGGTGTTACCAAGCTGACCCAGATCAAGTTCTCGAATGTCGAGGACCGCAAAGCGGAAAACCTGCGCAAAATGCTGCTTGCCATGAGCCAGGATGTCCGCGTGATGATCATAAAGCTGTGTGACCGCCTGCACAATATGCGTACCGGCGATGCCTGGCCGGAGCAGAAACGCCGCGATAAAGCCCTGGAAACCATGGAGGTTTATGCCCCCATTGCCCACCGCCTTGGCATTTCCAACATCAAGGAGGAGCTGGAGGACCGCAGCCTGCAATACCTGGATCCTGTGGGCTATAACATGATCCGCTCCCTGCTGAACAAGCATGGGGATGAATTCCTCAACGATATCTGCGCCACCATCCAGGAACACCTGGAACAGAACGGCATCCACGGAGCAACCATCCGCCACCGTGTCAAGAGCATCTACGGCATTTACCGCAAGATGTATATGCAGAACAAGGACTTTGAGGAGATCTACGACATCTACGCCGTCCGCATCATTCTGGACAATGTCCCCGAGTGTTACACGGCGCTGGGTCTGATCCACGATATGTACCATCCGCTGCCGAACCGCTTTAAGGATTACATCTCGACCCCGAAGCCCAACGGCTACCAGTCCCTGCACACGACAGTCATCGGCCGCGAGGCCATCCCGTTTGAAGTGCAGATCCGCACATGGGATATGGACCGCATGGCGGAGTACGGCATCGCCGCCCACTGGAAGTACAAGGCCGGCATTACCGGCAGCGGCGATAAGCTGGATGAGCGGCTGGCGTGGGTGCGCCAGCTTTTGGAAAGCCAGCGCTCGAGTGCGGATGCCACCGACCTGCTCAGTGACATCAAGAGCGACCTGCTGCCGGAGGAGGTATTTGCCTTTACCCCGCGCGGCGATGTCATCAACCTGCCGGCCGGTGCCACGACCATCGACTTTGCCTACGCCATCCATTCGGCTGTCGGCAACCGCATGATCGGCGCAAAGGTCAACAACCGCATCGTGCCGATCGACCACAAGGTCCAGACCGGTGAGATCATCGAGATCATCACCGGCCCTGAAAACCGCGGCCCCAGCCGTGACTGGCTCAACATCGTCAAGACGAGCGAGGCCAAAAATAAGATCCGCAACTGGTTTAAAAAGGAGCGGCGGGAGGAAAATGTCCAAGAGGGGCGCGATGCGCTTGAGCGCGAGATGCGCCGCAACCTCATGACGCTGAGCGATGAGCAGCGCCCCGTCTTTATGGAGGCGCTGGCCCGCCGCAACCGCTGCAACAGTGTGGAGGAGATGTACGCCGCCATCGGCTACGGCGGGCTGCAGCTCTCCCGCATGCTGCCCAAGCTGAAGGAGGAGTACACCAAGCTCCAGACCACCGAGCCGCGGCCGGTTACGGTCGAGCTCAAACGGATGCACTCCTCCGAGGGCGTCGTGGTGGAGGGCATCGACAACTGCCCCATCAAGTTCGCCAAGTGCTGCTCACCGCTGCCCGGCGATGAGATCATCGGCTTTGTCACCCGCGGGTTTGGTGTTTCCATCCATAAGCGGGACTGTGCCAACGCCCGCGAGAGCATGCGCCACCCCGAGAATATTGACCGCTGGGTCCGCGCCTACTGGGATGACGAGGCCCGCGAAAGCTATAAGGCAACGCTCGATATCGTCTGTATGGACCGCCCGAACCTTGTGTCGGATGTGGCGCTGGCGCTGGGCGATATGCGCGTGCCCATCTACTCGCTGACGGCGCGCGCCGCCGAGCAGGGGCGTGCCCGGATGAGCGTGACGGTGGGCATCACCAACACCGAGCATCTCAACAGCGTTGTGGCCCGCCTGAAAAAGATCAAGGATGTCGTCAGCGTGACGAGAAACTGAGTTTGAAGGCCTTCCCCTGAGGGGGGCCCCTCATCAGTCGCCTACGGCGCCAGCTTCCCCCAAGGGGGAAGCCTTACATGGAAGGAGCACCCTATGCGAGCAATCATTCAGCGCGTAACCCGCGCAAGCGTTACGGTCAACGGCGGCGAGCCGCGCGCCATCGGCCCGGGTCTGGTCATCCTGCTGGGCGTGCGTGAAACCGATGAGATCGATATTGTGCCGAAGCTGGCTGACAAATGCGCGCACCTGCGCATTTTTGAGGACGAGGATGGCAAGCTGAACCGCAGCGCGGTCGAGCTGGGCTATTCGGCGCTGGTGGTGTCGAACTTCACCCTGTACGGTGATACGGCCAGAGGCAAGCGCCCAAGCTTCAGCCATGCCGCCAAGGGGGAGCTGGCGGTGCCGTACTATGAAAAGTTCCTTGATGAGATGGGCCGGCAGGGCCTGCAGGAGGTCAAACACGGCGAATTCGGCGCGGACATGCAGATCAACCTTGTGAACGATGGCCCGGTGACCATCGTGATCGATACCGACGAGTGGAAAAAGTAAGCAAAATTCAAGGGAGGACGCAATGAACATCCAGCATATCCACGGCGTTCCGCCGCTGTACACGAATACCTTTTTAATTATCACGAACGCCAAGCACGGCATCCTGATCGATGCCGCGGCCGAGCCTGCCACCTATCAGAAGGCGCTGGAGGAGGCGGGCGCAACGCTGAGCCATATCCTGCTGACCCACGGTCACTACGACCATGTGGGGGCGGTGGCAGCCCTCAAAAAAGCAACCGGCTGCAAGGTCTATATGGACCCGGCCGATGCGGCGGGCAGCCAGCTGCTGCCCCTGACACCCGATGTCATCACGGACACATGGCCGGCTGGTGACGAGCTTACGATCGATGAGCTGACCTTCAAGATCTACCACACCCCCGGCCACACGCCGGGCGGCGTCTGCCTGTCCTGCTATGGGCTGCTGTTCAGCGGCGACACGCTGTTTGCAGGCTCCTGCGGGCGGACGGATTTCCCCGGCGGCAGCATGCGCCAGATGCAGCAGAGCCTCTCTCTGCTGGCAGAACTGCCGCTGCCCGATGCAACAAAAGTCCTGCCCGGGCATGAGGATTTTACCACCCTTGGGCAGGAGCGCCGCTCCAACCCCTATATGAATGAGGCATGGTTTTGATGCAGATCATTTTACGCGGCCCCGCAGCGGGCTATGAAGCTGAGCATACCGCACGGCTGTTTTTCCCCGGTGCGGAGAAGTCGGAAAATCTCCCGCAGGAGGGTGATTTTGTGCTGGCGCAGAGCCACCAATGCACCGATCTGGCCCTGCTGCGCCTTAACGGTAAGCTGCAGTGGCAAACCGCCCTGCGCCCGCAGGGCGAGGATGCGGAGTACGCCCTGTGCCGGCTGCTGTACGGTATGCTCTGCCGGGCAACCGGCATCACGCCGCCATGGGGCATGATGACCGGTGTGCGGCCGGTGCGCATCATTCACGACATGCGCGCAGCCGGTGCGGGTGAGGACGAGATACGCGCACGCTTCCTTGACCACTTTGGCTGCGCGCCGGAAAAGTTTGCGCTTGCGCTCGGCATTGCCGACCTGCAAAAGCCGGTTCTGGACGCCGCCGACCCGATGGACTGCAGCGTCTATGCGGGCATCCCGTTCTGCCCGACCCGGTGCAGCTACTGCAGCTTTGTCTCCCGCACGGTGGGGGATAAAGCCACCCGCGCGCTTGTGCAGCCCTATGTCGATAAGCTTTGTGAGGAACTGACCGCCATCCGCCGGACCGCCGACCGCGCCGGGCTGCATATCCGCACCTTCTATATCGGCGGCGGCACGCCCACCAGCCTGAACGCGCCGCAGCTGGAACAGCTGATGTCCCACATCGCCAAGACCTTTGATTTAGCGAAACTGGACGAATACACCGTTGAGGCCGGTCGCCCCGACTGCACCGATGCTGAAAAGCTGCGCATCATCAAAAAATACGGCGCGACGCGTATTTCCATCAACCCACAGACCTTTTCGGACACGGTCTTGCAGAACATCGGCCGCCGCCATACGGCGCAGGATATTATCGACTGTTTTGCGGCCGCGCGCGCTGCAGGGCACACCAACATCAATATGGACCTGATCGCGGGCCTGCCGGGGGACACGGTTGAAGGCTTTGCAGCCAGCCTGCGTCAGGCCATCTCGCTTGCGCCGGAGAACATCACGGTCCACACGCTGACCCTCAAGCGGGCGTCCAACATCGTGGTCGAGCATCGCGCTGCTGACTATGCCGATGTTGCCGCCATGCTCGACAGCTGTAGTATGCTGGCCGAGGCCGGCTACCGACCCTACTATATGTACCGCCAGAAGGGCACGCTGCAGAATCTGGAAAATATCGGCTGGGCCAAGCCGGGTTTTGAGTGTCTGTATAATATCTATATTATGGAGGAGGTCCACACCATTCTTTCGGCCGGTGCGGGCGGCTCCACCAAGCTTGTCATTCCGGGGCAGCGCCGCGGCAAGATCGAGCGCATCTTCAACTTCAAATATCCCACCGAGTACATTGACCGCTTTGCGGAACTGCTTGACCGCAAAAAGGCCGTGGAGGATTTCTATGCACGTTACACATCGCAAACGCTTCATCAGCCGTGACCTTGTGGCACTGGCCGCGCGCAGCCCGCGGGAGTTGGCGGCCCTGAGTGAGCAGCATTATCACGACCAGATCGAGAGCATCGCCGATGAGGTGCTGGCGGCAGGCCAGCGCATCGTCATGCTGACCGGCCCGTCCGCTGCGGGCAAGACGACCTCGGCCCATAAGATCGCCGGGGCCATCGCGGCGCGCGGCCACAGCAGTCAGGTCGTCAGTCTGGATGATTTTTATATCGGGGAGGGAAAATACCCCAAAAATCCCGATGGCAGCGATGATTATGAGAGTCTGGAGTCACTGGATCTGGAGCGGCTGCATTTTTGCCTGAAGGAGCTGTACAAAACCGGCATCTGTGAGGCGCCGGTGTTTGACTTTACACTTCAGCAGCCCAGCGGCACCCGCCGCATTGATGCCCGCGGCGGTGTGGTCATCATCGAGGGGCTGCACGCCCTGAACCCGACCCTGACCGAGGAACTGCCTGCCGGGGCCGCCCTCTGCCTGTATGCGGGCCTGCGGGAGGAATACGCCGACAGCAGCGATGCCTGCTGTCTGGCCACCCGGGACATCCGGCTGGCGCGGCGCATCGTGCGGGATTACCTGTTCCGCGGGCACGGGGCTGCCTTCACGCTGGGGCTGTGGGGCCATGTCTGCGCGGGCGAGGAACGGTTCATCAAGCCCTACAAGCCGCGCGCCAACCTGCTGCTGGATACGACCCACACCTATGAGGTCTGCCTGTGGCGCACCGTGCTGGACGCGATGCCTGCCGACCCGGAGCTGACCCCCGTGCAGGCCCGCCAGCTGGAGGCCCTGCGCGCAAGGTTTGACGCATTTCCGGCGCTGGGCACCGAGCTTGTGCCCCAAAACAGCCTGCTGCGGGAGTTTATTGGTAAATAATGCCGTACAATTCACGGAAAATATACATTTGCGCGTTGCAAACCGCGCCGCAATAGGCTATAATAGACCTAAATCGCACGGCGCAGATGCCGTGTTCAGGCAAGAAGAAAGAGGTGCTTGACTATGTTTGAACTGGATATTGAGATGCTGAAGGAACAGGGCCTGCAGTTGGTGGATTCCGCTAAAAAGACGGCGCAGGATCTGGCAGACAAGGGCAAAAACAAGCTGGATCTTCTGAACCAGCAGGCACGACTGTCCAAGGCACAGCGCCAGCTGGGCGCTCTGGTCTACAGCCTGCACAAGGCCGGCGAGGAGAACCCCGCACTGGTCGAAAAGTATATCGACGCCGTGGCAGAGGTCGAGAAGGCCATTGAGGAGATCAAGGCCGGCATGACCGAGGACGAGCGCGCAGAGGTCGAGGCACAGGAGGCCGCTGACGCCGCCGAGGATGCCCCCGAGCAGGAGCAGGAGGAGGAAATCGAGGAGGAGCCTATCCAGCTGCGCGGCGAGACCAAGATCTGCCCCGTCTGCAAGGCCGAGGTCGATGGCGATGCCCTGTTCTGCAACCATTGCGGCGCACAGCTGTAAAAATAACACTACAGCGAAAAAATGAAGCCGGGCGGACGGTGAACGCTTGACAAATCCGCCGATTTGTGTAAAATGTAGCGTATTGCATTTCTGTGAGCGCGGAGAAGGTCTATGAACGCATACCCCGAAAAACAGCAGTATACGGCAGACGACCTGGCTGCGATTATTGCGATCCTGCGGGATCCGGACTGCGGCTGCCCCTGGGACAAGGTGCAGACCCACACCTCGATCCGGATGAACTTCCTTGAGGAAGCCTACGAGGCAGTGGATGCCATCGATCTGAATGACCCCGAGCTTCTCTGTGAGGAACTGGGTGATGTGATGATGCAGGTGGTCTTTCACGCGCAGATCGAGCGGGAGGCCGGTCACTTTACCTTTGACGAGGTGTGCGACGGTGTCTGCCGCAAGCTCATAGAGCGTCACCCGCATATTTTTGGCGGGGACGAGAGCATAAAAGATTGGGATTCGCTCAAGAATAAGGAAAAGGGCCGTCTGACCCTCGCAGATGATCTCGAAAGCGTCCCCAAGGCGCTGCCTGCCCTGATGCGCGCCGCCAAGCTGCAAAAGCGCGCTGCCCGCTACGGCGTGCAGACAGAGTCGGCAGCCGATACGGTCGCTGCTGCGGCTGCGGCAGTTGAGACCGCACCGGACAAGGCCCGGGCGGAGCAGGCGATGGGGCAACTGCTGTTTGCTGCTGCGGCGCTTGCACGCAGTGCAGGCATCGACCCGGAGCAGGCCCTGCAGAAATGCAACGCTGCGTTTACCGCGGCGCACGCCGACAACCCAGAAAGCTAAGAAGTGAGCCGAGCGGGACGGAGCTTTCCGCAGCTGCTTTTTGCTGATATAACACTTTGGAGGTATAATACCATGACGAAAGTTGAACTGATCGCCGCTGTTGCGAATGAAGCTAACCTGACCAAGAAGGACGCCGAGGCTGCTGTCAACAGCGCCCTGAACGCCATCACCAACGCCCTGAAGGAGGGCGACAAGGTCGCACTGGTCGGCTTCGGCACCTTCGAGGTCCGTGAGCGCCCTGCACGCAAGGGCCGCAACCCCCAGACCGGTGAGGAGATCACCATTGAGGCCTCCAAGCTGCCCGCTTTCAAGGCCGGCAAGGCCCTGAAGGACTCCGTTCAGTAAGCAATGGTCCGCTCCGCCCCGCCGCGCTTCTGCGGCGGGGCGGTTTTGTATCGAAAGGAAAACATCTATGCGTCTGGATAAATACCTGAAGGTCAGTCGTGTCATCAAGCGCCGCACCCTTGCCAACGAGGTTGCGGACGCGGGCCGTGTGCTGGTCAACGGCAAGCCTGCCAAGGCCAGCTATACCGTAAAGCTCGGCGACATCATTGAGGTCACCTTCGGCAACCGCCCTGTCAAGATCCGCGTCCTGTCCGATGTGGAGCAGAAGGGCAAGGATGTCGCACGGGAAATGTTTGAGATCATCGAGGAATAATGCCCCGCTGCCCGGCGCGGGGTTCTAAACGCGGTGCCTGCCGCATACAGTATCACTGTAACCAAGCAGGGGAGGGACCGCCATGCCGGAAACAAAACTGGAGCCGCGCGCCGGCCAGCCGCAGCAGCAAAGCCACGGCCTTGCCCTGCGGGACCGCCGCCATCTGGCCGTGACCGGTGTCAGCCGTGTCATCAGCTGTGATGAAAGCGCCGCTGTGCTGGAAACGCCGCTCGGCAATCTGACCGTCGGCGGGCAGGAGCTGCAGATCGGGGAGCTGTCCACCCAGAGCGGGCAGGTGCAGATCTCCGGCAAGATCGAATACCTGCAGTATGCGGAAAACCAGCAGTCCGGCGGCGGTCTGCTGGCGCGGCTCTTCCGTTAGATGGCCCCGTCACCCGCCCCGTGGGCGGTGCTGGGGGATGTGCTGTGGTGCCTTGGGCTGGGCTGCCTGCTGGCGGGCGTGCGGGATGCCGTGCGCCTTGCACTGGGGGAGGGCGCGCTGCGTTGCTTTTTCCGGGATATAGCGGCCTTTGCCGCAGCGGCGGTGCTGGTCTGCGGCTTCGCTGCCGGGGCCAGTGCGGGCGGTCTGGCCCGCTGGTATATGAGCGCCGCGCTGCTGCTGGGGGCTGTATGCTGGCACTGGACCGTGCAGCCCGCCGTACACCGCTGTGCGGCGGCAGCCGCCGCCTGCCTGCTGGCACCGCTGCATGCGGTGGAGAAAACCGCCGTCCGGCCCCTCAAAAAGCGCCTTGCCGCCGCCCGCAGCCGCCGCAGAGAGCGCAAAAAGGCAAAAAAGTCCGAAAAAAAGCAAAAATCCGCTGAAAAACAGTTGCAAAAACCTTCGACCATATTATATAATTAGCTACAAGTGGTTGTGCGTGCATTTTTGGGAAAGGGGGCATCCCGCTATGAGCAAAAATAAGGGAAGGTCCCAGCGTGGGTTCCTGCCGTGGTGGATCACCGTTCCGGTGTTTCTGATCGTCTGCGGCTCGCTGTTCATCAATCTTGTGCAGTATCAGGTGTCCATTGCATCCAAGCAGCAGGAGCTGCAGTCTGTGCAGAACCAGCTGAGCACACAGCTTACCGAAAACGCCGAGTTGTCCGGCACGCTGGATCAAGGCGAAAGCGCTATTATCGAGCGCTACGCTAGGGAGCAGGGCTACGCCAAGCCCAACGAGCGCGTCTTTGTGGACATCAGCGGCAAATAAATCGTTTTCAGCGGGGACGCTTTGCGGCAGCCCCCTGGCATAAAAATTACATTTAAAGGGGTATCATAGTTTGGCATTACAAGTTGGGGATATTGTCGAGGGCAAGGTCACTGGTATCAAGCCGTTCGGCGCGTTCGTTTCTCTGCCGGAGGGCAAGACCGGTCTTGTCCACATCTCCGAGGTTTCCTACGAGTTTGTGCAGGATCTTTCCACGGTGCTCAGTGATGGGCAGACGGTTTCCGTCAAGGTGATCTCGATTGCACCGGACGGCAAGATCGCATTGTCCATCAAGCGCACC
>OGYK01002050.1_pt1 | contig 13787 bp, 20 predicted proteins | sample 1576501 | NCBI WGS metagenome assembly OGYK01 (sample SAMEA3541530, study PRJEB24748) | human gut metagenome | biome: human gut; feature: human-associated habitat; material: faeces | place: China | collected 2012
ATCAGAATTATTTAACCAACTAAATAAATAATCACTATGGTAAACTTATATAAATTACTCAACGTACTGGAACAGGGCATGTCTCTGTTCCAACTTAATAAATGGAAAACCGAAGGCATCTGGTATCCAATCACCCAATACAAAAAGGAATCAGATGAAATACAGGTAGTAACTAACCTATTTGTTGCTGACCAGGAACAGTACCATATCCAACTATCTGGGAATTATCCAGAAGAATCTGAAGACTGGAACAAGTTTCTAGAGGAAAACCAATGGAAAATCTATCCCTTACTTGCAAATATAATGCAAGTCTTCTTGCCCACAGGGAACTACCAATTATTCTATACTCAATATCCACAGGGATTCATATCCATAATCGCTAAGCCCCATGATAAGTAAAGAACTCAAATCACAATTAAGTATTCTTAAGGAAACTAACCCAGAATATATTCAAACCCTAAAGGATGCCGTTACGGCATCCTATAAGGCAGAACTTCAGGCAATCAAACCCAGTTCTACCGAAGAAGAGGAACAACTTAATATCGAACTCAAGGACATAGTATTAAACATGCTATTTGGACCTTTCTATAACTATTTCGTATCAGAATACGTAGTATCAGATACTATATGGGAAGAACAAGATCAACTAATCGAGGACTTATATTATTACTTCAAATCATGACACCATATATTCAACAACAACTTAAAAAGCTATGCGATAATCCAAATTGGTATGACAATATGCTCATCTCATGGGATAAAAACCCAAGAAATCAAAGGGAAGCTATCTATAACTACCTTTCTCATGTACAACTAAATGGGTTACTAGAAAACACTCAGATAGTTTTTACATTCATAGATGGCGACATGAAACCAGCTTTCTATTTCGAAATTCCCAGAGATACCAATCGATATCTTATACTGGGAATCCTCGATGAAGCAGGTTATCCTCATTGCTGCCTATTAGGCCAACCAAAACAAGTGTTTAACCCTCAACTCAATTAACATCATGAAACCAACAATAACAGTAAACCAATATCCAATCGGATGGGAATGGTTAGACAAAGTACCTCTAGAGGACTTTAACTGGCTAATCGAGATATTTGCTATCCTGACCGATAACACTGATACTTATAACTTTGTAGGATATACGGATTCAGAAACCTTACCAGGTCATCAGAAGATATGCTCAGTAGACAAGATACCATTAGCTAACTTCCTAAACGAAGACCAAGGCTATCAAACAGGTATATCAATGTACGGTCACTATATAGCATGTAAATGCCTTGACATATCCTCAGAAAGGGAATACATGAATCAGTATACCGATATAAGAATCCTAACCAATGAAATAAAACCATGCTAACAAAAGGGAAATTCCTGGTATCTTTCGAGGTACCAGGACACACTAAAGAATACACAGAGGGATTCACAGAGGAAATGGTAATCCCATACAGAACTGAGGAACTTAATATCTATCTAAGGTACCCCAACCAAGAGATAAACAACAACCACCTCCACTCCGAACACATCAGATTACAAATAAGAGAAATATTACAAATCCCACTAAGAGATATAACCCTAATCGATATAATATCACTACCATGAAAAAGAAAGACCTAATATACATACCTCACCAAGATACTTGGACAGAACGTTTCCCTAATCCGGGCAGTAACAAAAATGATTACACTCTATACCTAAGTGATCCCCAAGTCCAGTATAATAAGTTACTCCGTACCCAACAGAAACTAAGAAACAAAAAGAAATGAATATCATCTATCACATAATCCGAATAATCCTATCCGTAGGCACCATCCTAACCCTCATACGCAATGAGAAAATATACCAAGCCCACAAGCATACCCACCCAACAAACAAATTAAGGTATATAATATCACAAACCCTAATACTAATCCTATACACCTCATCACTAATCTTAGTATCCTACACATATAGGATTATACTAACCCACCTATAACCCAATACTCCCCTACCCAACACAAAAATAAAAAGAAAATCATATAGAGCCTAACTAAGCTACCATCCTAACTAAGGTACATAATATAATACACCTACATACATAACATATAACCATCCCCCTTATATATACTAATCATATAATACATATCAAGGTACCTCGCCGGGGGTTTTGGGGATTTAGGCAAACAAGGCAAGTGATAACCCCTCTACTATACAAAGCCACTCAACTCACTATATAGCCACTATACTATATAGCTCTCTAGCTCTACTACCCCACACTTTAAAGGCAATCACAAAAAGGCTAAAAAGGTACACAAAATCCGACCATTAGGGGCCCCTAAATCCGATTGCCATGAGTTAAGTTTATATGTATTATATAATAAGTATTGGTTGGGGGAAGGTAATCGAATTTGTGATCAAGGCAATTAAATTATTGGGTTTCAAGGCTAAGTGGTTTATAGGATTTAAGGCCTTCATGGGGCATATTTAGGTAATATTCCTAGTAACTCTGTAAGTTATTGGCTTAGTATTTATATTAGCATTAATTTTTGTATTCTAGGACAATTTTGTGATTTAGTGGTACCTTGATTGCCTAGAGCCATTAGTTATTATATATTAGTTATAGGTAGGGAAGGTAAATGGCAATCTCCATTAATGGCCCCTGGGGATTTAGAGGGATAAAGGCAATTTAACCTTCAAGGCTTTTAGGTACCTCATAAGGCAATTAGGGTTATTGCATATATAATATATTATTTTTATATTTGCATTGTAATAATAACATTTTAAATAATAGACGTATGAAAACAATTAATCAAATTTCAAATCTCATCATTCTTACCTTAGTAAATTACGCTAGGGATTATCCATGGGCATCTTACATTGCCAATTCACTTTCACAATTCGATTTGATATTGCCAGAACTAATGCAATCGAAAGCTAAGGAAATATCTATCTACCTTAACACAGATGATTGCCTTATGGAATTCTCATCCGAAATCCCTGACCCAGAGGAAATTGAACCCGACTTTACCTTCAACATCGAGTATATAAACTTTCAGGCATACTTCGATTAATACCTTAACCCAGGCCTAACTTAGGTACCTGGGTTTTTACTTACGCTAACTTAGTAAGCCCTTATAGGCTAATCTATGAAACCCATTTCCCCATAGGCTTACCATAGTCCATATATGGCCTTATTGAAATAGGACCAAGGGGTTTTATAGAGGGATATATCCCAAGGGCCTTAATTCTTTATCACCTTAGTCCATTAATGGCCTTATCCATATACAGGTATATAACACACTTCCTAGAGGACAGGCATAGGCCATATAGGATTATCCATATACATATCATATATGCCCACTACAAGGCGTGCGAAGATTCTCCTTGTGAACCCCAAAATTAAGTGCAAAAATTAAGTCCTTTTTAGGGTGCAATAAATTTTTGAATTTATAGATTTTTCACAAAAATAATTTTGAAAATAAAAATATTCATTTTCTCAAAAAATTTTCTTGAAAATGTTTGTAGATTAAAATAAAGTTTGTATCTTTGCAATGTGAGAAAAACAAAAAGATATTTGAAAGATTTTATTTAAAACTTTTTAAGAAAATAATTCTCTAAAAATTTTGTAGATTAAAAAATAGTTCTTATATTTGCAATACAGAAACGAAATAAATAATACCTTATTAGGATAGTTTAAAAAGTCTTGAAAGTCTATTTGAAAAGGTAATAAAAATAATAAATAATAAATAATAAAACTTTCAAGCAATTTAATTATGAAAAATCAAATTAACAAAGTGAATGTAGAAAAAGCAAGTGTAAACAGTAAAGCAAATAGTTTAATAGCTTTAGACGTTTTAAAATCAGTCAAAGAAAAAAATCAAGGACTTTTTAAAACCGCTTTAGGGACAAAAACAGAGATTTATAAAAAAGAATTGTTTTTAGGAGCAAACGAAAAGCAAATCAAATCTTTGCGAAAAAAGTTTAGAAATGTTACTTTCAATTTTCTTTCAACGATTGCAACAAATGCAGATAAAAAACTAATTGACGGCTTTATAGACTTTTATAAACAAGTCTATGTTATAAATGATTTTTCTTTTTCTTCAATTGCAAGCGAAAACACAAAAGAAGAAAAGAAAGAGATATTAATAAAAGGGCTTGAGATTGTAAAAAAATCTTTGAAGTAAAACAAAATTAAAGTAGGGGAAATATTTCCCCTATTAACTAAAATAAATCATTTATAAAGATATGGCAGTATTTACACAATATTTAATTATTAATATAGCATTGTTTGTAATTATAGCTTATTTAGTTATTCAATGCTATAAAGATATAAAAGAAATTTTAAAAAGACGATAACGAAACTTTTGAGGACTAAAAGAAAGCAAAGGGATAAATAAAAATGTTTGTCCCTTACTTTTTATTTTCAAATGTTAAATTTAACGTAACCGTACTCCCCTTTTAGTACCACAACTTTCGAAGCCCTCACATTAAGGGGTACCTTGAAGGCAAATACACATTTTTAGTACCACACAAAAATCACTCCTCGTATTAAGGGCATACCTAGATATCCCACAACCACACATGCTCACATAACACACAAAGAAGCCAGGGATGTTAGGTCTCTGGCAACTAATTAAAGTATAGCACGAATTAAATCCTTAGTCCTATCTTTCCCAAGAACTCCTCGAACCTTACCACCTTTCTTCTCATAAAAGAAAACATAATACTGTTGAAGATTCCTTAACCACCATCTCTTAACTTCACCATACCCATCAAAGTACCTTTCTATACAATTCATATCCAATTGGGTAATCCATATCTGATACCAAACCCGATTACCTTCAGAGCATCTTAGGATTCTCTTTTCATTATCATCCCTAATTGTTTCAACCTTCACCATCTTAATAATCCTCCCTCACTGATTTTAACCTACTGGTAATATCTATTCTCCCAGTAACCTTTAACACCCTACTATTTTTTCTCTTTAGGTATAAATATCTTAAATAATCTTCTGCCCTTTCAATTGCCTTATCCTTATCAAGGAAGGTTTCTATATTACTCGAATACTTATCTCTAAGTGTAAGCCAAAACACCAATCCCAGGAAGGAATACCTAATCTTAATGAAGTACCTTCCTCTGCTTGTATGGTAGTAAATCTGATACTGATACTTTCTCATAATTCTTTATATTGATTATATAATATCATAGACTTCGGATTATCCCTCTGGTAAATTACAATATCAAAGTTCTTTCTATAAACCAAAAACTTATAAAGATATGGAAGAAACATTATTCAAACTAGCACGTGCAATTACAGATACAGGTACAGATACTGTATCTTCAGAGGGTGGTACTATAACCTACCGTATCACTTCCCTCAAAAGGAAACTGGTAAATGGCAAAGTAGTTTCAACCTCTACACCCTCTTGTACTTTGGGCTCAGCCTCCGTAAGTTGGGCTATTTGGGGAGGAGTTACCGTTGGAGATGGTTACTTAGATGTAAAAATTAACTATTCAAAAAATACTGGGTCCTCAAGGTCTACTACTCTGACATTTACCCAAAATGGGTCTAATAACAAAATCAATCTCACAGTAACTCAAGAGGCTGGTGTAACCTATAGTGGATACATAAAAATGGTTTCAAACACATTGCCTTTAGGTAGTGATAAATATAATACTGCTCAAATCCTTGTGATGGCCTATTTAAAGGGTAGTGATGGGTCTAAAAAGCCAGAAACTCCCCATGTGGGTAATGCTCCCGATTGGTGCTCAGTATCCGTTGCCCCAGTGGGTACTCTTGAGAACCATTACATGTTATCTCTGACCGCTTTATCGAGTAATCAAACTGGAGCTAACCGTTCAGGGCATATCTTCTTAACCTGTGGGGATGCTAACCTTAATATACCAGTTACTCAGAAGTCACAAGGGGCTTCAACATTCACTCTCTCTGGATTGCCCACAGGTACAGGCTACTATCTCTTTGGCAGGGGAGCTAGGCCACAGAATACACCATCTTCAGATCAGATGTATATACAAAGTCTCTCAGCAACTGGTACTACTACTATGAAGATTCCATTCTATGCCAATGACTCAGAACCTGGTTCTCGAATAGAATGTACTACTGGAGATAAAGTAGCTGTATATACTAAATCAGGTGCTACCTGGATATCAAAGGGGTCATTTATAGTACCAAGTGCAGGAGGAACAGTATCAATCTAAAAACATTATACATTATGGAAAATAAAGTTCTTAAATTAGGGAGGGGGGGGAGAGATCTACCCAAGATGTATATGCAGAAATAAGAAAGGGAAACTCTGAGAGATGGACAATACAATCTCAAAAGCGTAAGTATGTAAATGGCAAATTGTCCGGGGTTATTGAAGTTGGTTATTCTGCTAGCATCAATAACCCGGACTATGTTCTGGAGGAAGATAAGAGTAACAATGGTATTCACAGATTACAGATTACTGCACAAAATGACGGTACTTCTGGGCTTTGTGTACTTACACAAAATGAATCTGGTAATAAAATAAATCTACACCTTACTACTCCTGAAGAAAAAGAATATTGGGAAATACGTTTTAATCCTATAACCATCAATGGAGTAGACACGAGTGCTTTTTTTAAGGTTACTACCAATATTAGTGGCGAAGGTGGATCTATGGCTGATGGTAACAGAAATAAGAATTGGATAGTAAATCAAAATAGATATGCTATTAATGTCTATATTGCTAATCTATACCCGGGAAATTTCGAAATGTTGTCTTGGTCCTGCCTCGATAAGAATGGTAATGCTTTTAGTCCTAACTACAATTTACCAAGTAATTCATACTTTACAACAAAAACAACTGGATTGGGTTCCTATACTCTTACAAAAGTTTCAACTCCCTCTGCTAGCAGTGATACTCCTATACTCTCCAGTAGGTTTAACCCCACTAAAAAATATCCATTAGATTTGAATTTTTATTGGGTAGCTCCAACTTAATACCCGTATTAAGATAATATCCCAATTATAAAAGCAATTACCCAGAATATAAGAGCCAGTGTATATGCAACAGAATATCTATGCCAGGGATACCAGCAGGTAATATAAGAATCTACTTTTAGTATTTCTGGATGTTCTTCCTCGTATTTTTTATCCTCTTCTCTAGAACTGTATTTATGAAATACATAGAAAGGTAAGAATACGAGGAAGATTATTAGAGCAACTGGGAACAAGAGTAGGAGAAGAATCTCCCACCCTTGCATTGATGACCCAGCATAATTACCATCTCTGTCAAAAAAGTATCTCATAGTAATTTGTATTTTATGTATCTGATTAATAGATAAATTGGAAATAGAGGTAATACTATCCATACCGAGATGAATAAAACGAGAGAGTGTATTTTGTGAGTATAGGGTAAATAATCCAAGCAAGCCCTTACAAAAAATACCGTGAATGGCAAACATACCAAGTAAATTATCGCTAATACCGTAGTCATTGTTCTTTGAAGTATTTGTTAATAATCTTGGTAAGCTTCTTATCAAATTCAATCATCATATCGAAAGCATCTGTATCTTTCATACTTCTCATCTCCTTATCAAGTAATTCTATGTTTCTCTTAATTGAGAAATAGGCCTTATATGCAAGGAATACTCTTTCATTTTCTTCGGTAAGCGGACGAACTTCTCCCTTTTGCCCATCCAATCTTGGGTATGTATCATCAGGACCCAAGGTTCTTGCAACTTTTACTCGGTTACTGAGCATTGCGAATCCACCTTTTTTATCAATAGATTCCACTGTAACTTTCTCAATGATGGGTCTTCCAGATAAGGTGAAGAGAACCTCATCCCCCTCTTTAAGCTTTTTGATTTCTTTCTTTTCTTTTTTCATATCTTTATTTATTAAGAATTTTTCTTTATGCAAATATACGAAATTATTTCTTATTTATTGCATTATCAATCATATTTTTAATAAATTCATAGGCATTGCCTCGGTAATCTTCTAGCATTTTGTATTCCTGTGGAGATAGAATTACTCCGTTTACTTTAAAAAGCTTTCTTAGATGTTCTGGTATAGTGCCTTGGTGAGCGATGTTATTATAACGGATAATGAAAAGCTTCTCTCGATCTTCATCAATAACTCCCAGAGTGTTTACTGGTTGGAGTTTAGTTTGGTAAATACCACCAAAAGCCGAGGGCACCATTAAAATATTTCCGGGAATTTTAGTTACCCAGTGAGAATAATCTGGAGTAATTACCGCAATTTTACCCTCTTTCTCAAGCTCTTTATCATAAGCTAATCGATTAGACCAAAAAGCACATTGAAAACAAATTTGTTTTCTTGCCATAAGTTGAGGGATTTCCCGAGTTTCATCAAATTCCTCTAAATTAATGGGCTTGCCACATATCTGGCACTCATTTTTCTTGTCCATATTGCATTATTTTATAAGTTATATATGATAATAGAACCTCGAAACATATTGAAAATGGGTTATAAGCAATACTTTTGTTACTAAAATTGAACCATTAAAACTGATAAGTTATGGATAAACTAACAAATGAAATGATTAAAGACCTTGCTATTCGCTTAGGTTTAGAACCTGCCCTATTGAAAGCTGTCCAATTGGTGGAAGCTGCCGGTAGAGACGGGTTTTTAGCTGACGGTAGGCCTCAAATTCTCTTTGAGGGTCACATTATGTACAAAGAAGTACATAAGAAATTCCCTGACAGAGATTTAGCTTACCTTTGTAAGAGATATTCTACGATTTTCTTCCCTAAATGGGATAAATCGAAGTATTTGGGAGGTGTACACGAGTATAAGAGACTCGAATTAGCCAAAGAAATTGATGAGGAATGTGCATTGAAGTCTGCCAGTTGGGGTATGTTCCAAATTATGGGCTTCAATCACCGCCTTTGTGGATGTAAAGATGTCTTCGAATTTGTTCACAAGATGTCTGAATCTCATGAGAAACAATTGGAACTCATGTATTATTTCATGAATAACTCTGGTTGTTTGAAAGAACTCAAAGCAAAAGACTGGGCTGGCTTTGCCAGAAAGTATAATGGTCCCGGGTATGCCCAGAATGCCTACGACCAAAAACTAAGAAATGCTTACGAAAACTTTAAAGGTAAATTATGAAAAGATGTCATTTTAACAGCTGGGTAGCAAAAGTATTTCTTTTCCCCAGTTACAAAGCAATTACTCTGGTGTATAACTCATTCTTCAAACACAAAGTAGAAGAGTGTAAACCTGATGATATCAATCATGAGTGTATTCATCAGATACAACAGATTGAGTGTAGTATAGTCGGTTTGATACTTGGTATCATACTCTGGGTATTATTCGATATATCCTTCTGGTGGGTAGTAGTTCTCTGTTTTGGTCTCTTCTACCTTTGGTATATTATCGAATATCTTCTCATTCTGTGTTTTGCCAAATGGGATAAACAGAATGAAAGGTATCATGATGTAAGTTTTGAAGAAGAAGCTCACAATAATGATAAAAATCTGAGTTATTTGGAAGACCGTAAACCATTTGCTTGGATTAAATATATCAAATTGAGAAGTTACAAGAAATGAAAAAGTTAAGGGTATTGGGAGTGTGCGCTGGACAGGGTGCACTCCTGTTCCCTTTTAAGAAGAATTTGTTAGGGAACATAGAGATAAGGGGAGTATTCCACACTCCAGGCGAAGAACAATGGAAATTAAATTTTGGGGATATACCGTTCTATAAGGGCTTTTGTTTACAAGAATTCAATGAGAAAGTAGACATAATTATATCAAGCCCTGATTGCGGAGCAGCCTCAGTAATGAGGTTATCCAAAGTAAAGGAATTGGGTAATCCTAAAGATAACCGTAGTCTTAATCTAGTAATTGCATCAATACTCGAGTATAAACCCAAGATATTTCTTATAGAAAATCTACCAAGACTGCTAACATTGCTTCCCAAGGATTTCTTTGAGGAAACATTCAAAGACTATAAATTAATTTTTCACGAAAGGTCAGTTTTAGACTACGGAAACTCTCAGGAATCAAGGAAGCGATTACTCATCATTGGAGTACATAAAAAGACCGGTAAGAAATACTTGAAGGCTTTTGATGAAGTATTTAAAGTAAAAACCCCAACAACTACTAGAAATTTACTAAAACCACTCACATTTTCTCAGGAAAATAATACTAACCAGATTCCGTTCATGAGTAAAACTCTGGCAATGTATGACTATCGAAAGCTTCCTGAGAAGAAGAATCTCACGGTAGCAAAGATACATAGACTCTGGGTTAGAGATTTCAAGGATGAAAAGAAATGGCCTATCAAAACTGCAAAGATGAGTACTCTTCCAGGAGTGTATCGATTGGAGTATGATAAACCTCCCTTAACTCTCAGACCTGCAGATAGGCAATTTAGACCCGATGGCTACCCTTTGGGAATCGAAGACTTCAAGGCAATTATGGGATTCCCCGATAAATTCGAAATCTACCTTCACAAAAATGGTGATACCTTCGAGGGTGATTTTAAGGATTACCATTACTGGCTTAACAAGGCAAGGTACACAATTGCCAAGGGCTCGGTTTATGAGGTAGGGATTTGGTTCAAAAAATGCCTCAAGAAAATTGACTCATCAAAACTGAGCTAAATTGAGCTGTTTTGAAAACCCTTTTTTCTTTTTATTAAGTTTTTCTTTTTTAGGAAAGTGCTTTCTGGTAAAGAAAGCTATAATCCTATAAATCAACTCTGAAGGTAAGAAAGGGATTGTTAAGGGAAAACAAGGAAACGAGTGAGTACCAGAGTTTCACTAAAAGCGAAATTACCATGAAGAATTTAAAAAGGGCCTTGTTTATTGTACTTCTAGGATTTACTATTTACCTTTGCTTCAGGAATTACAAACTTTCTCGAGAGGTTGATTCCTTAGAACTAGCGGTCAATGAAATCCCAGATACAGTATACACAGAGAAACCCTTCAAACCAGAGAAGAAGTACTCAGAAAAAGTTGAACCAGGTAAAATCTTAGTTCATGATAATAAGCAGCCAACTCTCTTTCCTGATTCCATGCTAAGGCAGCCAGTTATCAGTAACCAAGATTCCCTGGTTCAAATTGTTTTGAAGAAAGATAAGTTGAACTTAAGTCTGTTCAATAAGGAGACTAACACTTATTCAACTAGACTATTCCCAATCGACTTAGATAAATACAACTACAACTGGTATGAAGGTCAATTAACTCGAAAGAAAGTTGCAAGGTTATCACTTAGTCCATACGTTTATGGCAAATACAGACCTTTCAATAATCTCTTCGATATGGGAGCTGGTCTTTCAATCAAGACTAAGAGATTTAATTACAAACTCGGAGTCAATACCTTTTACTATCCGAAGATAAAATCAGGGATGGGTACTGACATCGAATTTCAAATAACGTATAACTTTTAGATATGGCAAAGACTATCTCAGAAACTAGAACTACATTAACTCGAGAAGAGCTATCAAACTTATCCCGAGTTTCTAGTGATGTTTTCTTTTTTAGCCTTTTTTGCTATGTGATACATCCAGTAAGAGGAAAGGTAAGATTCGATTTATACCCCTTTCAGAAATCCGTTCTCTACAATTTCATTGCCCAACGATTCAATATCATTCTCAAATTCCGTCAGGCAGGAATTACAGAACTTATTTCTATGTACTGTCTTTGGTTGGCGATGTACCATCCCAACAAAAAGATAAACATTATATCTATCAAGGACACAACAGCTAAGAAGGTACTTAAGAAGATTAAGTTCATGTACAAGAATCTTCCATGGTACCTTCAAACTCCCATAATCAATGGTAGAGCCGGAGAATATGGTTCTGCTTCCATGATAGAATTTGATAATGGGTCATTTATTGAATCTATTCCGACATCATCCGAAGCCGGTCGTTCGGAATCCCTTTCTCTTCTGGTAATTGACGAGGCAGCAGTAGTAAGATGGGCTGCTCAAATTTGGGCTGCTGCATTCCCTACTCTTTCCACTGGTGGAGCTGCCATCGTCAATTCCACTCCCTATGGAGTTGGTAATTTCTATCACTCAACTTGGGTAGATGCCATTGCAGGAGGTAATCCTTTTAACCCAATTCGATTATACTGGCAAATGCACCCAGAACGAGATATTAACTGGTATAACCAAATGTCCTCTGCTCTGGGCGCAAAACGAACTGCACAAGAAATAGATGGTGACTTCTTATCATCTGGTAATACAGTCTTCGACTTAGCTGATATTAAGGCTATCGAAGACTGCCTTAGTGATTACCCAGTTATTAAGAAGAGATTTAATGGTCAATACCGACAATTCTGTGAACCCGAATCAGATAAAGAATATTTCATTGGTGCAGACGTTTCAACTGGTAGAGCTTCTGACTACTCTTCATTTACTTGTATGGATAAGCTAGGAGAAGAACAAGTAGTATATAAGGGAAGAATGGCAGTGGGAGCTTATGCTAAGTTACTTGGTGATACTGGTAAGTTGTTTAACTGGGCAGTAATAGCTCCAGAATCCAATGACGTTGGTTTATCAGTAACTTCTAAGCTTCAAGATGAAGGATACCCTAACCTTTACTACTACCAGAAGATGCTAAAGAAAAAAGGTAAAAGTAGACCTGAAATGGATAAATCCCCTGGTTGGTTAACCACCCAAAAGAATCGTTCAGTGATAATAGAAAACTTGGAAGAAGATATTCGATTAGATCACGTAATCATTAAGGACCCATTCTTTGTACAAGAAGCTTATACCTTCATTTATGATGGTTTAGGTAGACCTGTTGCAATGGGTAAACATAGGGCTAACAATTCAGCTGTAGATGTAGACCTTGAAGGAGACGTATATGCCGATGATGATATCTTTGGAAAAGCAATATGTAATCACATAAGGAAAGGAAAAACTAACGTAATCGTACAACCAAGATGAAAAAGTACTTCAATTTTAGTTGGGGTTGGGGACGTAAGAAGGACCCTCCCAAGAATGGTACATCCTCTAATAAAGAGGAGAAGCCTGCCACATCGATTTCGCCTGGTAGGGTTTCAGTTGACGATGATAGCGATAACTTAATTACATCATTACAAGGGTTGACTAAATTAGTTGAACCCTCTTTTCGTGTTGATGTGATACCTTTAATTCGGGATTTATATAAAGTAAATCCTGATATGGGCATCGCATTGCAAGATATGTTTAAGTTAGCTAACACCAGTCATACAGTAACTTTCCCTAATAATACCGATGAAGAGGCTTCAAAGATGAGAGAACATCTTAAGAAAGCCACCAAGGGATGGACCAGATATACTGCTGGTATAGATGGTTTAGTTAACAAAATGATTGTTCAACTTCTTGTAAGTGGGGCAATATCTGTAGAAGGCGTACCAAATGACAAGCTTGATGGTTTGGCTACTGTATTATTCCTTAAGCCAGAGCATATCAAGTTTAAACGTGAATTAAATGGGGTGTATGCTCCTTACCAAAAGAATATAAATTTCTTTGTTAAGCAACAAGATTACATTAAGCTTAACCCAGAAACCTACTTCTATGTTGGTATGTTCAATGATACCGATGAACCTTATGGAGTTCCTCCATTTATGCCTGCATTGGATTCTCTCAAAGGACAAAATGATATGAAGATTAACTTCAAACATATCATGGAGATTTGTGGTATGGTTGGTTTCTTAGAAGCTAAGATGCAGAAATCTCCACAAAGGCCAAATGAGAGTATCAAATCTTATGAATCCAGATTATACCATGAACTCAATATCCTTAAACGTAATGTTAAAGAGGGTATGAAGGATGGGGTAGTTGCTGGTTACATAGAT
>OGYK01002082.1_pt1 | contig 13620 bp, 13 predicted proteins | sample 1576501 | NCBI WGS metagenome assembly OGYK01 (sample SAMEA3541530, study PRJEB24748) | human gut metagenome | biome: human gut; feature: human-associated habitat; material: faeces | place: China | collected 2012
ATACGCATGGGGCGGCGAGATATTTGTCCTTGATATGGGTGCGCCTGTGAAGATAGACACTCTTGCGAGAAATCTTATCAGACTTTCAGGATATAAGCCTGATGTAGATATCAAGATAGTTTACTCAGGTCTGCGTCCTGGCGAAAAGCTTTTTGAAGAGAAGCTTATGGCAGAGGAGGGCATGATGAAGACGGATAATGAGCTTATCCATATCGGAAAGCCTATACCGTTTGACACAGAAACGTTCCTTGGTCAGCTTGGAGAGCTTGCTCGTGCAAGCTATAACAATGACGAAAATATCGTTGAAATGGTCGAAAAGATCGTTCCAACATTCAGTCCTGTAGGTGATAAGCCAACAGGTAATGAAAAATATGGCAGAAACGATGTTGCAGTTTCTGCGGCAAAATAATAAAAGATCCATATTTCAGCACTGCGGGGATTTCTGCGGTGCTGTTTTTATGCCTAAAATTTCACACTTTTTCTTGATGCTACTTGAAAAAAGGCAGTTTATGTGGTATAATGAATAATGAATGTAAATTTGCGTAAAGGACTATTTCTATATGAAAAAATGGAGAATAAACAGACCTGACCCTGTGAAAACTGCAGAGTTTATGAACAAGTGTGACTTGAAAAGCCTTACCCTAGACGTCATGACTTCAAGGGGTTTCACTGACTTTGACAGCCTTGCTGATTTTTTTAAAGGCGAAGAACTTAGTGATCCTTTTCTTATAAAGGATATGGCTATAGCCGCCGAGGTGATAAATAAGGCGGTTGATCAGTATGACCTTATTTGTATTTACGGTGACTATGACTGCGATGGAGTTACGTCCACCACTATACTTTACAACTATCTTGAAAGCATGGGCGCAAACATTATGTACTATATTCCTGAGCGTGAGGCTGGATATGGCATGAACATGGAAGCTATTGAAATGCTTGCAGAAAAGGGTGTTAAGCTTATCGTCACTGTGGATAACGGCATTTCCGCGGTTGAGGAAGCTGAGCGTATTGCTGAGCTTGATATGGAACTTGTTATCACAGATCACCACCAGCCGCCTGAGAAGCTTCCGAGGGCAAGGGCTATCGTTAATCCGCATCGTGCAGATTGTCCTTCGTCATACAAAGACCTTGCAGGAGTTGGTGTAGCTTTCAAGCTTTGTGCTGCACTTGACGGCGGCAGTTACGACACTGTTATGGAACAGTATGCCGACATTTGTGCTATCGGTACAGTTGCGGACGTTGTGCCACTCACAGGGGAAAACAGAACTATTGTCAAGCGTGGTCTTGAATATCTTGCAAACACCGAAATATTGGGACTAAACTATCTTATAGATAAAGCAAAGCTTGATAGAAATGCTCTTGATTCAACAGGCATTGCTTTTAGGATTGCCCCTGTTATAAACGCTTCGGGTAGATTTGGCTCACCACTTACAGCGGTAAAAACACTTCTCAGCGAAGACCCGGAGGATGCTGAAAATTATGTTGACACTCTTTTAAATCTTAACGCCCAGCGCAAGCAGACGGAAACAGAGATAATGACAGAAATAGTAAACTATATAAACGCTCACCCTGAAACTCTTGACCATAGAGTGCTTGTGCTTTCAGGCAAAGGCTGGCACCACGGAGTTATTGGCATTGTTTCTTCACGCATTTTGGAATTTTACGGAAAACCGAATGTTATAATCTCAATTGATGATGATGGAAATGCACGAGGCTCTGCGAGAAGCGTAAAGGGCTTCAATATATTCAAGTGTTTTCAGCATTGCGGAGATCTGCTTGATAAATTTGGTGGACATGAGTGTGCAGGAGGTCTGTCGCTGAAGGCTGAGAACATCGAAAAGTTCACTCAAATGGTGTATGAATACAGCGATCCTATGGAGAAATTCCCTAGCGTTGAGCTTATAGCGGATAAGCTTCTTATGCCGCAGGATATCAACCTTGATAATGTAAAGGGTCTTGCCGCAATGGAGCCTTTTGGTGCAGAGAATCCAGCTCCCGTTTTTGCAATGCTTGGAGTAAGAGTAGATAAGATAATACCGCTGTCACAGGGCAAGCATACAAAGATCGAGTTTTCATACGGAAGCTATAGAGGACAGGCTCTTATTTTCTCCCTTGCACCTGAAAAAGCTTGTTTCGCAGTTGGCGATAAGCTTGATATGCTCGTGGAGCTTGGAATAAATGTGTTCAATAACCGTGAGTCCATATCCATAAGAGTTATCGACCATAGATTGAGTGGAGTAAAGCAGGAAAGATATTTTGCGGCAAAGGATTGTTATGAAAAGCTCATGCGCGGGGAACAGCTTCCTGCAAGTTTTATAAGAAAAATAATCCCGACAAGGCAGGAGCTTATAGGTGTATATAAATACATAAGTGCAGTTAAGAATATTACGTTGGATAATCTTTTTATGAAAATATCAGGCGACAGCATGAATTATTGCAAACTGCATATTTGTGTTGATATTTTCCGTGATAAGGGTCTTATCGAGTTCAGACCCGCAACTATGAAAATAAGCTACGTTGTGCCGAAACAAAAGGTAAATCTTGAGGACTCTGAAACTCTTGTTAAGCTGAATGAAATGCTTGGAAAGGCAGGTAACTAAAATGTCAGATAAAGAGAATATTTTGCTTGATCCTGCTGAAATGGATAAGATGGAAAATATACCAGAAATAAAAACTGTCAGTGAAGAAGATCTTCCTGCCGAATCCGAGGTTAAAGAGCAGTTTGAAGAAATGCCTGCTCCTACGGCTTCTCCTGACTATACCGACGCTGTGCCTGAAGTTTCAAAGCCTGAGCATATAGGTGAGAGGTCGGTGTGTTCCATTGATGCACTTATTCAGAAAATACTTGATGGCGAGAGGCAGTACGATCTGTCAAAAATCGTTTCCGCCTATGAACTTGCTGAAAAGTATCATCATAATCAGAAAAGAGAGTCTGGCGAGCCGTATATAACCCACCCGCTGTCTGTTGCATATATTCTTTTGGAACTTGGCATGGATACTGATACTATTTGTGCAGCACTTCTTCATGACGTTGTGGAGGATACTCCATGCACTCTTGAAGAATTACAGAAGAATTTTGGCTCAGACGTTGCAATGCTTGTAAATGGCGTTACAAAGCTGAAAAAGGTGGAAACTTTCACCAAGGATGAGCAGAAAGCCGAGAATATCAGAAAAATACTTCTTGCAATGAGCGAGGATATTCGTGTTATTATCATAAAGCTTGCAGATAGACTTCACAATATGCGTACTCTTAATTATTGCAAAGATTCAAAACGCAGAACTATCGCCCATGAAACAATGAACATCTATGCACCGATAGCTCACCGCCTTGGAATACGCTCAATTAAAGATGAGTTTGAAGATCTTGCTTTTTACTATCTTGATCCTTATGCTTATGCCGAGATAGACGAGCAAATGCAGCTCAGAAAGGGCAGCCGTGAACAGCTTGTTGAAAACATCAAGCACAAGATACATGACAGGCTTGAAAAGGATTTTGACCCTGTTCCCCTTATCGAGGGTCGAGTTAAAAGCAATTATGGTATCTATAAAAAAGTATATCGTGACGGCAAGGAGATAGACCAGATATACGATCGCTATGCCGTAAGAATTATCGTCAATACAGTTACCGAGTGCTATAACGTACTTGGTATAATCCACGATATGTTCAGACCTATCCCAAACAGATTTAAGGATTATATTTCCACGCCTAAGGCTAATATGTATCAATCTCTTCACACAACTGTTATCGGCAGAGAGGGAATACCTTTCGAGGTTCAGATAAGAACATGGGAAATGCACAGAACGGCTGAATATGGTATCGCCGCCCATTGGAAATATAAAGAGGGCGTAAGGGGCAGCTCAAAGGACGATCAGCGCCTTGCATGGATAAGACAGATAATCGAGTCACAGCAGGAGTCAAACGACGTTGAGGAGATAGTAAGAGCTATCAAAAATGACCTTGCCCCTGAGGACGTTTTTGCTTTCACTCCAAAGGGCGATATGATAACACTGCCTGTTGGCTCAACTGTTATCGACTTTGCTTACGCTATCCACACACAGGTGGGTCATAAGATGTGCGGCGCAAAGGTAGACAAGAAAATGGTGTCTTATGATTATCAGATAAAAACAGGCGAGATAATCGAGATACTTACTACCAACGTTGAAGGTCATGGTCCAAGCCGTTCATGGCTTAATATCTGCAAGACCAATGAAGCCAAATCCAAGATACGTTCATGGTTCAAAAAGGAAAGACGAGAGGAAAATATCTTTGAGGGAAGAAATGCTCTTGAAAGAGAGTTTCGCAGAAATAATATAAGAGTGCCTGAGGAAGAACTTGAGGACTTTCTCAAAATGGATATGCACAGACACAGTTGTGAAACTCTTGATGATTTCTTTGCAGCCATAGGTTACGGTGGTGTTCAGCTTTCAAAGGTGATGCAACGGCTGAAATCTGAGTATAATAAGAAATATGGTGAAAAGGCTCAGCCTGATACTTCTGACCTTGAAAATAAGATAAAGACTTCCAAAAATTCCACTGGTGTTATCGTTGACGGCATCGACAACTGCGCTATCAAGTTTGCACAGTGCTGTAATCCGCTTCCAGGTGACGAAATAGTCGGCTTTATCACGAGAGGTCACGGCATATCCGTGCATAAAAAGGATTGCGTGAACTATCTTTCGCAGAAAGATGATCCTGAAAATGCCGCTCGTTGGATAAATGTTAAGTGGGAAAGTTCTGAAAAGCATACTGGCTATTTCAAGTGTACTTTGGATATTGTAGCAGTTGACAGAATAGGTCTGCTGGCAGACGTTTCGTCAGCGCTTGCAATGATCAATATTTTTATCTATGAGTCAACCTCAAGGGAACTGAAAAACGGCAATGCAATGCTTTCCGTAACTGTCAGCATTGCAGGAATGGAACAGCTCAACAATGTTATAAACAAGCTTCAGAAAATAAAGAACGTTATTTCTGTTGAAAGAAGCGGTAAATAAGAAAGGACAGATAATGAAAATATATAGGCTCAAACCATTGAGTGTTTGTGAAACGAACAGCTATATTGTTGCAAGCGAAGAAAATAACTGCGTTCTTATCGATGCACCTGCCGACCCCGATTATATTCTCGGTGAGATAGAGAGTCACGGTCTTACGCTTAAAAAAATCTTTCTTACCCACGGTCATTTTGATCATATCGGTGCTGTGGCTGACCTTGTAGACAGGACAGGCTGCGAGGTGTATATCCACATTATGGATAAGCCTAAGCTTACAGATGACGCAGGAATGCTTGCTAATCTTTTCAGAATAAGAGGACACAGAAATTACACAGGCAAGGTCAATGTGTTTACAGAGGACGATATACTAAAGCTTGACGAGCTTGAATTTGACGTGTTGGAAATGCCGGGACATACAAGCGGTTCTGTTTGTTTCATATGCGGCATGAATATGTTTTCGGGAGATACCCTATTTTCAAGAAGTGTTGGCAGAACTGATATGCCTGATGGAAGCAGCACAGCCCTTATGAAGTCGCTTATGAAAATAGCTGACCTTGGTGGAAATCTAACTGTTTACCCAGGTCACATGAATGTCACGACACTTGACGCTGAGAGAAAGTATAACCCATATCTCAGGCAGGCTGCGGAGGCTTTGAAATGACTCTGATATTCAGCGGCAACGATTATAAATATGAGCTTGAGGGAGTAATGAAGCTTTTTATCCCTGCAACGCTCTTTACCCACGTTTTTTCTGACAGTATAGATACAGAGGACGATTATGTGTTCGCTCAGAAAAAGGATAACGCTGACAATGTTTGTTTGAGCGTTAAGGTGAGATATGACGGCAAGACTTGCGAAAAAGAGGAGTTTGTGCATTTTGAAAGCGACATGGAACTTTCACTTTCAAGACTTCTTTTTAAGGCAATGAGCGAGATAACAGGTATTGTGCCGAAATGGGGCGTTATAACGGGAATAAGACCTGTGAAGCGTGTGAATGATATGCTCAGTGAGGGCATGAACAAGGCGGAGATATTTAAAGCCATGGAGAGCAGATATCTTTGCAGCGAAGAAAAGTGCGATATTGCATACAAAACTGCTATAACCCAAAAGCCTGTCCTCGATGAGCTTGAAAAGGACAGCTTTAGTCTTTATGTGTCAGTGCCGTTTTGCCCCACAAGATGTTCATACTGTTCATTCGTTTCACAATCTATCGAGGGATGTATGAAGCTTATCCCTGAGTATGTGAACAAGCTGTGCGAGGAGATAGTTTACACTGCGAAGATAACGGAAAAGCTTGGTTTAAAGCTTGACACCGTATATTTTGGCGGCGGCACTCCTACCACGCTCACTGCTGCTCAGCTTGACAGAGTTATGAAGGTCATTGCAAACAGCTTTGATATGTCAACTGTCCGTGAATACACTGTTGAAGCGGGAAGACCTGACACTATAACTGAAGAAAAGCTGAAGGTGCTTAAAGCAAACGGCTGTGGCAGAGTATCTATAAATCCACAGACCTTGAATGACAGCGTTCTTGAGGCTATTGGCAGAAAGCACACAACTGCACAGTTTTTTGACAGCTTTGACCTTGCAAGAAAAGTTGGCTTTGACTCTATAAATACTGATATAATCGCAGGTCTGCCAACAGACACAGTGGAGAGCTTTGAGAATACCATAGACAAGCTTATCGAGTTTGCTCCTGAGAATATCACTGTACACACACTTTCCATAAAGCGTGCGGCTAGGCTAAATCACAGTGGTGACAGGGAAGTGCTGAAAAATCCAGCCGATAAAATGGTAGAGTATGCCACAAAAAGACTTCTTGAAAGCGGCTATCTGCCTTATTATCTCTACAGACAGAAGAATATGCTTGAAAATCTTGAAAATATAGGCTGGACAAAGCATGGTCACGAGGGTTTGTATAATATCTATATAATGGAAGAAGTTCAGACCATACTTGCAATGGGTGCAGGTGGCTCGACAAAGCTTGTTGACAAAGAGGGCGGACGTTTGGAGCGTGTGTTCAATTACAAATTTCCGCTGGAATACAATAAGCATTTTGAGCTTATGCTTAAGCGAAAAAATGAGATAGAGGAATTTTATGCTAAAGAAAAATGAGATTATCAGGCTTGAAATAAGCGGTATGACAAATGAGGGCAACGGAGTAGGAAAGCACGAGGGCATTGCTGTTTTCGTGCCTTTTACTGTTATTGGCGACGTTATCGAATGCAGGATAGTCAAGGTCTGCAAAACGTATTGCTATGGCATTATCGAAAATATTGTAAGTGGTTCGGTTGAAAGAGCGAAGAACGATTGCCCTGTTTATTCAAGGTGTGGTGGTTGTTGTTTTCGTCACATGAGCTATGAGGAAGAATGCCGTGTAAAAGAGCAGTTCATAAAGGATTCATTTGAGCGTATTGGTAAGCTTTATCCTGAATATGACAGCTTTGAGGGTTGTAAACAGCTTGTTGGCTATCGCAACAAGGCGCAGTACCCTGTAGCAGAGCAGGACGGCAGGGCAGTTTGCGGATTCTATTCAAGGCGTTCTCATCATGTATGCGATCACACTGATTGTGCATTACAGCCTGCTGTATTCAAGGCAATAGCCGATGAAATAATGGCTTATGTGAACAAGCGTGAGATAAAGGCATACAACGAGGAAACGGGAAGCGGTCTGCTCAGGCATATTTATCTCAGGCGTGGCGAACACTCAGGCGAGATAATGGTTTGTCTTGTTATAACTGACCTTAAAAAGCGTGGCGTATTTGATGCGCTTGTGGGTGAGCTTTGCAAAAAATATACTGATATAAAGAGTATAGTTTTCAACGAGAATAGCCGAAAGACCAACTGTATACTCGGACAGAAGCTTGTTACTGCGTATGGAAGCGACACGATACACGATACCATGTGTGGAAATGATATAGAGATATCACCGCTGTCATTTTATCAGGTAAATACAATTCAGGCGGAGCGGCTTTATGAAATTGCCGCAGATTATGCTCAGCTGACAGGAAAGGAAACTCTTCTTGATCTTTACTGCGGTGCAGGAACGATTGGTTTGTCAATGAGCAAAAAGGTGAAAAAGCTCATAGGTGTTGAGATAATAGAGTCTGCAATAGACAATGCAAAACGAAATGCCGCAGCAAACAATGTTACAAATGCGGAATTTATATGTGGTGACGCAGGAAAGATAGCAGAGATACTTTACAGCCGTGGCGAACGACCAGATGTGATAATAGCTGACCCTGCAAGAAAGGGCTGCACTAGGGACGCACTGGAGTACATGGCAAAAATGTCCCCTGACAGGATAGTTATGATATCTTGCAATCACGCTACTGCTGCTAGGGACTGTGCTGTGCTGGAAGAGTTGGGGTATAAGACGGTCAAGGTCAAGGGCGTGGATCTGTTTGGGAGGACGGGGCATGTGGAGACGGTAGTCTTGATGTCACGGAAAGAGAAATAAATAGCGAAAAGTAGCGTATTTACGGGCTTTTTTTGAGATTAGGCAATAGCTCATGAAAGTCCGTATTTCTTATATTGAAACATATCTACTGTAAAAACGGTCAGAGGGTTTAGGCTGTGGATTAGATGTCAGAGGTTGTGGCACTAGGATTGTTGTTAGAGCCGACTGCAGTTTAAGCCACTCGACACTAAGGGACAGACTTGGCAGTGGAATAGATGATATTGAAAGAGAGTGTTGAAATGTTCAAAGATATTTGTATTAACAGTAAATCTTGCGAACTTATGAAATCTGTGAATAGGCCAAAATATGGAAGTAGAACCATATTGACAGATTCATGTTGGGAATATGTGGCGTTGTTTTTAAAGCGTCAATCAATGGCTGGAGCTAGCGATGCCTTATTTTATTGGGAACAGGCGCATAGTTTTTATTTAGCGTCACAGGAACTTCCAGATAACGCACGACCATTAACATCATATTACTGTATTTTAAATGCAGCTAAGGCCTTATTGCGATATAAAGGTGTTGATGATAGTAGATTAAAAAACCATGGAATATCGTCTGTTAGAGACGATACTAATAAGACAAATATAAAAGAGGCATGTACATCCATAAAAGGTGCTGGAGTTTTACCTGAGCTGTCAAGATATTACGGACATAATATAGTTACAGGCCATTACACAATGGCGGAATTACTTTATAATATTCCATGTGTTCATAGAGCATATTGCATTACTTTTTCCAAACCGGAGATATTCGTTCCTATTAGCAAGCCTGTGTTCGTAAAAAAAGACAATTCTAAGGAAGCATGGATTAAATTCGAAGTTTCTGGAAGGTATGCAAATGCTAAGGCTCTTAAAAATTTGCCATCGAAGTTTGAGAGAGACCTAGGGGTTGATGATAAATATGTTATAAGAATGAAAAAAAGATTCAATTGGGATATTCACAAGCCAATTGAGGAGCGTAAAAAAGCACTGAACAAATATCATGAAAAGACTAGAGGCTATCTTTTTTACATATTTGGTGAGACAAAATTATGGTACATAAAAAAAGAAGTTTCAGGTAATGATAACTTAGCAAATATGCCGTCGACAGTATTGATTTTTGCTGTGTTTCATTGGATAAGTGAATTGGTCAGATATAATCCGAAATTATTTAGCAAATACATGAAGTCAAAACAGAACTGGTTGTTACATGAATTCATTAATAATGCATTAGACCAATTTGTAGATGAGGTAGGATGTGAAATAACCGGTGAAGATATTATGTGTACCGGATACAGAAAATGACATAAATAATTCAAATTAACCCTCTCGGTTGTTATAGACGAGAGGGTTTTTGTGTAAAAAGTTTATTAATAAAAAAAATTACAAGTTCCAGTAATAAAAAGTATTGACAGTTGAGCTGAGAGATAGTATTATTATTACAAACACCAATAATAAAGATTACTAAAAAGAGGTGATAAGAATGCTTATTTCTAAGAATATACAAATCGAATTTGCGGATTCAACAATAAAAGCCATTGACGCCATTCATGATATAAGAGAAGGAGTCAGGAGTGCATCGTTGAATCTTTATTCGAGATACGGTGTGCAGATACAGACCCCAATGGTTTATGGTGATGATAAGGTAGTGGTAGAAGTCAAAATTCCAGAAGAAATCGTGGATACATTTTCAATAGGCCCTCATTTAAAAGGTGTTGCTACATATTTACTTAAGCAATGTAATGGTAGATATGATGATTATCTTGTAGGAAAACGCTTATTGAGCTATACAGAAATTGCAGCACCTGATGCATCTGAAAATAAATTCCGTATGGAAGATAGACTGGAGGCGGTTTCAAATTTCGCAAAATTGCTTGAAAGGTCTGATGAAGAAGCCATGGATGCGATTGGTAAAATATTGATAATAAAGGAGGTTAACCAAAATGATATTACAAGTATTTAAGAACGTTGGTAGTACATTGAGTATAGCTGACGCGTATACGGCATTGATTTCGGTATATTCTAATCAAATTTATCCGACGAAAAAGGCTGCAGGTTCTCTTGGCGGAGCAGTAAATGGTGGCACAATTATATTGAAAAATGGTTGTTATGTGAGAGTGAGGTAGAATATGGATAATGCATACGCAGATAATTTGACATATGGCGCATCGGAATTAGCAAAGAGAAGCAGTGTATCTGTATCCCTGACAGGGTGGCCAGCTGCTTTTGCAATAATGTCTATTCCACTATCTGTTGTCGCAGTATATGTAATAAAAGAATTAGCATAAGTGAAGGCTCCCCATCACTGGAAATTATCCAGTGGTGGGGAGTTTTCGTGCGTTTATAGGCTTATGCATCCACATCAATGCTGACACCAGATTTCAATTCAACTGTGATGCGGTCATCCCAGATGGTGATCTGCTTGATCCAGCGTCGCACCAGGGATTCATCGAATTCTGTAAGATAGGTGGTTTGCTGCGAAATGTAATCCTGTAGATCGTTAATTCTCTTTATCTGTTCATCTTTTGCGGCTGTATCGACGGTTGTTTTCTGGCGAAGTTCTTGGAGCCTGAAGATTTCATCTGATATTTCGTCGTAGTCCTCTTTGCTGTTTACTTTCTGAATCAACTCTTGTTGTAGAGCCATCAGTTTCTCGTCAATGTTGTCAATGGCTGTTGCCTGTGAAGCTCGGATAACCGAAGCGATGTTAAGCTGTAGCTGTGCCTGATAGCTACTTTTGTCTCCAAGCATCTGGTTGATTGCCTTGACGACAGGATCCTGAAGGACCAGCTCGTTAATAGTTCTCGCTTGACACTTCAGTCTGGTGGATTCCAGCCTGCTGATGCAGCGCCAGACAATAGATTTAACTCCACGATTGTTCCAGTGGAGCCTTTGGAACATTTCACCACATTCTCCGCAGATGACAATTTGCGAGAAGCAGTGATTGCAGCTATAGCTACGTTTCTTGCCGTTGGCACTGGTTTTTGACCACTCGCCTGCGGACTAGTTCTTCTTGAACCTGTAAGTAGATGTCTTTCGGAATTATGGCTTCGTGGTTACCTTCCACATAGTACTGAGGCATGAGGCCGTTGTTCTTAACTCTGGCTTTATTTAAGAAGTCGGTGGTGTAAGTCTTCTGGAGAAGAGCATCACCGATGTATTTCTCATTTCGGAGAATCTTGTTGATGGTGCTGGTATGCCACTTAGCTTTGCCTGCTCCGGTGAGAATGCCGTCACGCTCCAGACCAGCTGCAATCTTATCCATGCTGGAGCCTTCGAGGTATTCCCGGTAGATGCGTTTTACGATTTCTGCCTGTTCTGGATCGATGACAAGGTTACCGTTCTCATCCTTGGTATAGCCGAGGAAGCGGTTGTGGTTAACCTGAACTTTGCCCTGCTGATAGCGGTATTGAAGGTCAAACTTGATGTTCTCACTCATGGATTGGCTTTCCTGCTGGGCAAGGCTCGCCATGATCGTAAGGAGAACCTCGCCTTTGGCATCCAGTAATCCTGTATAATAAAACTTGACACATACAAGTTCAGGCTTCAGTTTCTTCTTGGCGGTAGTCTCAGTGGTCTGTGTTTCATCGACATCGCCGGAAAACTGCTGGTAGAGCCAGTCGGCTGTGGCATTAATAGAAGTAGCAGCGATGCGGAGCTCTTCGATGGTCTGTGTCATTTCTGCCATCTTTGACATTTCCTTTTCCTCCTTCCTCGGATTGGCTTGCGGCAAGTACCCGGAGGTTCCTTGCCAGTCTGGCGGATACGTGGCTAATAGAATTCAGGAGTTTGATCTCCTCGTTCACGTTACCGCCGGTGTCTGCGTAACTGCGGTACATAATGTGTTCACCTCGCTTTCTGAAGGCTGTGTTCTCTTGCCTTCACCTTCCACTGGAGATGAACTGCCGATTTGAGCGGAGGATTTTATAAAAAAATTCTGGCCACCATCCGAAAGAGGGACAATGGCTGAAAAAGGTGTAATGATTACTTGTTTTAGATCTTATGATCTGAAATCTTAGGATTGTCGAGGCGCATCTGGATAATGCAGTCTGCATTCGGGTCAAGCTCACGGAAACGGGCAATGAGGTGCTTCAGCAGGTCGCGGTCAGCGTAGATATCTTCTATAGAAGGTTTACTGTTCGGAATGTAATCGCCGAGTGTACCATTGCCGTCCGGAAGCGGCTCGTCGAGGGAGACAGTATCGGGAGCGTGATATTCACACAGATAGCATTGTCCGTCGCTTTTCCAAAGATAATGCTTCGGGCATATGCAGCGTCCATGATACTGCTCACGTTTCTGGGTAGCCCAGATGTCCGGATAGAGGTAACGATACTGTGCCTCGGTGATAGGGGTGAGTGTGACCTTGAAGGGATTCTCCGGATCACGAAGTGGAAAATAACGCTTGCTATCATTATTTGTCATTTTAAGACCTCTGATTTTCGATTTCTCGAACTGGAGATCTCAAAAGGGCGCAGTTATCCTATAGAAAGAGAATGCAGTCTTCCGGATTTCTCCGATTTGGATTGCAGCTTTCTTGCTCATCAGATAGCTGTGTTACATATTTACTTGGCTGCCGAATAACGTGAGCCATCGTTGATCAGACGATGCATTAAGCGGCAGAGGCCTCATTCAAAACGCAAACTAAATGTCCATAGCTCGAACAGAATATTTGACTTTTGGTTTGCTTCGTGCTATAATATTTACGATAACTTTTTGCGCCCAAAGATATGTCAGAGCACGCTTGTTTGAAGCTTAGACCAATATACAAAATGGGTATCTTCAGTTTGGGTCTTGTTTGGTTCAACGTGGTTCAAATCTTGCGGAGAAAGGAGACGGTGAGTTTTGGATTTTAAGACGCTTTTTTCAATATTGAAGAAGCACATGGCCGACTGCGATGATGTGCCGTATTTTTTTACATGAGATTATGGCTATGATCACGACTGTTACTGAAGAGGAATGGGGATCGAGTAAAGGTCCATCCGTAAAGACAAAGTACGAGACCTTGCGCAATTATACAAAACGAGGTCTGTCTAAGAAGCTCGCGCAGACGATTGTCAACAGACTTACTCCGGAAATTCTTATAAAAAGAATCAACGAAAAAAATGAGACTCAGCGGTCTTTGATGGCGGATGATCTGTAATCCTGTATAATAAAACTTGACACATACAAAACAATCAAAGTATAATAAAA
>OGYK01002087.1_pt1 | contig 13595 bp, 14 predicted proteins | sample 1576501 | NCBI WGS metagenome assembly OGYK01 (sample SAMEA3541530, study PRJEB24748) | human gut metagenome | biome: human gut; feature: human-associated habitat; material: faeces | place: China | collected 2012
ATAAAAGACACATTTATGTGTGGCTGCTGAAGATAGGGCTATGCCCGAAAAATAAGATCCACCCGCTAGGCGGGTGAATCTTTACTAAGATAGACACTTATTGTCACTTTAATGTTGTAAAATAAATCTGATGCAGGTTAAAAAAAAGCAACACTGAATCTAAACAAATTATTGCATAAGAGGTTAAAGTGGTAATGGTTACATTTAAATTAGTAGAAGAAACAGAAGAATATTTGGTTTACTGGTATTATCCTAATGGCAAGGAAGAGCTGAAACCGGGAATAATAATCGTTAATAAAATTAAAGGAACTATTGATATTACAGAGCTTGCCGAGGATGATTGGGAACGTGATATATCTGTTGAAGAGCTAAATGAATTAGTTGAATCAGTCAATAGGGAGATACGTGAAGAAGGAGGAACAGATTTTTTGGAGCTTGCAACGGAACCGGAGCATAGCGTATTTTTTGGAGACCATGCAGTCAATGCAATTTGGGATAAATTGCGTGAAGGAATTGTTCCGAAAAAAGGATCGAGGGCTTGGTATTAAGAAATCTTTTGCGGAATAAAGACGTATGGGAATAAATGGATATTGTTGAACATTAAGCTAGAGAGTGGCTGCCGGTTTTGAATGGCCGCAAGCGAATTGGAAGAAATTAAAATAATATAAACTCAAACTAAGATTTTGTAATTAGAAAATAGAGAGAAGGGAAATGATTTGAGCGGTAATACTGTACAAGGCTTATAGGAGAAAGTAAAAAATAGTTCTAGAGCAGGTGCTATAGGACTATTATTTTCGAATATAAGATATCGTTCATTTCATAAGTATGGAAGAATTAGCTTTTATCATGTCTTTAATATCTTTGATATTTTCAATTGTTGTTTTAGTGAAAATCAATAAGCAATAAACAAGGGGTGATTATAGATGGCTGAAGAAGCAAAGGCTAAAGGAACATGGGGTGGCGCACGTCCTGATTCTGGTGATGCGCGTGCAGGTGCAGGACGCAAGAAGCTTGAAGGAGATGCTGTAACTAAGTCGGTGCAGTTCCGTCTTACCGAGGAGCAGGCAGCTGTCGTAAAGCAGTTTGTTAATAGGAAGCTATACTTTTATAATCTTTGTGGAAGGTGATAATAATGAAAGTTAAAGATGAATGGGCACAAAAACAGAATGCAATTCGAAAGTTTTGTAACGATAATGGATATGATTATGAAAAGTTGATGAAATTAGTAATTTCTATGGGACAGAATTTTATAGCTTTCGTCGGCTTTGACCATGATACAGATGGTGATTGCGGATTGCAAAAAGATGTCTCTGGGAACATAGTATTAATTGTTGAGAAAAAAACGATAAACTAGAATTTACAGTAACTGAACATACAGATTCATACATTGGTTGAGTTGTGTTTTATAAGCAGATTTTGAGTGAAAATTCAGAGTCTACTTTTTTGTTGAAGACATAATAATTTAACATCGTTAATCAAGCACGTGTAACATCGTGCTTTTTTATTGCCCAGGAGAGGGCACAATATAGGGCGGAGGCCCATGATATGGAGGTATCAGAAATGGAAATGAAACAGGTTTACGAAGAATTTGAAAAAGTTTAGAACGGTGCTGACCTCATCGCTGCTATCAAGGGCGAAATCAACACTCTCAACAACGAGGCTAAGAAGCACCGCACGGCAGGAGAGAAGAGTGCGATAAAGTGCTGTATTAAATCTTGCGTTAAGCAAGCAAAATAAATGCAAAAAATAAAACCGTTAGGCAGAATGATCTGCTTAACGGTTAAATTTTAAAAATGCATTAAAAAACAATTGCATAAGATATCAAAGGGGAATGCGGTGTAAAATGTGCCTGATAAAATAGCCGTTATCGCAGCAAGTATTGCAACCGTCGCAAAGTTCATACTTGAAATGCTGAAATAACGGCATCGGTTGAGGGCGGCAGGATATCCGCCCATCCCCACAAAATATTATAACAAGAATAAGGAGTGAGTACAAATGAAATTGAGTGACGTTTTCAAGATGGCTTTGGTGTTTGTTAACTAAATAAAAAGCAGATTTTGAGCATTACGTTCAGAGTCTTTTTTATGTGCTTCACCAGAAGCAGACGGAACAGATTCTGTTGAGTATAATAAACACGTAACCTCGAATGACTACATGGTTTCATCAGTACACAGGGATGCCAGCGTCGGAAGGTCTGTAATGGTCAATTTGCCGCGGGTGGTGGATAGAATTCCTCTGTTTCTCAAGTCGGTCAGCTCCCGCGTTATTTGAACCCGGCTCATGCCAAGAATGTCCGCAATATCTTCCTGCGTCATCTCAATAACCAGTCCGGAATTGGATGGTTGATTCATGGTCAGCAAATACAGGAGATTGCAGAGCTTTACCTGAGAGGAATTAAACTCTTGGTGGATAGTTTCAAAGAGAAAGCGGTTGACATACATCGAATACCAGTTGACAACACTCTCAGCCAATGATGTATTTTCTTCAAACATAGCTTTGAACTGCGGCACAGTAAACTCCAGTACTTTAATTTCAGAGAGTGCAACGGTTGTCAGAGACTGCTCAATGCGAAAGTCATTTGTGTGATATCCTGGAAAAAGCGTCCCCGGTCCATGAAAGCTGATGATTTTCCGTCTGCCGCTTTCGTGTTCAGAAAAATGAACAGACGCACCGGATACATAGTATTGGACACGATCATACGGCTGTCCGGGATTCCAGAGGTAATCACCTTTATGAAAAGTTCGCTCTGTATGGGGTTGGGAAAGAAAGTATTCATAAAAGATGCGGAAGTCATCTGCAAAATAATATCGTGGTTTCAACATGGAAATCACCTCGCACTCGGAAAAGTTTGAAGATATTATACCACGAGATGATGAACATTTCCATGCGAGGTTATTAAGAACAGGAGGATAAAGGTAGTCCGCATAGGCATGGAATATCTGCATTGCTAGCAGATTAATTTATCTGTGGGGCAACGGAAAGTGGGCACACTGGTTTTCGTTTCGATGTTGTTTTTGAATATGTGCATACCTGCTTTAGGTTAAGCTGCGGACAATGAGCCGAAAGCGGTAAAGCGAAAAGATAGCGCCTGCTATTTAAAATAAGTACTTTTTGGAAATGAGGAAAAGAGAATGCAGTATAAAGTAAAGGTCACGGTTTTAGACAAAAAATTACACCCGGAATTACAGCAGGAATACTGTGCTGTTCCGGACAGTGGGAAATGCCCCTGTTACTATGTGGGTGATGAGTTTCTGTTTTACCGCAACGATGAGAGGGACGACTTCTGGCACATGGGTGCGGGAACGCTTGTGAAATCCGGCAAACCGGATGAGGGCTGTTTACAGTCACCGGGAACGATGCATTGCGGAACAAAAGGGGTTCCGTTCTGTTCTGAGGCGTGGGATGCTATCAGCCGTTACATTTATACGGCTCTGCAAGGTGGAAGCATCATGCATGGTTGGACGAAAGATGATAAGGTTATGATTGCTTGTTGCAACGATGGCACAAGGCCGGTCATCTTCAAAATAGAAAGAATAGATTGTGAATGATGCCAATATAATTGGGGAAAATTCAATAATCTATAAAAATCCGCTGCAATTTTCATCTTAATGTACGATGAAAGTTACAGCGGATTTTGTTTCCCCAAGGAGTGGCTCTGGTTGCCATAATACAAACAAATCAAGCATATCCTTTTGGCAGCACCGCTGATTTATGCTATAATAAACTACAAGTATGTTTGCAGGAGGTTGCCATGTTTGCTGTTAATGTTGCGATAAATTTACCGGTAAAAAATTTATTTCGTCAGTTTACCTACAGTGTGCCGGAAGCACTGCAGTTTATAGACAGCGGCTGGCGTGTAGTTGTTCCCTTCAGCGGCCAGAAGGTGGAGGGCTTTGTGGTGGAGCGTGTGCCATTGCCTGCTGACCTGGAGCTCCGCGGTAAGCTGAAGCCTGTGGAGGCAGCCTTGGGCGATACTCCTTGGTTTGATAAGGAAATGCTGGCTACTGCCAAATGGATGGCAGATTATTATATGTGCTCGTTGGCAGAGGCGATGCGCCTTTTTGTGCCGGGAAAATCGAGCATTAAGCGACGTGCTGTGCGTGACGCGCAGGGACGCTTGCTTTATTATGTTTATAATGAGCGTTTGCAGGAAAAAACTGTTTTGGCTTACCGCCTCAATGCCGCAGGCAGGCAGGCGTTGGCTGAAGGAACACTTGCCAAACGTGCCAAGGGGCAGCATGCTGCGTTGGGCATACTGGCACAGGCTGCAGGGGCGCTGAGCGTGAGCGAGCTGGCAAAGCAGGGTGTGAGCTCCGCTGTGGCGCGCGCATTGTCGCAGAACGGTTTGGCGGACGCAGTGCAGAAGCGTGTGCTGCGCAACAGCTACAATACGGTGCAGGAGCGTGGTGAAAGCCTGCAGCTGACGGCGGAGCAGCAGGATGCTGCGGCAAAGATTAATCAGGCGATAGATGCACAGCGTGCGCAGTCGTTTTTGCTGCAGGGAATTACCGGCAGCGGCAAGACGGAGGTTTATCTGCGCGCGGCGGCTCATGCTGTGGATGCAGGCTGGCAGGTGCTGATGCTGGTGCCGGAAATTGCGCTCACAGCACAGCTGGTGAAGCGCTTTCAGGCGTGGTTCGGCAGCGAAATTGCTGTGGCGCACAGTAAGCTTTCACAAAACGAAAGAGGCGACGTGTGGTACCGCATGCGCACAGGCAAGGCAAGGGTGCTGATTGGCGTGCGCAGTGCTGTATTCGCTCCGTTTGAAAAGATGGGACTGGTGATTGTCGACGAGGAGCACGAGGGCAGCTACAAGGAGGAGGTCCATCGTCCACACTATAATGCACGTGATGTTGCCCGCACCCGCTGCCGCCTGACCGGCGCAGCTTTGGTGCTTGGCAGTGCTACGCCGGATTTATGCACGTATTATAAGGCGCTGCAGGGCGAATGTACACATTTGCATCTTACGTCACGTCCTAATGGTGCTGCTTTGCCAAAAGTTGAAATCGTGGATATGCGCAAGGAACTGGAGGCACGAAATTTCAGCGTGCTGTCGCGCGCGTTGCAGCAGGCGCTGGTGATGACGGCGGCGGCGGGGGAGCAGGCGATTGTCCTCTTGAACCGCCGTGGCTATTCTACCTTTGTGATGTGCCGTGACTGCGGTCAGACGATTACCTGTCCGCATTGCGCCGTAGCAATGGTTTACCATAAGAAAAACGAGGATTTGCGCTGCCATTACTGCGGTAACACGATTGCGCTGCCGCAGGAATGCCCAAACTGTCACAGCCGCCGCATTAAATATTTCGGCAGCGGTACGCAGAAGGCTGAAGAACAGCTGCAGCAGCTGCCGGAGGTGCGTGTGCTGCGCATGGATCAGGATTCGACTGTGGCGAAGTTTGCGCATGCCGACATTCTGCGGCGTTTTGCAGGTGGCGCGGCCAATGTTTTGATAGGTACGCAGATGGTGGCGAAGGGACACGATATTCCTAATGTAACGCTGGTGGGAGTACTGGCGGCGGACAGCACGCTGCATCTGCCGGATTACCGAGCGTCGGAGCGTGCCTTTTCGCTGCTGACGCAGGCAGCGGGGCGTGCGGGACGCGGTGACAGGCCGGGACATGTAATCTTCCAAACCTATGATCCGGATAACACGATTCTGCAGCTGGCGGTGACGCAGGATTACGATACCTTTGCCAAGCGCGAGCTGCAGGAACGTCAGAACTATTTTTATCCGCCGTTCGCCCAGATGCTTAAGCTGCAGGTGGTGGACAAGGATGAGGGGGCAGGACTGGCATTGGCGCAGCAGGTTGTCTTTTATCTGCAGAGCTTGAAGCTGCAAGGAAAGCTGGAGAATTTGCTGATTGCAGGACCGTTTCCCTCGCTGGTGGCGAAAGCCTATGACCTGTATCGCTTCAATGTGCTGCTGAAGGCGCGGGATTTGAGGGAAACAAAGGAGGCGCTGCTAAACAGCGAATTTAAGGAAAAAGCAAATTTATACTTTAATGTTGACCCTGTAAGTGTAATTTAACATGGTAAATGATTGTATAAAAACAGAGTTTGTGTTACAATATAGGAAATTTAATACTGCTAATACCGGTAGAATGTTGCAAAAAATCTGCCGGTGTCAGAAAATTGATTAATGGGAGTAATTGTTTATGAGCATGCAGATGGAATTTATCAAGGTGCTGCCGTCGCCGCAGGCCTTAATGGAGGATTATCCGGTAAGTAAGGCTTCTAAGCTACTGAAGTTGCAGCGTGACGAGGCTATAAAGAATATTTTTACAGGCAAGGATGACCGCTTTTTGCTGGTCATCGGTCCATGTTCCAGCGATAATGAGGACGCTGTGCTGGACTATGTATATCGTCTGGCTAAGCTACAGGAAAAGGTGCAGGATAAAATTTTTATCGTACCGCGTCTGTACACCAACAAGCCGCGTACTATCGGCGTAGGCTATAAGGGTATGCTGCACCAGCCTTCTCCCGAGGGTGAGGAGGATATGCTGGGCGGCATTATCGCTATCCGCAAAATGAATGTGCGCGTGGTAGAAGAAACAGGTCTGACCGGTGCAGAGGAAATTCTCTATCCTGAGGTTTTCCGCTATCTGTCCGATTTGCTGAGCTATGCCGCAGTCGGCGCACGCTCCAGTGAGGACCAGCTCCACCGTATGATTGCCAGCGGCGTAGGCATTCCCGTTGGCATGAAGAATCCTACCAGCGGCGATTTGTCTGTTATGCTCAATAGCGTGGCGGCAGCGCAGCATGAGCAGGAGTTCCTGTTCCGTGGCTGGGAGGTGCGCACCAAGGGTAACCCGCTGGCGCATTCTATTCTGCGCGGCTATGTTGACCCCATCGGCAACAGCTTTCCCAACTACCATTATGAGGTGCTGAAAATCGTTATTGATATGTATGCAGAACGTCAGCTGCAGAATCCGGCGATTATCGTGGATACCAACCACGCCAACTCCGGCAAAAAATATCTGGAGCAAATCCGCATTGCTAAGGATATCGTGCATTCCCGCAAGCTGAACGCTGATATTAACAGAATCGTCAAGGGTCTGATGATTGAAAGCTATATCGAGGACGGTGCTCAGGGCGTGCATGACGGCATTTACGGAAAATCTATTACCGACCCCTGCCTGGGTTGGGATAAGACGGAAAGATTGCTGCTTGACCTGGCGGAAGAATTGTAAACTGATAAGTATGAGCTGCTGCAGCGATATAAATATTTATCCAAAGGATGGTGGTTGAATGTTCTCGTTCTTTAAGAAAAAAGAAAATATTCATGAACTTAACTTTAGAGCTAATTTTGCTAATTTCCGCAAAAAATATTCTAAAGAAATAAATGATTTTAGGTTATGTAGATATGGAAAAGAATTTGGAGAACTTGTTGACGAAGTAGAGAAAATGCTATTAAAAACAGTAAGAGATCCTAATGTTAAAGTTGCAGATGATATAATTTACTGGAATGCTACAATAGACCAAGTCTTGATGGCTCTAATGGATAGAATTGTTACTGGTTACTTTGTTTATAGGGGAATGCCAGCTTATGAGACAGCATATTTTGTTGAGGTTTATAAAAAAATCGTCGAAATTGAGTATGAGGATGGGACGATTAATGCGGATGAAAGAAAAATAGCTTTAGATGATTTAAATAATGAATTAAAATATTGTGGTTAAAATTTTAAGAAAAAAGCCATCTGAAAGTAGACTTTCGATATCTACTTTCAGATGGCTTTTTTTATGAAATATCAGTCTTGTCCTATAAATAGCATAATTTGATAATAATATAAGCAGGCGGCCTCTAAACTTTCTCAGCTATTAAAATGTTTCCAACAGCTTGTAGCCACGACCGATAAGGAAGGTGGCAGTTTCCGGCTCGTTGGTTTTGAAAACTACTACTGGTTTAACATTGTCGCGGTTAAAGGAAATATACAGATAGGAAATGTCGATGTTGGCACCGTGAATAGCGGCAAGAATTCCGTCCAGATAACCCGGAGTATCGTTCATCTCTACGGCAATAACCTTGTCCTGACGGCATTGGTAGCCTTCTGCCTTCAGCACCTCGATAGCAGTTTCTGCCTTGTCCACAATCAGGCGCACGATGCCGAATTCCGCGCTGTCATTGGCCAGCATAGTGTAAATATTGATATTGGCTTTAGCAAGAATGGTGGTGATTTTGAACAAACCACCCTCGTTGTTTTCGGTGAATAAAGAAACCTGGTTCAGCATATGTAAAAATCCTCCCTAAATTATCATAATCATAAAGCATACTGTACAGTTGTTAGCTTTTGTTTGCTTGATAATAGATTATAGCACAAATTTCGGTGACAAGAAAGATGTTTTTGTAAAGTTATCCTAGTGTAATGCAAGCTATTGTGAATTGAATGAGGACAAAAATAATATTTATTTTTGTTTTGAAAGAAGCAAATAACAGGTTTTTGGGTTAAGGTTGATGCTTGCTAACCATTTTAATCTTTAGCGTAAATGTTTCAGTAGACTTTGGGTTGAAACGAATAAAGATTTCAAATTACTTGATTTTTCGTATGAAAGTGCTATAATAATTCTTACAATACATGAACAAACATCGAAGTGTTTGCAAGAAGGCGGAGGTTGATAATATGGGTATGAAGAAATTATTAGCAGTTTTATTCTCGGCTTTACTGCTTGTAGGCGTTGCAGGCTGCGGCGGCAACAATGCGCAACAGGGCGCGGTGACACAAAAGGTTATGAACGCCAAAACTAAGCAGGATTTTGAGCCTGTAACAGAAATTAAGGAAGGACGCAAAAATGTCTATGCTGTGCTCAAGGTTATGAAGGGTAACTATTGGGAGGATGTTATCCGTGGCATTAAGGACGGAGCAGCTAAGGCTGACGTTAACGTTTATGTCGGCGGCGTTATGAAGGACGGCGACTGGGAGCTGCAACGCGATATGGTCAAAGAGCTTCCCGGTAAAAAAGCGGACGCAGTAATACTTGCTCCGGCGGACAGCTCCAATATGACGGCAAGTGCGAAAACACTGCGCGAGCAGAAGCTGCCGGTATTTTTGGTTGATACCGCACTCAGCAGCAATGATTACGATGCAGCTTTCCTCACCAACAATCTGGAAGCCGGTGCCGAGGTTTGCCAGCAAATGGTAGAGCAGATGAAGGCTAACGGTGTGAAGGAATCCGAGGAGGCAACAGTTCTGGTACATGTCAGCACTCTTGCCAGCACTACGATTGCCGACCGTCTGAACAGCATTATGGCAAACTGGGGTAAATTTGCTCCTGCAAGCTGGAAAATCGAACATGATTATATTATCAACTATGGTGATGAAGCGGGCGCTGTTAAGCTGGTTGCCGAAAAAATCAAAAACACTCATAATGTTAAAGGCATTATTGCTTGCAACAACGGCTCCACCAATGCGACTGTGGAGGCTGTAATGGCTGCAGGTCGCAAGGATGTTGCCGTTACCGGTTTTGACCTTGGCAAAAAGACTTTACTGGGCTTGGAGGACAAGAACTATAGTATTGCCGTTGCCGTACAGAATCAGTACAAAATGGGCTACGAGGCTGTGATGGCTGCCGCTGCTGCAGCAAAAGATGGCAGCAAGCCTGCACAGAAGCTGGTAAATACCGGTATCCGTATGGCAGACAAAAACAATTATAAAAAATAAATAACAAAAAAGCTTAAGGGCCTTCTGCTTCGGACGGGAAATCCGCCTGACGCAGAAGGCTTTTTTTGACTTTGCCTAAATATATGAGGAAGCCTGCGCAGAGAATTTGTTTTTTCTTGTGAGAATGTGTTATAATGAACTATTGGAATAGCTACAAGGAGGAACAAAAATGGCTAAGTTAAAAATAGTGATTGCCGGCGCTCCGGTGCTGCGTGAGGTGGCTCAACCGGTAGAGCGTATAGATAAAAAATTGCAGCGTTTGCTGCGCGATATGGCAGAAACAATGTATGCGGCCGACGGCGTAGGCCTGGCAGCACCGCAGGTGGGTGTAAGCAAGCGCGTAGTAGTTATTGACGTAGGCGAAGGCCTGTACGAACTGATTAACCCTGAGATTGTTAAACGTGAGGGCAAGGTGCTGGGCAGCGAGGGCTGTCTTTCCGTGCCTGATTATGAGGGCGAGGTAGAGCGCTCCGAATATGTGGAATGCGAATTCACCGATAAAACCGGTCAACGCATGCTGCTTTCTGCAAGCGGCCTGCTGGCTATCTGCATTCAGCATGAGCTGGACCATCTGGACGGCATTCTGTTCATCGACAAGGCTAAAACCATTTCGCCTAAGCAGAAGGAAAATCCCGAGGATGCTGTAAGATAAATCCTGAGCGAGATATGAAAAAAAGATATACGGAGGAAAACAAATGCGTATAGTATTTATGGGAACACCGGATTTCGCAGTAGGCAGCCTGCAGGCGCTGTGCGAAAGCGGCAAGCATGAAATTATGGCAGTAGTAACTCAGCCGGATCGTCCGAAGGGACGCGGCAACAAGCTGCTGCAAACACCGGTTAAAGAATATGCGCTGGCGCAGGGCCTGACTGTTTACCAGCCGCAAAAGGTAAAAACCCCTGAATTTGTTGAGCTGCTGCACGAGCTGCAGCCGGAGCTGATTGTAGTAGCTGCCTTCGGCCAGTTCTTGAGCAAGGAAATTCTGGAGCTGCCGAAATACGGCTGCATCAATGTGCATGCTTCTCTGCTGCCGAAGTATCGCGGTGCGGCACCGATTCAGTATGCCATCATCAAGGGCGAAAAGGAATCGGGCGTAACGATTATGCAGATGGATATCGGCATGGATACCGGCGCAATGTTGGATAAGGTAGTGGTGCCTATTGCTGAAAACACCACGATGGGCGAGTTGCATGACGCTCTGCGTGAGCAGGGTGCGGCACTGCTGCTGCAGGTTATCGACAAGATTGCGGCAGGTACTGCCGTGGCTGAACCGCAGGATAACGAGCAAGCTACCTATGCGACACTTCTCGACCGCAGCATGGAGCATATCGACTGGAGCAAAACGGCGCAGGAGGTACACAACCTCATCCGTGGCTTTAACCCTGCACCCAGCACCTTTACCAAGCTGCCGAACGGCAAGAGCCTGAAAATCTGGGGCAGCAAAATGACCGGCAAAAGCAGCGCTGCTGCTGCCGGTACAGTTATCGAAACCGGCAAGCACAGCTTCTTTGTTGCTTGCGGTGAGGGCGTACTGGAAATCACCGAGGTACAGCCCGAATCCAAAAAACGTATGCCGGCGCAGGTTTTCCTGAACGGCCGCGGTGTACAGGAGGGCGACCTGCTTGCCTGAAGCAGGCTGTAAATTGAAGGAGTAATCTTTTAATGAACGAAGATAGTGTATTTAAGCCCAAAAAACGTATATTTATGGCTCTGACATCCATCAGCGCCGTATTAGGTGCGTTGATGTTTTATGTTGTCTGGAAGGTAACCTTTCCAGGTCTTTATGAAATCAGCCGTTTTCTGCCGATAGTCTTCGGCTTTTTCGGCGTACTTATTGTGCTGGCAATGCTCAGCGGCGTGCTGGGAATTGTCATGGCGCTGTTGGGAATACCGGTGCTCAAGATTTTGTATTTTTGGGCGTGGAAGGCAATTAATATTCTTTTCCCCTTTGCGGTAGTACTGGGACGCTTGTTCAACATTCCCCGTGACCGCATCGAGCAGTCCTTTATCGAGGTCAGCAACAATCTGGTGCTGCAGCATAAGGTAAAGGTGCCTGCCAACCGAATTATGATTTTAACACCGCATTGTATCCAGCTGGATACCTGCGTACATAAGATAACCCGTAATGTAGAGAACTGTCGTCAGTGCGGACGCTGCAGCGTAGGTGCTATGCTGGGGCTGGCGCACAAGTACGGTTGCCATTTTGCTGTGGCCACCGGTGGTACGCTGGCAAGGCAGATGGTTAAGCAGGCAAGGCCGAAGGCTATTGTGGCTGTGGCCTGCGAGCGTGACCTGACCAGCGGCATTCAGGATGTATTTCCGTTACCAGTGCTGGGCGTTTTGAACGAGCGTCCCTTTGGTCCCTGCTTTAATACACGGGTAGATATTAATAAGCTGGAAGCAGCAATTTTAGCATTTATGGAAGATGATGAGGAAGAAACAAAGCATGCGGAAGGAACAAAAAGCAAATTATCCTGAAAGCGCCCGCGGAGCAGCGGCGCTTTTGGTGCGTATGGTGCTGGAGGACGGCGCTTATACGAATATCGCGCTGAACCAGTATCTGCGTGGCAGCAGATTGAGTGACCTTGACAGAAGGCTGGCAACGGAGCTGGTCTACGGCACGGTAAAGGCCAGCGGTACGCTTGACTGGTATCTGGCGCAGTGCGTCAGCCGTCCGCTGGATAAGGTGGCCGGTGATATTCTGGCGATACTGCGCATCAGCACCTACCAGCTGCTGTATATGACGCGCATTCCTGCGTCTGCGGCAGTAAACGAGGCGGTGAAGCTGGCGCGCTCTGTGAGCCATGAAGGCAGCGCCAAGTTCGTCAACGGCGTTCTGCGCGGTCTGCTGCGTAAGCAGGAGGCAGGCGCTTTCGTCCTGCCTGATGCCGAAAAGCAGGATGCCGATTATCTGTCGTTGCAGTATTACCATCCGCGTTGGCTGGTGAAGCGCTGGCTGGGACCGTGGGGACGCGGCGGCACCGAACGTCTGCTGGAATTTGATAATACGGCTGCGCCGGTGTGCCTGCGTGCCAATACGCTGGTGACTACGCGCGACAAGCTGTTGGCTGATCTGACGGAAATGGGTGCGCAGGTGCGTGCTTCCGAATGGAGTCCTTACGGCATTGTGGCAGAGCATCTGCCGTCGCTGCATACACTTTTGGCGGCGCTGCCGCAGCATTTTTATATTCAGGACGAAAGCTCCATGCTGGTAGCGCCAGTGTTGGCACCGCAGCCCGGAATGCGCGTGCTGGATATGTGCAGCGCTCCCGGCGGCAAGGCAACGCACGTGGCACAGCTTATGCAGGATAAGGGCGAGGTTATCGCCTGCGACATCCACGAGCACAAGCTGGAGCTGATTGCCGAAAACGCTGCCCGTCTGGGTATGAAGAGCGTCAAAGCACTGCAGAACGATGCTCTGCAGCTGCGCAGCGAATGGCTGGGTGCCTTTGACCGTGTACTGGTGGACGCACCCTGCTCCGGTCTAGGAGTGCTGCGCCGCCGTGCGGAAGCACGTTGGCGCAAGCAGCGTAAGGATCTGAAGCTGTTCCCGCCGCTGCAGCTGGCAATTTTAAAGAATGCCGCACAGTACGTGAAGGACGGCGGCACGATGGTTTACAGCACCTGCACGATTGAGCAGAGCGAAAACCATTATCTGGTGGAAGAGTTTTTAACGCAGCATCCCGAATGGCAGCGCGTGGAATTTACGCATCCGCTGACGGGCGAGCAGGTACAGGAGCTGCAGCTGCTGCCGCAGAATGACGGCATCGACGGCTTTTATATCTGTAAGCTGATGAAAAAGCAGTAATATAGAGGTAAGAGAATGCAAGATATTTTTGCTTTACCAATAGAAGAATTACAAGAATTATTTGTGGCGGCAGGCCTGAAAAAGTTCCGTGCCAAGCAGGTATTTCAATGGCTGTACCAAAAGTCGGTCT
>OGYK01002094.1_pt1 | contig 13565 bp, 10 predicted proteins | sample 1576501 | NCBI WGS metagenome assembly OGYK01 (sample SAMEA3541530, study PRJEB24748) | human gut metagenome | biome: human gut; feature: human-associated habitat; material: faeces | place: China | collected 2012
TGGCTTTGCGTTATGTAAAGAAAGGTCTGGTTGCGGTTGCTGTAGATAACCCGTCGTGCGGCGAGCTTTCTGACAACGGGTATTTCGATTATCTCAATACTTCGCGTATCTTATTGGAAGTGGGATGGAGCTATCTAGGGCTGACTGCTTGGCAAGACTGGAATATTCTGAACTGGATGAAAGCACAGAGCTATATAGATAAAGAACGAGTCATTATCAGTGGCTTTTCTTTGGGGACCGAGCCGTTGATGGTCTTAGGAGTTTTGGATCCGTCTATCTATGCCTTTGTATATAACGATTTTCTGTGTCGTACACTTGAACGGATTTTGGTGATGACAAAACCAGATGAGAAGGGGAGGCGACCTTTTCCGAATTCTATCGAGCATTTGATACCTGGTTTCTTGACACAGTTTGATTTTCCTGATTTGGTCGCTGCCTTGGCTCCCCGCCCTGTTATTTGTACCGAAGGAGGACTTGACCGTGACTTTGAGCTGATAAAGGAAGCCTATCGGATAGTAGGTAAACCGGATAATTTTACGTTCTATCATTATAAGAAGTTTGCCAACCCGAAAGACCGACAGCAGATAGATCGAGTACCCGAGGGCATTGATCTGGATACATTCTTCCAAGTAGTTAATGTCGATCCAAAGAATCATTATTTTAAAGTAGAATTGGTGTTGCCATGGATAGACAAGGTGTTGAAATAGATTTTTTAATTTATTTTAGTTCTTCGTCACTTTCGGGGCAGCAAATATGCTAAAGGGCTTTATATATGGACTATGCCAGCATATTTAAGGGAATAAATATTCAGTGTTATAAAATGGAGTTAGGGACATTTACTGAATATCCCTAATTAATAATATGTTGTTTATGTGAATTATGCCCCCAAAAAACATATGAACAAACAGAAGCAGTTTTTGTTAAAAACGAAATATTTCCCCGAATAGAAAAACAGAGTATAAAATCCCTCCAAACAAGGCAGAAAAGCAGTCCGACATCCCTGTCACAGTTCCTTGACATCCGGATCTCCCACCTTCCAGCATCTGGATCTCAAAGCTCCGACACGCATTGCGCTGCCGAACGCGGAGATTATGATCCACCAGCCCTCCGCCGGTACGCAGGGCAAGGTCACGGATATGGAGAGCGACGTGGAGCACTTCCTGCGCATCAAGCAGCGCTTGAATAAGATCCTGGCCGAGAACACCGGCAAGACGCCCGAGCAGGTCAAGCTCGACTCCGAGCGCGACCACTGGATGACGGCGGATGAGGCGCAGGCCTACGGCCTTGTGGACAAGGTCATTTACAAGAGATAAGGACAGTTTGACTTATGAGTGAAGATAGGAAAAAAGAGCTTCGCTGCTCGTTCTGCGGCAAGAGCGAGCACGAAGTGCACCGCATGATCCAGGGGCCGGGCGTGCGCATCTGCGATGAGTGCGTCCGCCTGTGCATGGACGTGCTGGAGGACGGCTATGAGCCGCACGACGAGCTGGAAGCGCCCGACTCCATCCCCACGCCGCGCGAAATTCGCGAGGTGCTCGACCAGTATATCATCGGGCAGGAGGCGGCCAAGGTCGCGCTGTCCGTGTCCGTCTACAACCACTATAAACGCATCTTCTTCGGCGGCGACGACGAGGTGGAGCTGCAAAAGAGCAACATCCTGCTCCTCGGCCCCACTGGCAGCGGCAAGACGCTCTTTGCCCAGACGCTCGCCCGCATTCTGAAGGTGCCGTTCGCCATCGCGGACGCGACGACCCTCACCGAGGCGGGCTACGTCGGCGACGATGTGGAAAACATTCTGCTCCGCTTGCTTCAGGCGGCGGATTACGACGTGGAGCTCGCCGAGCGCGGAATCATCTATGTCGACGAGATCGACAAGATCGCCCGCAAGAGCGAGAACACCTCCATCACGCGTGACGTCTCCGGCGAGGGCGTGCAGCAGGCATTGCTGAAAATCGTCGAGGGCACGGTTGCCAACGTCCCGCCGCAGGGCGGCCGCAAGCACCCGCATCAGGAGTTCATCCAGATCGACACGCACAACATCCTCTTCATCTGCGGCGGTGCGTTCGAGGGCATCGAGAAGATCATCGAGAGCCGTCTCGACCGCAAGTCGATGGGCTTCGGCGCGGAGCTCAAGAGCAAAAACGACGTGGATGAAAGCAAGATTTTACGCGAGGTGCAGCCGCACGATATCTTGAAGTTCGGCATCATCCCCGAGCTGGTCGGCAGACTGCCGGTCATCACGGCGCTCGACGCGCTGACGCGCGACGACCTTGTCAAGATCCTGACCCAGCCGAAAAACGCGCTCGTCAAGCAGTATCAAAAGCTGTTTTCTTACGACGATGCTGAGCTCACGTTCGAGCCCAAGGCGCTCGAAGCGATTGCCGACAAGGCCATCGAGCGCAAGATCGGCGCGCGCGGCCTGCGCGCGGTAATGGAGGGTCTGCTGATGAACGTGATGTACGACATTCCGTCCGACCGCACGATCGACCGCGTGACCATCACGCCGGGCTGCGTGGAGGGGACGGAACAGCCGAAAATTTCCCACCGCACAGAGAAAGAAGGGGAGGCGCCGCAGCCGTCGCTGCCGGCAGACTCCGCTTCATAAGGAGAAACCCCATGGAACCTGTAACAAAAAATCTTCCGGTCATCGCCATGCGCGGGCTCAATGTGTTCCCTCGCATGAACACGAGCTTTGACCTCGAGCGTCCGATCTCCGTGCACGCGCTTGAGCGCGCCATGGAAAACGGGGAGGAGATTTTTCTCGTCACCCAGCGTGAGATCGGCGTGGAGCAGCCGGAGGAAAAAGACCTGTACGAGATCGGCACGGTCGCGCGCGTGACGCAGATTTTGCGCGTGTCTGACCGTGTGCTGCGCGTGATGATGGAGGGCGCGTGCCGCGCCCGCCTCAAGCGGCTGTGGCAGCGCGAGCCGTTTTTGCAGGCGCAGGTCGAGCTCATCGACGAGCCGGCCACCTCGTGCCATAGCAAGCGGACGGAAGCGATGCTGCGCCAGACCTACGCCAGCGTGACGGAATATGCCGAGCTCGCGCAGAAATTGCCGGACGATGTTTACGCCGCCATTTTATCGACGAACGATCCCAGCTATCTCGCTGACTTTATCGCCCAGCAGCTCAACCTACGCTATCAGGACAAACAGGATATCCTCGACGAGCTGCGCCCGCTGCCGAGATTGCAGCGCATGAACGAGATCCTGCGCCGCGAGATCGAAGTTACCGCCATGGAGCAGGACATTGAAAGCAAGGTCCGCTCCCGCGTCGGAAAAATTCAGAAGGATTTTGTCCTGCGCGAGCAGATCAAGGTCTTACAGAACGAGATCGGTGAGGGCGGGGAGGACGAAGAACTCGACGAGTACCGCGAGAAGATCAGCAAGGCGCACCTGAGCGAAGAAGTGGAGCGCAAGCTGCTGAAAGATGTGGACAAGCTCGCCAAGCAGCCGTTCGGCAGCGCCGAGGCGAGTGTGCTGCGCAACTATCTCGACACCTGCATGGAAATGCCCTGGGGCGAGGAGACGAAGGAGCGCGCCAGCGTAGACGCCGCGCGCAAGATTCTTGACCGCGACCACTACGGCTTGCAGAAGGTCAAGGAGCGCATTTTAGAGTTCATCGCCGTGCGCCAGCTCAACCCCGAGGCGAAGGGGCAGATTTTATGTCTCGTCGGCCCTCCGGGCGTCGGCAAGACGTCGATCGCGCTGTCGGTCGCCAAGGCGATGAACCGCAAGGTCGCGCGGCTGTCGCTCGGCGGCGTGCGTGACGAGGCGGATATCCGCGGCCATCGCAAGACCTACATCGGCGCGATGCCCGGCCGCATCATCGAGGCTATCTCCCGCAGCGGCTCGATGAATCCGCTGCTCGTGCTCGACGAGGTCGACAAGATGGGAAGCGACGGGCGCGGCGACCCCGCGAGCGCACTTCTCGAAGTGCTCGACAGCGAGCAGAACTACGCCTTTCGCGACCACTATCTTGAAATTCCCGTCGATCTGAGCCGCGTGATGTTCATCATGACGGCCAACACGCTCGACACCATTCCGCGCCCGCTGCTCGACCGCATGGAGATCATTGAAATCCCCAGCTACACGGACGAGGAGAAGGTGCAGATCGCGCAGCGGTACCTGCTGCCCAAGGAGCGTCAGGCCCACGGGCTGACGGCCTCGAGCCTGCGCGTGGACGAGAGCGCCATCCGCGCGGCCATCGCGCTCTACACGCGCGAGAGCGGCGTGCGCTCGCTTGAGCGTCAGCTCGGCAAGATCTGCCGCAAGGCGGCAATGCAGCTTGCTACAAGCGATGTAAAGCGAGTCACCGTGACAGAGAAGAACATCAAGGACTTCCTCGGTGCGCCGCGTGCTGCACAGGAGAAGATTCCCGAAAAGGACCTTGTCGGCGTGGTGAACGGCCTTGCGTGGACCGAGGTGGGCGGTGAAATTTTGCCCGTCGAGGTCGGCGTGATGGACGGCAGCGGCAAGGTCGAGCTCACGGGCAACCTGGGCGACGTGATGCAGGAGAGCTGCCGCGCGGCACTCTCGTGCCTGCGCCAGCGGGCGCAGGAGCTCGGCATCGCGCCGGACTTCTACAAGACGAAGGACATCCATATCCACTTCCCTGAGGGGGCCATCCCCAAGGACGGACCCAGCGCCGGTATCGCCATCGCGACAGCGGTGCTCTCCGCGCTGACGGGGCAGGCGGTACACCGCGATGTCGCCATGACGGGCGAGATCACGCTGCGCGGCCGTGTGCTCGCCATCGGGGGCTTGCGCGAAAAGACAATGGGCGCGCTGCGCGCGGGCGTACATACGGTCATTCTCCCGAAGGAGAATGAAAAGGACCTCGACGAGATCGACCCGCTGGTGCGCGAAAGGCTGCGCTTTGTACCGGTCGAGACGGTGGACGCCGTCTTTGCCGAAGCGCTGGTGCTGCCCGAAAAATGCACCGCTGCCGCGCACGAGAGCTATCTTCCTCCCGTGCAGGAGAGCGCGCACAGCGCGCTGCGTGCGGGCGAAATGAGCTGAAAGGAAACGAAAACCATGGCGATCAACTTCAACAAGGTCGAATTCATCCTCTCGGCGGCGTCGGAAAAGCAGTTCGTGCGCGACGGGATGCCGCAGCTCGCGTTTGCGGGGCGGTCGAACGTCGGCAAATCGTCCGTCATCAACCGGCTCGTCAACCGCAAGAACTTTGCCCGCGTGGGTGCGTCCCCGGGCAAGACCTCGCAGATCAACTACTTTAAGATCGACGGCAAGCTCTACCTCGTCGACCTGCCGGGCTACGGCTACGCCAAGGTCTCCAAGACCGAGCGCGACCGCTGGGGCAAGCTGATGGAAAACTATTTCCAGTCTGCGGGGCTCATTCACCTCGGTGTGCAGATCGTCGACGCGCGGCATAAGCCGACGGCGGACGACGTGACGATGCACGACTACTTCGTGCAGACGGGCTGTCCCGTCGTGATCGTGGCAAACAAGCTCGACAAGCTCAAAGCGCGCGAGATCGAGCCGAATCTTGCCCAAATTCGCGAGACGCTGAGTTTGCGCGACGATGAGCTCGTCATTCCGTTCTCTGCCGAAAAGGGCACGGGCAAGGAGCAGCTGATTGCGGCGGTCCTCGACCATTTGAACGACTGAAAAGGAATAATGCTTCACAGAAAAGCCTCTGTATGGGTTGACCATACAGAGGCTTTTTATCGTATTTCCCGGGGAATCAGCGGCGCAGCGTCAAAAGCGCGGTGCAGTGGGAGAAGGATTCAAACGTCAGCGCAGGGAAGTGAGGGCGGAGCTCGTCATAGACAAAGTAAATTTCATCCTCGTCCCACTCACTGCCTGCCGCAGTTCGACACGCTTCGAGCTCTTCGCGCGTGCGGAAGGCGACGTCGCCGATGAAAAGACAGCCGTCCTGCTTCAAAAGCGGCAGAAGCGCGCGAAGAAAGTCGATTTTCTGCGTGTCCGTCAGGTGGTGGAGCGAGTAGGTCGCGACGATGGCGTCGTACTGCTGCGCACGAAGCTCGGGCACGAGGCCTTTGGAAAAATCGCCCTGATAGAGCCGCGCGTCCGGCATTTTTGCCTGCGCCAGTTCGATCATGCGCGCGGAAAAGTCCTGCCCATAGATTTGGCAGCCCTGCTCGTAGAGCCGTGAGGTCAAAACGCCTGTGCCGAAGCCAATGTCCAGCACATCACGCCCGCTCTGCGCGAGCACGCGCTGATAGAGCGCGTTCATCATGGCGCGGTAGCCCGCAAAGGGGTAGCGGTCGTTCTCGTCGGAGAGGCCGACGCTCTTGTCATAGCCGTCGGCCCAGAGGTCGAAGCCGGTATTGTTCAGCATGTCAGTCCTCCTTTTCGTTCAGCGGGGGAAGTCCCAGCTCATAGAATGCCACGGCGCTCGCTGCGGCGACATTGAGCGAGTCGACGCCGTGGTACATCGGGATCCTGACCGTGTAGTCGCAGCTCGCGATGGTCGAGGACGCGAGCCCGTCACCCTCCGTGCCCATGACGATGGCAAGCTTTTCTTCGGCGGCAAGGCGCGGATCGTCGAGCCGTACGGAGTCGTTGCGCAGTGCCATCGCGACGGTGCGGAAGCCGAGATCGCGCAGCAGCTGCGTCCAGTCGCCGCTTTCGGGCAGGTAGGTCCACGGGATGAGGAACACATTTCCCATGCTGACGCGCGAGGCGCGGCGATAGAGCGGATTGCTGCCCGCGGTCGTGAGCAGCACCGCGTCCATGCCGAGCGCGGCGGCAGAGCGGAAGATCGCGCCGATGTTCGTCGGATTCATCACGTTTTCGAGCACGACGACGCGCCGCGCATTGCGGCAGACGTCCTCGACGCTTGGGGGCTTCGGCCGCCGCATGGCGCAGAGCATGCCACGCGTCAGGTGAAAGCCGGTGAGCTGTGTCAGCACGGATTCATCAGCGGTGTAAACCGGAATATCTTGACAGCAGCGGGCGAGAATTTCGCGCCCCTTGCCCTGAGTATGCTGCCGCTCCATCAGAAACGACACCGGCTCACAGCCCGCATCAAGCGCACGGCCGATGACGAGCGGACTTTCCGCGACGAAGAGCGCGTTGTCGGGGTCCGCGCGATTGAGCAGTTGGTTTTCGGTCAGGCGCGCGTAGACGTCGAGCGCGGGATCGGAAAAATCGTGGATTTCGATGATGTTTGCCATAGCTTGTCCTTTTTAAGATTCCAAGATGTTCAGCAGTGCGGCGACGTCCGGCAGAACAAACGTCGGCTGCGGGTCAGCGGTGGGGAGGTCTTCTTCCTTCGTCTCGCCAGAGAGGACGAGCAGCGTGTCGATGCCCGCGTTCGCGCCGCTGGCGATATCCGTGTAGATGCGGTCGCCCACGAGCAGTGTTTCCCGCGCGGAAACGCCCGCCTCGAGCATCGCGAGCTGCGGCATCAGCGGTTCGGGCTTGCCGATGACGATGGGGCGGCGGGAGGTCGCGCGCCAGAGCATTTCGCACACGCTCCCGCAGTCGGGCACGAAGCCGTAGGCCGTGGGGCAGACCCAATCGGGATTTGTCGCAACGTAGGGAACGCCCTGACCGAGCAGGATGCAGGCATCCTCCAGCTTTTGAAATGTCAGCTCGGTGTCGAAGCCCATCAGGAGCGCGTTCGCGTCCTCACGCCGTTCTGCGACGGTGAAGCCCGCCGCGCGGAGCTGTGATTTCATCGACTCCGTACCGCAGACGTAATAGCGTCGGTCTTCTCCGCCGTGCTCGCGGAGATAGTGAATCAGCGCGTCGACCGAGGTGAGAAAATCGGCCGCCTCCGTCGCGACGCCGAGGCGTGTGAGCTTTTTGACGTAGGCCGCTACGCTGCGCGAGGAGTTGTTCGTCAGAAAGCGGTACTGCCCGCCGCGTGCGCGGATGGCAGAGAGCAGCTCGCGGACGCCGGGAAAAAGCCGGTCGCCCAAGTACAGCGTGCCGTCGAGGTCGAAGAGAAAGAGCTTTTTGCGCTGAAGAAGATTATGGTCAACCATTGGTCACGCTTTCTTTTTGCCGTCGATCGCAATGAAGAAGAATGAGCTCACCGCCAGAAGATAGGGGTAGAAGAGGTTTGGGATGATGTCGAACGCGGAGATGGCGTAGCCCAGCTCGTGCGCCGCCGAGATCGCGACGAGCATCTGCGCGCCGTAGGGGATGATGCCCTGAAAGATGCAGGAGAACGTGTCGAGGATCGACGCGGCCTTGCGCGGGGTGATGCCGTATTCCTCGCTCATTTCCTTGGCGATGGGGTTCGCCATAACGATGGCGACGGTGTTGTTCGCGGTGGCGATATCCATCGCGCCGACGAGAAGGCCCATGCCGATCTGGCCGCCGCGCTTGCCGCGAAACGCCTTTTTGATCCAGCCGAGCAGCGCTTCAAAGCCGCCGTACTCACGGATCAGCGCACAGATGGCGGAAACTAAGATCGCGACCATCGAGGTTTCAAACATCCCGGCCGCGCCGCTGCCCATGTTCTCGAGCAGCGCCTTGACTGCGAGGATGCCGGTCTGCCCCGTCGCGCCGGTCGCGAGCGCGATGACCGCGCCGGATACGATACCGATGAGCAGCACGACAAAGACGTTGATGCCGATGATGCCGCCGATGAGCACGAGCACATAGGGGATGATCTGAATGAGATTGTAGGCAGGGATGGGCGCGGGGTGCACGTCCGCATTCAGCGTCAGCACGAGGATGAGTGCGAGCGACGCGAGCGCGGCGGGGAAGGCGATGTGGAAATTTTCGCGGAATTTGTCCTTCATCGCGCAGCCCTGCCCGTTGCAGGCGGCGATGGTTGTGTCGGAAATGAAGCTCAGATTGTCACCGAACATTGCCCCGCCCATGACGGACGCGACGCACAGCGGCAGGGAATAGCCGCTGGCCGCGGCGATGGGGATGGCAATGGGCGTGATGAGCGTGATGGTGCCGACGCTCGTGCCCATCGCGGTGGAGACAAAGCAGCTTACGACGAACAGCACCGCCACGGCGAATTTTGACGGGATGATCGAGAGCATGAAGTACGCAACGCTCTCCGCACTCGAGCGGCCCACGACGCCGACGAACATACCCGCGGCTAAGAAGATGAGCAGCATCGTGATGATGTTCTTATCACCCACGCCACGGCCCATTAGCGTGAGCTTTTCGTCGAACGACAGCGCGCGGTTCTGGCAGCAGGCTACGAGCAGCGCGATGAGAAAGATGATGACGATGGGGATGGAATAAAATCCCATCGGGATTTTGAGCACGTACTCAAAGAGCAGGCCGAGGCCCAGATACAGGACAAGGAACACTAAGATCGGCAGCAGCGCCGCGGGATTGGCTTTTTTTGACATGGGATGACACTCTCTTTCTCCAAACATAAAAAAAGCTCCTGCGCGGAGCTTTTTGTGCGATATGAATTATTATAAGGAGCGTGGAGGACCTTGTCAAGTGAGATTTGCCCAGAATTGAGCGCAAAAGGGCTTGACAGAAGGACTCTAATCTGTTAGTGTACAAATATACTCTAACAGATTAGAGAGGGAACAAGATGGAAACGCCGAAAATTTTTGAGAGCGAATACCGCTTTTGCCAAATCCTGTGGGCACACGAGCCGGTCAGAAGCCGCGAACTTGTCGCCCTGTGCGCCGAGCACCTGGGCTGGAAACCGACGACGACCTACACGGTCATCAAACGGCTCTCTGAGCGCGGGGTGCTGAAAAACGAGAATACTGTCGTCACGTCGCTCATCTCACAGGACGAGGCGCAGACCGCCGAGATCGACGAGCTGCTCGACAAGCGCTTCGACGGCTCGCTGCCCGCGTTCGTCGCCGCGTTTACAAAGTCGAGCCACGTGAGCGACAAAGAGCTTGACGAGGTGCAGAAAATAATCGACCTTTACCGAAAGGAGAATCATCATGGATGACGTCTTTTTGAAGCTCGTGAACCTCAGCATCAGCGCAAGCTGGCTCATTCTGGCGGTGCTCGTGCTGCGGTTTGTCCTCAAAAAAGCGCCGAAGTGGGTCATGCCGCTTCTCTGGGGTGTGGTCGCACTGCGGCTTGTCTGCCTGTTTTCGATTGAGAGCGCGCTCTCGCTCATCCCGAGCGCCGAGACCATCCCAAGCGAGATCGTGACCGAAACGCGCGAGCCGGTGCTCTACGAGCAGGCGACGCTTGACATCGTCACGAATCCGACGCTGCCTTCGGCGGCGGAGGTCCCCGTCGGCGTGAGCCGCCAGCAGGCGCAGGTGGACTTCAACATCTACAGCGTCCTCTGGCTCGCCGGCATGGCGGCGCTGCTCGTCCACGCGCTCGTGAGCGCGGGAAAGCTGAAAAGAAAGCTCGCAACGGCGATTTTGCTGCGAGATAACATCTACGAGAGCGAATTTGTCGATTCGCCGTTCGTCTTCGGCGTGGTGAAGCCGAACATTTATCTTCCCATGCACATGGACGAGGGGACGGCGGCGTATGTCATCGCGCACGAGCGCGCGCACCTCGCCCGCCGCGACCACTGGTGGAAGGTGCTGGGCTACCTCGTGCTCGCGCTGCACTGGTTCAACCCGCTGGTGTGGGTCGCCTACATCCTCTTCTGCCGCGACATCGAGCTCGCGTGCGATGAAAAAGTCGTCAAGGGGCTGGACGGCGCGGCACGCGCAGACTATTCGCAGGCGCTATTATCCTGCGCCGCGCCGAAAAGAGCCGTCGCGGCCTGCCCGCTGGCATTCGGCGAGGGGAACATCAAAACGCGCGTGAAAAGCGCACTGCACTACAAAAAGCCCGCGTTTTGGGTCGCCGCCGCGGCGGTGCTCGCGGTCGTGATCGTGGCCGTGTGCTTTTTGACGAATCCGAAGTCGGAGCGCGGCAGCCTTGTCTGGGCGCAGAAGCTGAATGCGGCGGACGTTGCGTCGATCGAGCTCTACGTTCCGGCGGAAGGGAAGGCGCGGCAGTATAAAAAACTCGATACGGAAGAAATGGCACAGGCAGTCGAACTGATCAACAGCAGCCGCGGCACATATATCGAAAAACCGGAGACGGTTTACGCCGGCTTGCCGGTGTGGTTCCTCCTCACGATGGACGACGGCACGGTGCATGCTGTCGGCAGCGTAGTGGGCCATTATCTGATCATCGACGGCGATACTTTTGATGCGGACGTCGAGAATCAGGCGGAATGGGAAAACTATGTGCTAAAGGGCGATTCGGCAAGTCCGATCGACATGGCAGACCGGCTGTCGTATGCACTCTATGGGATGACAACGGGGGTGTATACGCTCGGCGAGGCCGTTTTCGAGGATTCCGTATGGGAAACCAGCTATGAGGAGACCTTTGCCAACACGAAGTCCACGCCCGAGCTGTGGCTTTCCTCCGCACTTGGCACGGACATGACCGGTATTCTGTACGGTACAGTGACGGCGGCGAGAGGATACAGCTACCGTGTTTCCGAGTGGGAAGAGATCGACCTGACCGTGAGCAATTTCGACTGGCTGTTCCGCAGCGGAAGCGGCGAAGATTGGGACGGTACGAGCGCCGCGAAGCTGCGTCGCGAAAATGCCCATGCCTGGCGCGGCACGAGAACGGGCGAGGACGTCAATGCGGCAGTGCCGATGGCGGAGATCAGGCGTCAGGACGAGCTCACGGCGATGGACCAGTGGCTCTTATTGCAGCAGAAGGACGGCAGCCTTTACCTCGTGATGGGCTATCGCAGCGGGGGACTTCCCTACAGCGGGGCACATCCCTACCGCTGGATCGTCCGCCTGAACGGCGGCGCGACCGAGCTGACCCGCGCTGACCTGAACGGCGACGGGATCGAGGAAGTGATCTCCTATACCGGCACTTCCACGCAGGAGCCGTACCGGCTGCGGGTGAGCAATCAGAGCGGCGAAGAGCTCTGGAGCGCGGAGCTGGGGCTGGCGCACGTGGGCTGGAGCAGCTATTTCCTCTATCGCGACAGCGTCAAGACGGCGCTATTGCGCTACGAGCCGACAATCTATCAGGGCGAGGCATCGTATTCCTACGAGCTCTTTCTGCTCAGTGAAAACGGGACGACCACGCTGGCGGAGAATTCGGTGAGCTTCAGCATAAATCCCGATTCCAAAGACCCATGGCCCGCCGAGGCACAGAAATTCGCGGACGAGGTCAACAGGCTTTTAGATCAGAGTGAGCTTTTATTCTCCACGCTGAACGCCGAGCTGCATTCCTACGGCGACGGCACGGTCATCCGCTGCGCAGAGCCGTCGGAGAGCGACGGAAGCAGGTCGCTGGTGTCCGCCGACCTCGACAACGACGGCAGGGCAGAGCAGATCATCTGCGAGAAAGCGTTCGGCGGCTATGAGCTGTGCGTCGCCGACGACAACGGCGAGGAGCTGATGCGCGACCGCATGTGGGAGGGCGACGTCTACTTCCTCTGCCGCGAAAACGGACGCGACATGCTGCTGCAATACAGCTTAAACGAGGGCAAAAATCGAGACGCGATCAGCTATTGTGCCTACTACTATGGCCTTCACACCTTTGACGGCGGCAAACTGAACATCGTGGAAAACAACAACACGAGCATTTATCTGAACTGGGACGGAACGCAGAAGGGCGATTGGGGCGAATCGCAGCAGGCATTCGCAGCGCGCGTCAATGAGCTGATCGACCAGAGCGAATTTCTCATTGCCCAACAGGACGGCGAGCTCATTTTGACGAGCGAGGTGCAGCGCTGGTACTGCGTATCGCCGAAAACGATCAGAGTGGCAATGGATGACACAACGATCTATATCGACAGAAAAAGCTGGGACTTTGCCGAACAGTACCCGTCGCTCAAAGGGTTTGAGGACATTGGGACCGCAGGCAACTACTTTGTGGCGTTTGGTAACCTGGGGGAGAAAAACGACCTCTACATGGTGTTCAATTTCGTGGCCGGCACGCTGCTCAAGACCTTCCCCGGCAACAACCTCATCTGGCAAGGAGATGACCTTTCTACCGCGGTCTACTCCTACTGGTCGGACATCTACGCGCTCAACGGGACGAAGCTCGCCGCGCTCGAACTCGCGAGCGGCGAGGAGATCAGCGGCCTCGCCTTTGCGCCCAACGGCGTGTCGATCATTGCAACGGTCTCCGGCAAAAACGGCGAACGTAAGGTGACGGTCACGCGCGAGGGCAGCGCGCAGCAGACCTCGCTCACCGACTGGACGGAGGGCGACGGCGCGGAGCGCACGTACTTCGCCCCTGTCGGGATCGAGGGGAACGAGACATTTCTGGCGACGGTCGGCGTGAGCTACCGGCTGGAACAGCAGTCGGACGGCACATCCCGCATCGCGGAGATCACAGGCGCGCAGGGGCTCACGCTGCCGCGCTATCGCCGCGGCTGGGTCAGCGTGGACGAAAAGGCAGGCGTTCTGGACGCCGTGATCGCGGACGACGGCAAGAGCGCCGACGTGACGGTGCAGTATTACGCGAGCCTTGGGCCGGGGTATCAGACGTACACGGCGGGGGTTCATATTGTCGCACCGTAGGGGTGCGAGGGGGATTCCTGCATCGTGCAGGAGTGCGCTAAAGGGGGATACTCTCTTTCTTGAAAGAGAGTATCCCCCTTTATAACCCCCGAGAGAAAGGACGAGGGGCCTTCC
>OGYK01002100.1_pt1 | contig 13516 bp, 9 predicted proteins | sample 1576501 | NCBI WGS metagenome assembly OGYK01 (sample SAMEA3541530, study PRJEB24748) | human gut metagenome | biome: human gut; feature: human-associated habitat; material: faeces | place: China | collected 2012
AAAAGGATTTGGCAGCGAGCAAGGCGCCGTGGAAAGTTGTTTTGATGCACCGCGACGCACTGGACGGCGGCGTCCAGACGATCGCGTTGGCGCCCGCGCCGATGGTGGCACGGATGCTCTGCTCATCCGCGCCGCCGGTCGCGATGATGGGGTAATCCGGAAAGCGCTCGCGGATCTCTGCCACGATCTCCGGCGTCTGCGCGCCGGCGGCCACGTTCAGGATCGCAGCGCCGTCCTCGATGCGGTGGCGGTAGTTTGTGTCGGAATTGGCCACTGTGACCACGACCGGCACATCGACGCTGCTGCGGATACGGTTGAGGATGCGTCCCGGTGTCGGCGCATTGACGACCACGCCGGTCGCGCCCTGCATCTCGGCGTACATGGCAAGGTTCACGACGCGCTTTCCCGTCGTCAGCCCGCCGCCGACGCCGACGAACACCGGCAGGTCGCTCGCCATGAGCAGCGCCTGCGTGATGATCGGCTGCGGCGTGAAGGGATAGACCGCAAACACCGCGTCGGCGTTGACGTTGCGGATGATGCTCAGGTCGGTCGAAAAGACCAGCGACTTGATGCGCTTTCCGAACACCATGATGCCGCTGCACGCATCGATCACGTCCGGCACGCGCAGCGCAAACTGGCGCAGCGTGCCGTCGATCGGCGTGGGCATCTGCGGCGCAACGTGCACGTCGCCAGGCGTCGTCACCTGACGGTCGTCTGCGGCGGGCGCATCCTCGCCGACGCCGCCGAGCTGCAGCGGCTCGCTGTCGAGCTGCTCGAAGTCCTCCGTCTCCGGGGAATCGGTCATATCATAGATCAGGTCACGGTTCTTACTCATAAAATTACCTCCTTGCGGTTATGGGGGATATGTCTTGACTTTTGCAGGCGGTTGTGTTTTACTGTGGTCAGAAAAGTTACATCCGGCCTGTGGATAGAAACCAAAGTTTCGTTTTTGATTAACGTAACTTTGGTATAAACTATTTCTACAGGTTTGTCAAGTCCTTTTCCGAAAAAAATGTTTTTTTGTTTCTGCAAGAACGGAGGGCACATCATGGGCAAAGACATCGACGAGGCCGCGAGCGGTTTCGGCAACGTGTTCCGCGACCGGCTGACCTATCTGATGAACGGCAACAATGTGTACGGCAAGCCCGTCAACACGCAGGAGCTGGCAGATGAGATCGACATCAGCCGCCCCGCCGTGCGCAAATACATCAAGCCCAACGACCGCCGCGAGGTCACGGTGCCGTCGGCGCTGGTCGTGAGCCGCATCGCGCGGTTTTTCCATACGACGCCGAACTTCCTGCTCGGCTTTGACACCGAGACCGGCAGTGAGGACGCGCAGCGTGCCGGCGAGAGCGACGTGTATAACGCCCTCGGCCTCAGTCAGGAGGCCATCGACGGGCTGCACCGGCTGCGTGCGCAGGCCGTCACGGAGCCCAGGGCCGCCGAGCTGCTGCGGCTGCTCGACAAGCTCATCTGCAGCTACACGCACGAGACGGATAAGCTCCTGTAAATACGGTTTCCGCCACCCCCGACCGGGCATTTTCCGGCCGGGGGTGTTTCGTCCACACAATATTAATATGAATAACAGAAACAGTACGCCTGCACAGGTTGACCTGAACGCGAAAAAAGCGTATGATGTAGTGTAACTATCCTGTGAGAAAAAGAGGAAAAACTATGCAATCAATATCGCCGCAGGAGCGCCCTGCCCCGCGCTGGCTGGCCGGTGCGCTCATCGGCCTGTGCACAGCGCAGCCGCTGCTGGATGTGCTGTCGTTCTGGACGCAGACTCTGGGCCGCGCAACGAGCGTTTCACTTGCACTGCGGATGCTTTTGCTGGCCGCCGCCGCTGTGCTGGCGTTCGTGCTCTCGGAGCGCAAACGCGCCTACCTGATCCTGTGCGGTGTGCTGGCGCTCTTTTGGGGTGCGCATGTGCTGGCCTGCCGCCGCGTGGGCTACGCCGCACCCATGTCCGATCTGATCAACTTCATCCGTGTCGCACAGCTTCCGGTCTATACCTTCGCCCTCATTACGCTCTTTCGGCACACGCCGCACTTTCCGGACGTGCTGGAGGATGCCTGCACGATCAACCTGTACCTGATCGCGCTCATCACGCTCGTGTCCGTTGTGACCGGCACAAGCATGCCCACCTATGCGAAATTTCACATCGGCTGGAGCGGCTGGTTCTGGCTGCCCAATTCGCAGAGCGCCGTGCTCGGCGTGCTGACCGTGATCTCTCTGCTTGCGGCCGTTCGCCGCAAAAAGCTCACCGCCGCCGCGCTGCGCTGTGTGGCCGGCTTTGCGCTGCTATTCGTACTGGGCACGCGGCTGGCCTATGCCGAGATCTTCGGCATTGCCGCCGGCGTGTGCGTGAGCATGGCGCTGACCCGTCAGTGGAACGCGCGCGCGCTGGCCGTCGTGCTTCTGTGTGCCGCTTTGTGCGGCGGGCTCTATCACCAGAGCCCCATGTACCGCAACCGGCAGGCTTATGCCGAGAGCGTGAGCGAGCAGCAGCAGTCGGCCGGTGAGTTGGGCGCCTCCGAGCAGGAGACGCGCGATGCGCTCTACCGCAAATACCAGCAGGTGGCAGTTGATCGCTTCGGTCTGGAAAAGGTGGAGCACGCATTTCACAACTCCATGGACGTGTCCGTTATCGGCGACATCCGCCTGACAAAGCTCGTCTACTGCCGCCTGCTCATGGCGGAGCTGCCGGTCACGAGCCGGCTGTTCGGCTTCGAGCTGGAGGCAACACGCTGCCAGGGCGCCATTTTTGACGCGGAAAACGATTTCCACGGTGTGTACTATCTCTACGGTCTGACGGGTCTGGTGCTGATAGCCGGCTTCCTGCTGTATTTCATCGGGCGCGCGCTCTGGCGCATGCTGCGCGAGCCCGGAAAAGCCTGCACGCTTCCGGTGTGCGCCTTTGGCATGGCAGCGGTGATCCTGATCGTCAACGCCTATTTTTCGGCCAGCGTTCTCCGGCGGCCGAACGCCTCGTTTTATCTCTCCGCCGCACTGGCCGCGCTCTACTGCCTGACGGTGCGCGCCGGCGCTGCGCCGTGTGAAGAAGGAGCATCCGCATCATGAGTCAGAATCAGAACAAGCGCACCCTGCGCACCATCGGGCTGGTCGTTGCAGTCACGCTGCTGACCAAGATCCTCGGCATCGTCCGCGAGGCGCTGCAGGCCGGTGTATTCGGCACGCAGACGGCCTTCGACCTCTATACGATCTCCTATAACTATACGATCTATATTTTCACGACCGTCGCCTACGCGCTGTGCATTGCGGCCGTGCCCGTGATCTCGCGCCACCTTGCCGAGGACCGGAACAAGGCCTTTGCCGTAGCCGGGAACCTGATCTGCGTGAGTGTGCTCGTGAGTGCGCTGGTCGTCGTGCTGCTCTCGGTGCTGATCCGCTTCGCCCCCGTCGGCCACTGGCTCGGCGTGAGCGACGCAGACCTGCCGACTCTGCGGACATATCTGCAGATCTGCCTGCTGACGCTGCCGCTGATCGTGGTCATCTACCTGCTGGTCGCCGTGTTCCAGTCCATGGAGCACTATACGCTGCAGGGCAGTCTGAGCCTGCCGTACAATCTGCTGCTGATCGTGTTTCTCGTGCTGTTTTCCAGCAGCGAGCGTGTGCTCGAATATGTGCTGGTCATCTGCTTTGCGTGGCTGCTGCAGTTTGCCATGACGATCCCGTGTATCGTGCGCGAACAATTCCGGCTCATCCCCGGGCTGCACTTCCGTGATCCCGATCTCAAGCTCTTCGCCCGCACGACGGTCGTGACGGTGTTTACCACGTCCATCTTCCTGCTGTGCTATCTGGCAGACTCCAATACCGTGTCTGCATTCGGCAGCGGTGCTGTGAGCGCCGTGTACTACGCGGACAAGCTCTTCACGCCGGTCGCAACGACGCTTATCTACAGCATCAGCGTTGTGCTGTTCCCGAAATACAATCTGACCTATTCGCAGGTAAACGCGCAGGAGTACAAGCGCTATGTCGGCGGCACGGTAGAAAACACACTGTTTGTTATCCTGCCGTTCTCGGCGCTGTTTTCCGCCTTTGCCGTGCCGATCATCCACGTCCTGTTCGAGAGCGGCAACTTCAACACCGTCTCCACGCAGATGACCAGCAGCGTGTTCGCCATGTACGCGCTGGGCATGGCGGGCTTCTGCGTGCTGGACCTGATCAACAAGGCATACTACACCATGCACAAGACGCTGACGCCGCTGCTCATCAATGCCGTGGTGCTGGCGCTGAACATTGCGCTCAACCTCGTGTTCCGGAGCGGTCAGAGCTGCGGCCTGATCGCACGGACGACCGCCGTGTCGCTGACCGTCGGCGGTGCCATTGCGCTCGTCTGCTTCTTCCGCGACACGCGCGGCAGTCTGCGCACCGGCAAGCTGCTCAAAAACCTCGCCGCCGCCGTGCTGACCGGCATGGCGATGTGGGCGTGCGAAAGTCTGCTGTACCGGCCGGGGCTGAGCAAGCTCCTGACCCTGCTGGAATTCTGCGCGCTCGGCCTTGTCGGTATCGGGCTGTACGCCGGTATCTGCTGGCTGCTGCGCGAGCGGGAGGCACTGCAGACGATCGTGCAAAAATTTAGAAAGCGTGCGTGATTATGAAACAATTTCTCCACTCTTACCGTCTATTTTTGATCGTGGCAGCGCTGTGCACGCTATCGGCCTTCTGGCTGCTCGGCGCCCGAATCGGTGTTGAGCAGACGCAGCGGCAGGTCGACGTGGTCGTCAGCTACGAGGACGTCTGTGCGCTCTCGGACGCATCCGGCATCCCGGTGCAGGACTGGCTGACGCAGCTGGCGGATGCCGGCGCGCGTGAGCTGCTGGTCACACCGGCCGAGCTTGCCGACCCGGACATCGTGCGCGCCGCGCAGGATGCGGGGCTGAGCACGGCGCAGGCCGGCGGCCTTGCACAGGGCGGCACATATTTCTTTGCCGCGCGGTATGACACGCTTGCCGCCGCCGGACAGACCGGCATCGACACCGACACAGAGCCGCTGGCGCAGGCGCAGGTGCTCGACGCGCTGCGCGAGAGCGGCAGCACGCTCGTGCTCATTGAAGACAGGAACCAGACCGGCTGTGTCCTGCCAGATGGGTACACGCTCGACGGGTACACCGGCGACATGGTCAAGGGCTTCTGGCTCAACCAGACGTTCCGCGCGCGCTACCAGACGCTTGGCTACAGCGGCGCGGAGGAGATCGTCAATATGCTCTACCGTGCCGTTGTGGACCGCGGCATGACCGTGCTGTGGCTCACACCGCTGACGGACGCCGCGGGCGAGACCGTCGCGCAGCCGGAGGTGTACACGCAGCTGCTGCAGGATCTGGCGCAGCGGATCGCGCCGGCCGGCTATCAGTACGGCGGCATCACCGGCATCCCGGCCAAAACGGTCAGCCCCGTGCTGCTGATGCTGTGCGGCATCGGCGTGTTCGCCGCAGCGATCGTGCTGCTGGGCGTTTTCGTGTCCCTGCGTGCGCGCTGGCTGCGTGCGCTGCTGTTCGCGCTCGGCTGCGCGGAGAGCGTTGGCGGCGCGCTGCTCGCGCCGGCCCTTCAGAGCACGGCGCTTGCGCTGCTGGCTGCCATCGTGTTCCCGTGTCTGGCCGTCGCAGTGCTTGCAGCCATGCTGCGCGAAAGCGTGCAGACGCGTCCGGGCATCGGCCGCTACATCGGCATGACGGCGCTCGGCACAGCCATCACGTTCTGGGGCTGCTGCTACATCGGCGCGATCCTCAGCGGTTCGGAATATCTGCTCGTGCTGCGGCTGTTTCGCGGTGTGAAGCTCAGTCAGCTGACCGTATACGCCGGCGGCATGGTGCTTCTGGCTATGGCGCTGCTGCACACGCGCGGCTGCTCTGTGCGCGATGACCTGCGGACGCTGCGGCAGGAAAACAGCCAGCACTGGCGGCGAAAGCTGCTGTTCCTGCTGGTGATCCTCGCCGCCGTCGGCACGGTCTACATCCTGCGCACCGGCGACGGGATGCTGTCCGTCTCCGTCGGCGAGCAGCGCGCGCGCAACTGGCTGGAGCGTGTACTGCTGTTACGGCCGCGCACAAAGGAATTTCTCATCGCCTACCCCGCCATCGCCGCGGCCTATTGCTGCGCCGCGCACCGCAGCCGCCTGACTGCGTGGCTGTTCGGCGTTTTCGGCGCGATCGGATTCGCCTCCGTCGCCAACACCTTCTGCCACATTCGCGCGCACTTTCTCGTTTCGCTGCTGCGCACCGGCATCGGCCTCGCGCTCGGGCTTGTGCTCGGCATGCTGATCCTGCTGATCCTGCGCGCCTGCTGGCCGGCCCCTTCCGACGCCACCCAAACAAAGGAGTAACACATTCATGAGTCAAGAAACCCACGTCTCCGGCGCACTTGCGCGCCATCTGCCCACGTTTGTCATCGTCCTCATGGCGATCCAGCCGCTGATGGACATTCTGTCCTTCTGGACGGACCGGCTCGGCATGAGCAACACCATCACGCTGCTGCTGCGCTTTGCCGTGTTCGTCGTCGTGTGCCTGCTCGGATTTTTCACCTCCGCGCGCAAGAAGGTCTACGGCATCGCCGTCGCCGCCTGTGCCGTGCTGCTCATCGGGCACTGCATCTCCTGCTTCATCGTCGGCTACCAGCGCATCGTCTACGACCTGACCAACTTCGTGCGCGTCGTGCAGATGCCGCTGTTCGTGCTGTGCTTCATCTCCTTCCTGCGGGCGAACGACAAGTGCGGCCGCGCGTTTGAGACCGGCCTGCTGCTCGATTTCTGGATCATCACGGCCTCCGTCATCGTGAGCGTGCTCACGCACACCTCCTCGGCGACCTATCAGTCCACCAACGTGGGCATCCTCGGCTGGTACTCGTTCGGCAACGCGCAGAGCGCGATCATGAGCATACTTGCGCCCATCGTCATCCTGCTCTGCTACCGCCGCAGGCAGTTTCTGCTCTTCACGCTCACGAGCGTTGCGGCGCTCGGACAGCTCTATCTCATGGGAACGCGTCTGGCATTTTTCTCGATCGCCGTCGTCGCGCTCGGCGTGCCGATCGTGCTGGTGCTGACCGGCAAGGCGCGCACCTCCAAGCGCTACATCGCCGTGCTGGTGCTCATTCTCGCCGTGTGCTGCGCGACCTACAAGCAGTCGCCCATGTACATCAACCAGAACCGTTACAATGAGGCCATGAGCTACAAGCAGAATGACGCCAACGTCATGATCCAGCGTGCCGAGGGCAACAAGGACGGCACATCCACCGTCACGCCCGGGGAGCGTTACCACGCCCTGTGCACGATCTATAATTTCTACTCGCCGAATATGTGCCGGCGCTTCGGCACGGCGCGCGTCATGTCCGCCTATGACTACTCCGCGCAGGTCACGGACATCACGGCGACCCGCCACCGCAAGATCGTCTTCTGCGAGATGCTGCTCGACGAGCAGCCGTTCACCTCCCGCCTGTTCGGTATGGAGCTCGGCCGCATGGCCTTTGACGGCGAGATCTACGACGTGGAAAATGACTTCCACGGCATCTGTTTCCTGTACGGTTGGGTGGGGCTGGCCATGATGGTCGCCTTCATCGGTTATTTCCTGTACCTGATCATTAAATGTCTGATCAAGGATTTCCGCAAATACTTCACGCTAGAGGCCGGTGCCTTCGGCATCGGACTGTGCCTGTGTCTGGTATACGCCTATTTCACTGCCGGCGTACTGCGGCGGCCGAACGCCTCGATCTACATGTCGGTGCTGCTGGCCGTGGTCTATTACCTGACGCAGATGCGCAGCGAAAAGCCGGACGCGCTGCCGGACGGAGAGGAGAAACGCGCATGATTTTCAGTGTTGTCATCCCGGTCTACAACGTCAAGGACTACCTGCCCAAGTGCATCGACTCCGTGCTGGCGCAGGATTTCACCGACTATGAGGTCATCCTCATCGACGACGGCTCGACCGACGGCGAGAGCGGCGCGATCTGTGACCGCTATGCCGCGGCGCACCCGGAACGCATCCGCGCCATCCACAAGCCGAACGGCGGCGTGGGCGAGGCGCGCAACGTCGGCATCGAGGTGGCGCAGGGCGAATATCTGATCTTCATCGACAGTGACGACTACATCGCCGCCGGCATGTTCCGCGTTCTGGCCGACGCCGTCGCCCGCTTCGGCAGCGACATCATTGGCTTCGGCGCGGCGCTGGAAGCAAACGGCGTCGTGGTCAAGGAGCTCGTGGATCCCCTGCCGACCGACCGCACCTTCACGCTCGCCGACACGCCCGAGCTGATGCAGACCATGCCCTCCCCATGGAGCCGCATCTGGCGGCGCAGCCTGTTTCTGGATTCCGGTGTGCGCTACCCGGCGCGCATCTGGTACGAAGATCTGTGCACATCCGTAAAGCTGCTGGCATTGGCCAAAAGCGCCGCCTTCGTGCCGGACATCCTGTATTACTATGTCGACCGCACCAACTCCATCACGCGCAACACGAACACGGCGCGCAACGCCGAGCTGTTTACCGCGTTTGACAACCTGCTCGGCTGGTACCGCGAAAACGGCCTGTTCGAGCGCTACTACAACGAGCTGTCGCGGCTGGCGGTGGATCATGTGCTGCTCGCGGCCTCGGTGCGCGTGCTGCGCGTGGATCCGCAGAGCGAACTGCTCGACCGGTTTCAGGACTACGTGCAGGCACAGTTCCCGGACTACATGGAAAACCCGTACCTGCAGACGCTCTCGCGCAGCCACAAACTGATCCTGCGCCTGCTGCGGCAGCGCAAATACCGCACCGTGCGGATGCTCTTTGCCGTGAAGGACAAGCTCGGCTGAGCGCCCGGACTGGAGGAAACTATGAAATTCAGTGTCATCATCCCGGTCTATAATGGCTGGGAATACCTGCGCGCGGGCGTGGACTCCGTGCTGGGGCAGACCGGCGCGGACTTTGAGATCCTGCTCGTGGACGACGGCTCGACCGACGGCGAGAGCGGCACACTGTGCGACACGCTCGCGCGCGAGCATCCGGACTGCATCCGCGTGCTGCACAAGCCCAATGGCGGCGCGGGCGACGCGCGCAACGCGGCGCTCCCGCTCGCGCAGGGAGACTATGTGCTCTTTCTCGACAGCGACGACAGCTACACGCCGGAGGCGTTCGCCGTGCTGTCCGCTGCACTGGACGAGACGCAGGCCGACGTGTGCTATTTCGGCCTGCGCATGACCGGCGACAATGACGGCGCGGTGTTCACCGACGACCTGCCGCTGCGCACGCCGCTGACGCTTCCGGAGACCCCTGCCCTGCTGCTCAACCGCCCGTCGGCCTGCATCGCCGCGTGGCGGCGCACCCTGTTCACGGACACGGACATCCGCTTCCGCGCCCGCGGCTGGGGTGAGGATCTGTGCATGACGCGCAAGATGCTCACGGCGGCGAGGTCCGTTGTGATCCTGCCGGACGTGCTCTATCTCTACCGGCAGCACGCCGGCTCCGTGACCAAGCGCGCGCTCGACGCCAACGCCGAGATCATGGACGCGATTGACGATGTGCTGACGTGGTATCAGGCGCGCGGCCTGTTCAAACAGTATGAAAACGAGCTGGGCAAGCTCTGCGTAGACAATGTGCTCTATGATGCGTCCGTGCGCATCCTCAAGGCACAGAGCACGCACCCGCTGCTGCCGCAGCTGCTGGACTTCACCGCCGCGCGCTTCCCCGACTACCGGCACAACCCCTATCTGAAAGGCTATCCGGCGCGCAAAAAGCTGGTGCTGTCCCTGCTCGGAAAGAAGCAGTACCGGGCGGTGCACATGCTGTTTGCCGCCGCCGGACACTGACACTATGAAGCATCACAATCAACTGCGTTCCGGCTCTCTGCTCACGTATGTGCAGATGACGCTCAACATCATCGTCTCCATTGCCTACACGCCGTTCATGCTGCGCATCCTCGGCAAGAGCGAATACGGCCTGTACTCCACCGTCGCCTCGACGATCGCCATCTTGTCTGTGCTCAGTCTCGGCTTCGGCGGCAGCTACGTGCGCTACTACATCCTCTACCGCAAGGAAAAGGCGGACGACAAGATCGCGCGGCTCAACGGCCTGTTCCTGATCGTGTTTTCCGTCATCGGACTGATCGCGCTCGCGTGCGGACTGTACCTGACATTCCACCTGGAGATGGTGTTCAAGACCGGCCTGACGGACGCCGAGTACCACACGGCGCGTATCCTCATGCTGCTGCTGACGGCGAACCTCGCCGTAAGCTTCCCGATGAGCGTGTTCAGCAACATCATCAGTGCGCAGGAGCAGTTCGTGTTCCTGAAGGCAACGGAGATCCTGCGCACGGTCGTGTCCCCGCTCGTGACGCTGCCAGTACTGCTGGCGGGCTACGGCTCGATCGGCATGGTCGTTATCACGGTGACGATCTCGGTGCTCGTGGACGTGCTGCGGCTGATCTACTGCTTCGGCAAGCTGCACATCCGGGTTCTGTTCCGTGGCTTTGACGGTGCCGTGCTCAAGGACATTGCCGTGTTCTCCGGCTTTATTGCCATCAACATGGTCGTCGACCAGGTCAACAACAACCTCGACAAGCTCATCATCACGCGCTTTTGCGGCACCGCCGCCACGGCGGTCTACGCCGTCGGCCAGCAGCTGCACACGTACTTCATCTCGTTTTCGACGGCGGTGTCGTCCGTGTTCACACCGCGCATCCACCAGCTCGTGCAGGATAACAAGGACGACAAGGCGCGCCTGCGCTCCGTGCTCACGGAGCTGTTTGTGCGCGTCGGGCGCATCCAGTTTCTGATCCTGTCGCTCGTGTGCACCGGCATCATCTTCTTCGGCAAGCCGTTTATCTATTTCTGGGCCGGGCCGGGCTATGACGATGCGTACATCATCGTGCTGCTGCTCATCATCCCCGGCATGGTGCCGCTGACGCAGAATCTCGGCATCGAGATGCAGCGCGCGCAGAACCTGCACAAGTACCGCTCGATCATCTATGGCGCCATGGCCATCGGCAACCTCGCCATCAGCATCTGGCTTTGCCGGTATCTCGGCGCGATCGGCTGCGCGATCGGCACGGCCATTGCTGTTGCGCTGGCAAACGGGCTCGTGATGAACATCTTCTATCAGCGGCGGCTGAACATCGACGTGACCGTATTCTGGAAGAACATCGGGCGCATGGCGCTCGGCCTGCTGCCGCCCGCCGCGTGCGGCGTGCTGATGATGCGCTTTGTGAACCTCTACAGCATTCCGATGCTGCTCGGCGGCATCGTCGTTTACACGGCTATTTACTGTGCCTCCGTGTGGCTGCTGAGCATGAACGGATATGAAAAAGCGCTCGTCGGCGGCATGGTGCGAAAGGTGCTGAGAAAATGAAACAACGCTTAAAACGCCTGCTTGTGCATCTGCTGAGTCTGCTGCCCGGCAAGCCGGTCATCCTGCTCGAGAGTGCGCCGCCCCTCGGCGACAACACCGGCGCCCTGTATCGTGAGCTGCTGGCCCAGGGCTGGAACGACCGGTACCGGCTCATATGGGTCGTGCCGGATCCGGCGGCATTCCGGCACGTGCACGAAAAAAACGTCGGCTTTGTCGGCACGCATGGCAAATGGGCGCTGATGCGCCTGTTTGCGCTGCGCGCCCGCGCCGCCGCCATCGTGGACTGCAACGGCCAGATCCAGACGCTCCGGCCGGAGACCGTGCACCTGTATCTGACGCACGGAAGCCCGCTCAAGAGCGTGCACGACTACTATTTCTGCGACCCGACGACCGACTGGGCGCTGAGCCAGGCGCCGTTTTTTGACGCTGTCAACAGCTATGAATTTCACATCCCGCAGGACAAGCTCGTCACGCTCGGCTTCCCGCGCAACGATGAGCTGTTCACGCAAAAATGCGACCTGAAGGACATCTTCGGCGCAAAGTTTGACCGCTTCGTCGTCTGGTATCCCACCTACCGCCAGCACAAAAACGACCTCGTCACAACGACGGACATCTCCATCCCCGTCATCCACGACCCGGCAGCGGCCGAGGCCGTAAACGCGGCAGCACGGGAGACAGACACGCTCGTGATCGTCAAGCCCCACCCGGCGCAGGATCTCGCGCACATCCGCGCACTGGAGCTGAGCAACCTGCGCTTCATCGACGACGGGCTCTTCGCCGCGCACGGCATCACATCCTATGAATTTCTCGCCTGCACGGACGCGCTCATCACGGACTATTCCTCCGTACTGTTTGACTATCTGCTCACAGGCAAGCCTGTCGGCCTGACATTCGAAGACATTGATGCCTATGCCAGACAGCCGGGCTTTGCCATCGACCCGCAGCCGCTGCGCGAGAGCGCGGCCATGCTCGACACGCCGGACGATTTCCGGACGTTTTTTGCCCAGCTTGCATCGGGCGACGATCCGCTGCGGGCCAAGCGCCTGCAGCTCACAAAGCTGACCAATCAATACACAGACGGACACTCCGCCGAGCGCGTCGCCGCGTTTCTGGCCGAGCGCCTCCGGGAAAGGGAGCACACATGAGACGCGTCATCACTTACGGCACCTTTGACCTGCTGCACTACGGACACATCAACCTCCTGCGCCGCGCCAAGGAGCAGGGCGATTATCTGATCGTGGCGCTCAGCACCGACGAATTCAACTGGGAGCAGAAGCAGAAAAAGAGCTACTTCTCCTACGAGGACCGCAAGCGGATGCTCGAGGCGATCCGCTACGTGGACCTCGTCATCCCGGAGGAGAGCTGGGACCAGAAGCTCACCGACGTGGACAAATACCACGTGGATGTGTTCGTCATGGGCGACGACTGGAAGGGCAAGTTCGACTTCCTGAAGGACAAATGCGAGGTCGTCTACCTCCCCCGCACGCCCGAGATCTCCACGACGAAGATCAAGACCGACCTGCACACCTGAATGATGCACGAAATGCCGCCCGGCACCCGCCGGGCGGCATGTTTTCCGCTCCCGCGCCATAGAGTGGTACAAACTGCGTCGGGAGGTCGCGCGCGTGCACAGAAATCGCAGGCTCATCGTCAACACCGCGCTCATGACCGGCTCGTCGATCGTGATGCGCTGCATCGGGCTCGTCTTTCAGGCGTGGATCGTCGGGCGCATCGGCGCGGCCGGCATCGGGCTGTACCAGCTCGTCATGTCGGTGAGCGTGCTGTTTGCCACGTTCGCCATCTCCGGCATCCGCTTTGCCACCACGCGCCTGATCTCCGAGGAGATGGGGCTCGAGCGCGGCGCAGGCGTCACAGGGGCGATGCGCCGGTGCGCGTGCTACGCGCTGTTTTTCGGCCTGTGCGCGGGCACGATGGTGTACTTTCTGGCCGAGCCCGTTGGCTTTCTCTGGATCGGCGACGCGCGCACGGTGCGCTCGCTGCGCATCACGAGCATCAGCCTGCCGTGCATCGCGCTCTCGTCGGTCATGGACGGATACTTCACCGCCTCCGGCCGCGTGTGGAAGCCGACGCTCGTGCACCTGCTCGAGCAGCTGGTGAGCATCACGTGCGTGATGTGGTTTTTGTCCTTTGCGGCCGCCGGCGACCTCGAGCAGAGCTGCGCC
>OGYK01002112.1_pt1 | contig 13464 bp, 11 predicted proteins | sample 1576501 | NCBI WGS metagenome assembly OGYK01 (sample SAMEA3541530, study PRJEB24748) | human gut metagenome | biome: human gut; feature: human-associated habitat; material: faeces | place: China | collected 2012
CTTCTGCAGCTTCTGGGCAATGAGCTGCGGCAGGGTGTCGATGCCGTCCACGCCGAACACGAGGTCCACATAGGGGTAGCTCTGGCGCAGCTTTTCCACCACATGCTTCTGGTTGGCCATGCATCCGCACAGGCCGATGATCAGGCCGGGCTTTTTCTCCTTGAGGCCCTTGAGGGCGCCCACATTGCCGAACACCCGCTGCTCGGCGTGCTCGCGCACGGCGCAGGTGTTGAAGAGGATCAGGTCGGCGTCCTCCGGCTTGTCGCACAGGCCGTAGCCGATATCCACCAGCACACCCTTGATGCGCTCGCCGTCGTTGACGTTCTGCTGGCAGCCATAGCTGTGCACAAAGGCCAGCGGCGGGGTGTCGTAAGCCTGCTTTACCAGATCAGCGGCGATGTTATTATGCTCAAAACTAATGTATTCCAATCAAACCATCCTTCTCCGCCGGGAAAACCCCGCACGGTGAACACTCTTTTTTCCGCTTTTATGAATAGCTCTCCTTAGTATACACTCTTTGGCCGCTGTGGGCAAGGGGGTCCGGGCAAAGTTTACGCCTCGGAGGCCGCTTTTTGTGCTGCACAGCAGCTTTCGCACACGCCGATGAACACCACGGCGCAGTCCTGCACCCGGCCTTTCTGGCCGCGTACCAGCTTCGTCACCTGCTTTTCGTCCACCTCGGCGTCGGTCACGCCGCCGCACACCGTGCAGTACAGGTGGCTGTGCCAGGCCAGCGTATGGTCGAACCGGTCGGCCTGGCCGGGGATGGACACCCGGCGCACGCGGCCTGCCTCCACCAGACTGTTCAGGTTGCGGTACACGGTGCCAAGGCTCAGGCCCGGGCATTCCTTTGCAGCGGTGTCGTAAATCTCTTCGGCGGTGGGGTGGTTGCAGAGGTTCTCCACCGTCTGCATGACCAGCTCACGCTGTTTGGAATAGCGCATATCGTTCTCCTTTTCTTGTTTTTGGGTTCAGACGTTTTCCTCGCCTTTGATCTTTGCCCAGTAGGCGCGGGCCGCCTGTTCGGTACGGTTGTCGCCGTAGGTGTAGTATTTCACGTCCTTGAGGGCATCCGGCAGATACTGTTGTTTGACCCAATGGTGGTCGTAGTCGTGGGCGTACTTGTAGTTCTGCCCTTTTACCAGAGCATCCTCGCCGTCAAAGTGCTTGTTCTGCAGCTGACGCGGGATGGGCCCGGTGCGCCCGGCCTGAATATCGGCAATGGCTGCATTGATGCCATCGTGGGCAGAATTCGATTTGGGGGCGGTGGCCACCAGCACCACAGCATCCGCCAGCGGCAAACGAGCCTCCGGCAGGCCGACAGCATTGGCAATATCGACCGCAGCCTTTACGATGGGGATGATCTGCGGCCACGCCAGACCAACATCCTCACAGGCGCAGACCATCAGGCGGCGGCAGGCGCTGGGCAAATCCCCTGCCTCAAGCAGGCGGCCCAGATAGTGCAGTGCAGCGTCCGGGTCAGAGCCGCGCATGGATTTCTGATAGGCGGAAACGATGTCATAGTGGTCATCGCCCAGTTTGTCATACCGCATGGCGGTGCGGGCGGCCACCTGCTGGATCATGTCAAGCGTGATGGTGCGGCAGCCGTTTTCGATGGGGGCTGCTGTGACGGCAAATTCCAGATTGCCGATTGCCTTGCGCATGTCACCGCCAGCGCTCTGGGCCAGATAGTCAAGGGCATCTTCCGGAATGAAAACCGGCGATTGATCCTCAGCGCCCAGCCGTGCGGCAGCGCTGCGCAGACCGGCACGAATATCGTCGGCGGTCAGCGACTTGAATTCAAACACCGTGCAGCGGGACAGCAGGGCATTATATACATAAAAGTAGGGATTTTCCGTGGTGGAGGCAATAAGGGTGACAGTGCCCTGCTCAACACATTCCAGCAGGCTCTGCTGCTGACGCTTGTTAAAGTACTGGATCTCATCCAGATACAGCAGAATGCCGCCCGCTGCCCCCAGTGTGCCGATGTCTGCCAGCACGGACTTGATATCGCTGGTTGAGGCCGTGGTACCGTTGAGCTTGTGCAGCTGCATACCGCTGCCCGCCGCAATGATGCTGGCAACGGTGGTTTTGCCAACGCCGGATGGGCCGTAGAAGATCATATTGGGGATTCTGCCGCTTTCGACCGTGCGGCGAAAGACCTGATTTTTGCCGAGTAGATGCTGCTGCCCGCAGACCTCATCCAGCGTGCGCGGGCGCAGGCGTTGTGCCAATGGCTCCATTGTGATTTCCTTTTTATATTATAAATAGGTTGATGCTCCGATTGTGCAGCAAAAGCGATGCTGCTATAGACAATTATACGAAATAACGGCAGCAGAATCAAGAGTAATCGTGCAGGATAACAAAATGACAAAATGCGTTGCCGGGGGTAATCTGTGAGAAAAAAATAAGCAGCACCATATCGCGGTGCTGCTTATTGTTTCAAAAAGTGCGTCTTTCATTGCATGTCAAAAAATCACATTCTTGGCCTATTGAATGTGTAGGGGTGACCATTCGGTGCCCGCTGGCTTGGCGAAGAAACGCGTTTTCCGGGAAAGCTTTTCACAGGCTAACGGGCAGGGGCGAGCAATGCTCGCCCCTACAAGAGTTTTTTGACAGCCTGAGGCGAACAGTGTTTGCTCGAAAGCCTGATGCAGCAACGCTTTTAGTGGGGATTATTGGGGGAGGGTGTTCTTGTACTCGGAATATTTTTCATCTACCAACTTTGAATAAGCAGCGTAGGCTTCCTCAAGAGTTTCATATTCCTTTCTGTTTCTGATGTAGTTCTCAAGACCGTACTTGTTATAAATTGCACCCATAATGGCCGTATATGAATCTGAACCCTTCGATTTTGTGACGGTAGTTGTTTCAGATATATAAAAGCCACCGCCTTGAATACTAATTATAACGGGAATCTTTTGGTTTGGTTCAACTGTAGCTGTATCTAAAGAAGTCCAAAACAGATATTGAGTATCATTTGGAGTTATAACTCTTCCATAAGCCCAAGTGCCGTGCTTAAGCAAACTGTTTTCTCCAATTTGGGCTTTTACCTTCGGAACCATAGTGGAATTGGTACATGTTGAATCAATTTCATAGCGCCCGGTTTTTAGGTCATTTTTCAGCAGCTCTGTTTTATCAAGAATATCATGTAAATTCTCCTGAAAATTTATTTCCACCTTTGTATTGTTTCCACCGCTCCCGCTCCATTTGAAAACAACGCCGACCGTAGTATCGTAGGAAACCTCACATACCCTGCCTGCAGTCGGGATACCCTTCCAGTTGGGGGTATCCTTATCCGCTTTATAGTGCGTGATGCCCGCAATCGTGATGGGGTCCATGGACTGCCAGTCATCCTGCTTTTGTTTGAGTTTTACCGTTTTGACCTGATTCTCCGTGTCGTTGGTCAGCGAGGCCGTCAGCACCTCCATATACGCCTCGCGCACATGGAGGACATCCGCAGTCTCAAGGCTTTTCTCAATATATCCCTGCAGGGCGGGTATCAGCATCGCTGCAAGAACCGCGAGAATGGTAAGAACAACGATCAGCTCCACGAGAGTGAAGCCCTTTTTGTTATTCCGCAGTTTGTATTTCATTCATTCCCCTTGTCAATAAAACAATCCCCCGGGCTTTGGATAAAAGCCCGTCCACCTTCTGACAGTTAGAATAGCTTTGACAAGTGGTAGTCATCATACCTGTCGCATTGCCCCGCGGGCACCAAACAGTCAGTCGTAGGTGACATTATAGCAGAAAATGAATTGTCATACAACTGGAAAAGACAAAAAAAGCGCAAGATTTTTCAAATAAGTATTGCCTATGTGTTTATTTTCTTTTCTCTGCCAATCAGCACCAAAAACGGCAGAAGAAAAGCAGCCTGACCGCCCTCAGCCGATAAAAAACAGCCGATTTGCGAAAAAACGCAATTTTTAAAGAGCGCAAGACAGCAATTTTTTACATCTTCGCTACTTGACAAAATCAAGTATTTGGATTATACTGACAATCGAAAGGAGTTGAAATCCATCTGCCATGTATCAGAAAACACTTTCCTATTATGTCGCTATGCTGTACCGCAGTTTTTCCGCCTTTACCGGGGAGCGCCTTCAGGCGGTAGGTCTGAATTTCGGACTCGTGTTTTTTATCGTGTATATCGGGAAAAAGCCAAACTGCACACCGTCAGAGCTGACTAAGGAGCTGGCCCTTGATTGGGGGCACAGCCAGCGATGTGTCAATCGACTGGTGGAGGACGGCTTTATAACCAAAGAAAAATCCGGGCGCCATTACCTGCTGAACCTGACGGAGCGCGGGCAGGAGGCCTTTGAGGCCGCCCACCGGGTTTTCTTTGACTGGGACAGCACTTTTATGACGAATCTCAACGCGAAGGAAAAAGAGCAGTTGCTTACTTTACTGGAAAAAGCAGCACAGGAGGTACCGCATCATGTACGAAACGATCAATAGTTCTGTCAATTACGGCGGTTTGGAGCTGAAAAACCGCATCATCTTTGCGCCGACGACCTTCGGTTTATCGGACGAGGAGTATTTTGAAAAAATCCGCCGCATCGCTGCGGGCGGCTGCGCCATGGTCATCATCGGTGATGTGCCTGTGGGCAAAAGTATGATCGAGAAATCTCTGTTCGACAAGAAGGGCTTTGCCTATTACCAGAAGCTGACCGAGATCGTCCACAGCTACGACTGCCGTATCTGCGCGCAGCTGCACCAGTCGGATTCCAACATGCTTGCCATGCTCAAGTATGTGCCCGGCGTGCTGACCAAGAAAATCTCGATGCAGGAGCTGCGTCCCCTGCTGAACGCCGAGGTCGCACCCTACATCTCCAAGCTGTCTGTGAAGAAGATCAAAAAGATCACCGATGGCTTCGGCAAGGCCGCTGAGCTGGCGGTCAAGGCCGGGTTTGACATGGTGCAGGTCCACGGTGACCGTATGTGCGGCAGCTTCAGTTCGACAGTCTTTAACAAGCGCACCGATGAATACGGCGGCAGTGCTGAAAACCGTGCCCGTTTTGCAGTCGAGGCTGTCAAGGCCATCCGCAGCCGCCTGCCGGAGCTGCCCATCGACTACAAGCTGGCCGTCCGTCAGGAGGAGCCGCATTACGGCAACGCCGGTGTGCTGGAGTCTGAGCTGGGCGTCTTTGTGCCGATGCTGGTAGATGCCGGTGTCACCAGCTTCCATGTAGCACTGGCCAACCATTCCAGCCTGGAGGATACAATCCCGCCGGCAAACCACCCCTATTTCAAGGGTCAGGGCTGCTTCCTGAAATACTGCGACGAGGTGCGCCAGTTTACTGATAAGCCTATCACCGGTGTGGGCGGTCTGAATGATCCTGCGTTTGTGGACGATCAGCTTGCCTCTGGCCGCATCACCTGCGCAGCCATGAGCCGTCAGCTGCTGGCTGACCCGGAATGGCCGAACAAGGTTGCCGCCGGTCAGCTCAAGGAAATCCACCGCTGTGTACGCTGCAACAGAAAGTGCCTCGGCGGCCTGCAGCAGCATCAGGGCACGCACTGCATTTATGAGAAAGGCTGATTATGAAGACTTCTGTCGTATTCAGCAGTAAGACCGGCAACACCCAGCAGCTGGCAAATGCCGTTGCCGCTGCCCTGCCAAAGCAGGAGCTCCTGTATACCGGTGCGCCGAATGAGGCAGCTCTTGCAGCTGACCGCCTGTATATCGGGTTCTGGACGGACAAAGGCAGCTGCAACCGTGAGATCGCCGCTTTTTTGAAGCAGGTCAAGGGCAAGGAGGTGTTCCTGTTCGGCACAGCCGGCTTTGGCGGGGACGCAGCCTATTTTGAAAAGGTACTTACCGCTGTCAAAAAGCACCTTGACCGCAGCAATACGGTGATTGGCACCTATATGTGTCAGGGCAAAATGCCCCAGTCCGTGCGGGAACGCTATGTGAAGATGCAGGCCAGTCCCCTGCCCATCCCGAATCTTGACAGCCTGATCGAGAATTTTGACCGTGCAGCCACCCACCCGGACGCAGAGGATCTGCACCGGTTGACAGCTGCCGTTAAGCAGACGGAGAGCCGCTGATCACGGTCAGCCATAATAAACCAAACAAATACGCCGCCAAAGAGCGCGATACAGAATCGCAGCCCTTGGCGGCGTTTGTTATATAGATTGTCTGAAAGGCGTACCTGTTTTTCGCACAAAGGACCGACCTTGCTGAAAAAGCGGTGCTGCATTCTCTGCAATGAGAACGGTACAGTTTAGAATTTTCCGCCGGAACTGCCGCCGAAGCCGTCGCTGTCGGTACTCGAGCCGCTCGAGCTGCTCGAGCTGTCGTCCTTGACGGGGTCGTACGTTTCGGTCTCGGTGGTGTGGGTGTAGGTGTCCTCCACCACGGACAGCGCCAGACCCTCGGCGGGCATGTAGGCGTTGGCATGAGTCTGCTCGTTGGCAGTTTTCATCTGCGCGTAGAAGATGCCGCAGACGATGCTCGCCACAGCCAGCGGAATGACAAACACAAACACCCACTTGATCCAACCCTTGGCGGGGTCGTTGCCGCTGTCCAGCGGTGCACCCTTTTCGACATAGAAATCAAGCGTGTCAGCGCACATTTCTATGTAGGTTTCGGAGGCCTTGTAATACGTTCCGTCCGAGAGCATCGGCACGATCTTATCTTCGATCTGTGCGATGCGGTAGTCGGTAAAGGCGGTCACGCCGCCGCCGTAGGTGATGGTAACATAATCGCGGGAATCCAGCGCGATCAGGAACAGGATGCCGCTTTTGCCCTCGCCGTAGCCAAGGTCATAGCTGCGGTACCAATCCTTGGCGAACTCGCGCACATTCTGGCCGCCGATGTCAGCTACCGTCAGCAGGTAGACATTGACACCGTGTCCGGCGCTGGCGTCCTGCGCCTTTTGTTCCAATTCAGCGGTCGCTTCGGGTTTGAACAGCTCGTAGGTGTCCATCACCAGCGGCATTTCGGCAAACGCCGGTACGGCGCAGAGCAAGCACAGCACCAGTGCCGTAAGCAGAGAAAACAGTTTCTTTTTCATACTCTGTTTCCCCCTTTCAAAGCAGGATGGCAAGCAGGATCATCAGCGGAACACTGATGCCTGCAAACCAAGCGGCCACCTTTCGCTTATCAACCGGCAGATCGCCGACCAGCTTGCCGGTCTGCCCATTCATGGCGAACAGATAGTCCTTGCCCTGCCATTTGGTGTGCAGCATCCAGACCGGCAGCAGCGCGTAGTGCTTGGCGGTGTAATCAATGCTGATATTCTCGCTCAGGGTGCTTACGCTGTTGTAGCCGGTAATGCTGGCCGAAAGCTCGCTGCTGACCGAATTCCGCATCCGGCTGTGGGCGCGGGCCTGGCAGGTGTCGGCGTCCTCGTCGTATTTGTCTGCCATATAGCCCGGCAGGTACGCGGTCGAGAAGGGCTGGAAGGCGCGGTAGTCATACGGCTCAATGGCATCCATGTGGCCGTTGGGCATCTTAGTCGAGCCGTCCACCGGCACGCCCATGAACTGCGTGGTACCGGCGCGGCGGACATCATAGTGCTTGGTCGTGGTGATGACATAATCGCCGTTGCGGTGGCTGGAGCTGGTCGTGGCTTCATATTGGCCCGAACCGGAGGCATTGGCATCGAACAGCCAGAACGGGACATACACGCCCTTGATCTCCTCGATATGATTCTGCGAAGAGAAGGCATTGGGCAGGAATCTCTTCCCGCGATAGTATTTTTTCAGTGCGGCCTTGGCGGCGTTCTTATCCAGCACAAACGGCAGGACAAGCTCAGGCCGCTGCATACCGCTGAACTGCCCCGCAATGACCGTTGGGTTGCCGCAGTAGGGGCAGCTGGTCGCGGCGGTGGTTTCGTCACAAATCAGCTCCGCCCCGCAGGACGGGCAGGAATAGCTGCGCAGTCCGGCGGCCTCGTTTTCGCTCCAGACGGAGTCTGGCGGCGGTGCTTGTTTATTCTGTGCCGCGGTTTCGGCAGCGGCTTCTTTTTCAGCATAGAGCGCTTCGATCTCAGCAGTATCGTAGCTGCTGCCGCAGAAGTCACACACCAGCTTTCCGCTGGCACCGTCAAAGTGAAGCGGACCGGTACAGGCAGGGCATTGGTAGTTGGTAAGCTGCGTTGCCATTATGCGTCACCTCTCTTTCTTTAGTTTGGCAGCTGCTGTGCCAGCTCCATCATAAAATCCTTTAAGGCTTGGCGGGTGTCACCGTCCGCATCCGGATAACGGTAGACGGTCTCGCCTTCCGGGGTCTCATAAATCAAGCAAAGGGTTTCCAGCGGTGCATCGGTCACAAACAATCCGCCGTTTGTCTTTTTCTCGTCCGGCAGGGTTTCCAACCCCAGCTTTTCTGCCAGAGCCAGGGCATCCTGCCAGCAACTGTCCTGCATGGGAACGTTTTCCAGTTCCACCCATTCGCCGTCCTTATAGTGGGCGCTGTACAGGCAACCGTCGGACGGGTCGTTTTTTATACTGAACCCGTATTCGTCATCATAGCACATGCCGGAATAGCTGATGCTGATGCCAACCAGCGTGCCGGGCGGGGCCATTTTACAGCCGGACAGTATCAGACAAGTGGCTGCGGCGCAAAGCACCGCAGCGATTTTTTTGCGCATCACTGGCCAAACGGCTTACCGCACTCCGGGCAGAACTTGGGCGGATGGGCCGGGTCATCCGGGGTCCAGCCGCACTGGCTGCACTTGGCGGGAGCCGGGGCGGGCTTGGGGCTGCCGCAGTTGCAGCAGAACTTACCGGTGTTGGAAGTGCCGCAGCGGCATACCCAGCTGGCGGCTGCGGGTGCCGGGGCAGGCTTGGGGCTGCCGCAGTTTGCGCAGAATTTGCCGGTGTTGCCGGTCTGGCCGCAGCTGCAGGTCCAGCCTGCGGGGGCAGAGGCCGGGGCCGGGGCGGGCTGTGCGGCGGCCTGCTGCTGGGCACCCATCTGGTACAGGTTCTGGGCGTTCATACCGCCCGCCGCACCGGCCATATTCATGCCCATAAAGGCCATGGCGGGGCCTGCGCCCTGATTACCGGCCGCGGTCTGCATGGCACTGGCCTGTGCGCCGACAAGATGCGCAGCGGCGCGGGTCGGGTCCATAAAGGCTGCGTTGCGCTGCATTTCCTTGAGCATCTGCTCGTCTTCCTCGCTGGCCTTCACGCTGGAAACGCCGAAGGATACGATCTCGATGCCGCGCAGCTTGCCCCACTTGGCGCTCAGCACATCGTTGAGGGCCTCGGCAAGCTCCATCGTGTGGCCAGGCAGTGCGGAATAGCGGATGCCCATATCGCTGATCTTGGCAAAGGCGGGCTGCAGGGCGGTCATCAGCTCGGATTTCAGCTGCCCGTCGATCTCATCGCGGGTGTAGCCTTCCTCCACGTTGCCGCAGACATTGGTGTAGAACAAAATGGGGTTGGTGATGCGGTAGCTGTACTCGCCGAAGCAGCGGATGGCAATGTCGATGTCAATGCCGGCGCGCTGATCCACCACGCGGAAGGGCACCGGGCTGGGCGTGCCGTATTTGTTGCCCACCAGCTCCTTGGTGTTGAAGTAATAGATGCGCTGATCCATCGGGGCCTCGCCGCCGAAGGTAAAGCGCTTGCCAATGTTCTGAAACACTGCGCCGATCGAGTCGGACAGGTCGCCGCTGAAGAGCGAGGGAGCGCTGCCGGTATCGTAGGTGTACTCACCCGGCTCGGCGCACATATCCACGACCTTGCCCTGCTCCACGATCATGGCACACTGGCCGTCGGCAACGGCCACGATCGAGCCGTTTGTAATGATGTTGTCGCTGCCCTTTGTGTTGGCGCTGCGTCCGCTCTGGCGTTTCCAGCCGCGGGTAGCCAACAGGTCAGCCGGCATGGCTTCACAATAAAAGTATTCCTTCCACTGGTCGGCCATAACGCCGCCAGCAGCGCCCATTGCAGCTCTGATAAGTCCCATAATGATCCTCCTATATCAGGGGCGGGCAGGGCCCGCCCCATTTTGTACAGATAAATCAGTTCGTTATTTGTTTGCCAAGGCGGCCTTGTACTCCTCATAGCGGGGCGGCAGCTCTTCGAGCTCTTCGTTCCACTCGGTGCCGTCCAGCCTCATGTAGAAGCTGACCGCACAGGCCGTACCGTCCTCGCCCTCGTAGTCATACATGAACAGCGAGATGCTGTCGTTATACGGGTACAGGTTGAACTTATACGCATCGCTCTCGGTTATGTTCTGGTCAAGCACCCAGTCGCTGCCGTCCAGGATAGGCTCGATATGGTCATCATAGACATTGACCCACATCGTGATGACCGGGTCATCGGGCATACCGTCGCGGTAAACCTCAAAGTAATGGCTGCCGTCGGAGGTCTCACCGATGTAGCCCCAGCAATCGTAGGTGTCGGTGTCAAAGTAGTCGCGGTTCGGTACATTCTTGTAGTTTTCCATCCGGAACCAGCCGTACCAGTTGGTGTTGCCCAAATCATCGTAGGTGTTGCCGTCGTCGTAGGTGTAGGGCGGGTCAGGCTCATCCGGGCCGTCATATTCGTCATCGCCGCCGTCCAGCATGGAGGGGTCGATTTCAGGCTTGGTGTCGCTGCGCTTAAAGACCATGGTCATACCGTCATACTCAATGGTCAGCAGGTCACCCTCGCGGGTGTAGGTCATGGCCGGGGTATTGGGGTCGGTCAGCGCATAGAAGTTGCCGTCCTTCCATTGGAAGGTGACAAAATCCTCCATGTAGGTTTCGCCGGTGCCGTCCGCACGCAGCTCAATGTAGAAGTCCTCCATATCGACAAGGGCAAGCTCCTCCTTGGAGAGGGTGTACTCGCTGTCGGAGGCGGATTCCAGCACATAGATGCCCACATCGGTATCGCTGCCTGCGGTGGCGTCCTGCGTCATCTTGTCACCGTCCAGAGGCTGCTGCATGGTGCTGCCGGACTTGACGAAGTAGAGCGTCACGCCCTGTCCCTGCACATCGTTCAGGGTCAGGATTTCGTCTTGCAGGGTGCCGGTGCAGCTCAGGCCGCCGCAATCCAGCTGGAAGACCCCGCCGTTCAGCGTCCACTTGCCATAGGACTTGGTGCCGTCCACCGTTACAACGCACTTGCCCTTGTCATTCAGGTCCATCAGGAACCCGCTGCCGAAGGCATCCTCGACCTGTGTCACGGAGCCGCCGATCTCGGCGTAGGCTGCTTCCCAGGTGCCCTGATTCGGGTCACTGGCGTTCGGCTTGCCGGTGCGGATGGATCCGCTGATCATTGTTACGATGATCATAAGCAGGAATATTACCGGGATGGCGATCAGGATCATCCGCTTGGGGGTCATTGGTGCGCGGGGGCGCTTGGGCTTGCCGCCGGGGGCTACATTGCTGTAAGGGTTGCCGCCCGTGCCGCCCGGCGGCGGCGTAACAGGCGGTGTGGACGCGGACGGGGGCGTTTTTCCGGCGTAAAGCGGTGCGCCTGCGCCGGTCTGCGGCGGTGTGCCGGGCGCATTGCCTGCGTAAGGATTCGCTGCGTTCGTCTGGGGCTGCGGGGCGGCAGGTGCGCCGCCTGCATAGGGATTGCCGCCGCTTGCCTGCGGCTGCGGGGGCGTCTGTACAGGCTGTGGGGGTTGCGGCGCAGTCTGGGTAGGCTGAACCGGGGGCTGGGGCACAGCTGCGGGCTGTGCGGCGGGCTGCGGTACGGATACTTTTGCACCGCAATTCTCGCAGAATTTAGTACCGGGCTTTAACTCGGCACCACATTGCGTACATGTTGCCATAGTGTCTGCCTCCTTTTATAAAGTAATATTTTAGAACCTTGCTTATTCCTGTGTCATTTCAAACCATACAGCTTCCTGCTGCGGCAGGTTCAACAGGGATTCCCCGCCGATGTGCATTACATTGACGCCGCCGTAATCATCGGGCATCATAGCCAGCGTTTCGCGCTGTGTACGCCCTGAATCCATACGGAACAGCGAAACGGAGCAGATCCAGCCGCGGTCATCCATACCAAGGTAGGAGATGCTGCTGTCCCATGTGGCCGGAACTCTCTGGCCGTTGGCGTATTCGCCGGTATAGAAGTTCGGCTGATCCTCGCAGATTTCAAACCAAGTGCCGGTATCCTCACTCACAAAGGAGCCGACCATGCTCGGAATGCTCAGCGGAGCGGTGTTCCAGACAGCCTCCATCAGGTTGAACTTTTCGTTATCGCGGGAAACGCCGTACACGGTCGTGTACTCGGCTCCGTACTCTGCATCGTAGGCCGTGCCGGTCTCAAACCGGACAATTCCGTTGATACCGAAGAGCGGACCGCCGTTGACCATGGTGCCGCACTGTGCGCCGCTGATGACATCAATGTATTCGACATTGCCGTTCTCGGTCAGAAGGAAAACATAGGGGGCGTAGTCCTGCCCGATGCTGGTCATCAGCATCTTTATATAATCGCCGTAGCAGCCGCTGACCGCGAACTCGGTCTTGTCGCCCAATTCGTACCATTCCTTCATGGCTTGGTAGGTCACAGCACCGTCAGGGGTAACATAGTCGGTCAGGGCGCGTACCGTCACCTCGCCTGCGGCAGTCACATCGCAGGTAAACCATTCATCCTGCCCGTGCAGGATCTGGCCGCTGGCCTGCCGCTTGTCGGGGTAAACATCTATGTCCGTCCACATCATGCCGGCCCCGGCAGGGGTGTACATCGGCACGGTGACGATAAGACCGCCTGTGTAGTAGGGGTAGACGGCAAAGTAGGTAAACACATTGCTCAGCCCGTTCAGGCTCTGTGCACGCATCTTGCAAAGCTCGGATGCGTAGGTGGGGTCATTGCCGCCGTAGTAGGTATCGAAATGCTGGGCCACGGCGCGCTGCAGTGCTTTTAAGGTCAGGTCGTTGTCGGTGTAGCCAAGGTACGCGAGCATTTCGGTGTTGGAAAGCTCCTTGCCGGTTTCAAAGTTGTAATGGTAGGCGCCCACATCGCGGTTGTACATTGTGTCAACGCTTGTGATCTGCAGGCTCAGTACCGGGCCGGTCCAGGTGCTTATCCAGATGATGTAGTTTGTGTCGATAAAATCATTGCGGGAGCGGGCATCCTCGGCGCGCTCTACCAGATAGCCGAAGCGGTAGCCGATCATCTCGTTGATGTTTTTTGCGCCCTCGGTGTCATCATCAATCTGCGGGACCTCGTAAAAATAGGTGTCCTTGTTGCCGTAGGGGTCGGTGTAGCTGAATTCCACATCATACAGCGTAGAGATGCGGGAATCATCAAACCTGCGGGAGGGCTGCGGCTTTTGCGGGGTCTCCTCCGCAGCTTCCACATTTTCAGCGGAGGTCTCGCTCACTGCGCTTGCGGCCGGTTCGGTCGGTTCGGGCCGCTTGCTGTCCTGTGCGCAGCCTACCGCAGACAGCAGCATCGCCGCCGCCAATAGTACGGCACAGCTTCTTTTCATGGTTGGTTCACCCGCCTTTCGGTTGAGAGTGCAGCAAACTGCCTGTGCTTAGCCAAAGGTAACGCTGTTCAGCACGGTGTCGCCCTCGG
>OGYK01002113.1_pt1 | contig 13462 bp, 12 predicted proteins | sample 1576501 | NCBI WGS metagenome assembly OGYK01 (sample SAMEA3541530, study PRJEB24748) | human gut metagenome | biome: human gut; feature: human-associated habitat; material: faeces | place: China | collected 2012
AACTATTGTCGTATCTGTCAGCAGAATCTATCAGACATTCGTCGTTATCTTTTGACATTCCTTTTGACCGGCAGCAGCTGGCAGATTATCTTTGTATAGATCGTGCGGCAATGTCTACAGAGATATCAAAGTTACAAAAAGAAGGCTATCTAAAAACAAATAGAAAACATTTTGAATTGACTGTTTCTAATGACACAGATTCAGGAATAAAAATGTGACATGTGTCACAGAAAATATAGAATCAATTCAAAAGCTATTCTATAGTGCAAGAGGAGGAAGCATTAAAATGATAAATAAATTACATTTGGCAATGATTGAATTATACAGAGGGGATGCAAAGAGGATTCAACATTTTTGTAAAGTACATAGTTATGCAAAATTGATCGCAGAAACAGAAAATGTAGATAAGGAATGCTTGTTTATCATTGAAGCAGCAGCTTTAACACATGATATTGGAATTCATTTCTGCGAAGAAAAATATGGAAACTGCAATGGAAAATTACAAGAAAAAGAAGGTCCTGCAATTGCAGAAAAATTACTCCAAGAATTAGGCTTTGATCAGGATGTATCTGAGCGAGTCCAGTATTTGATTGCACATCACCATACATATAATAATATTGATGAAATTGATTACCAGATATTGGTAGAGGCTGATTTCCTGGTTAATATTATGGAGGATGGTTTATCGAAAGAAGCTGCATTAAAAGCTTATGAAAGTATTTTCAAAACAACATGCGGGAAAATGATTTGCAGGGAGATGTTTGATTTTTGCAGTTGATTATCTGGCAGATAGCTGTTTGACTGCACAGGGGAAGTACGAGGTGTTGGTATGAATAGTTCTATTATTGTCACAATGAAAGTCAATTTAGTCAAAATAAATAAAAATGACTAAAATAAATTGATAAAAGTGTAATTAGATGGTAAAATACTATTTAGATACGCTGGTAACTTAGTTGCCGAGTAATTCACAAAAGTATTGAAAGTCAGAATGAGGTATATGAATGAGGTATTTTGATTTTGAAAAAGAATACAATAAATTACTTACTCCTGAAATCGTTGCATATTTAACTCAAATTCACGAGTTTAAAGGATTCCATTCCGATGTGGAATCGCAGAAAGAAATTTTAGCGGAATTAGTTGAAATTGCTAAAATCCAAAGTACAGAGGCATCAAACAGGATTGAAGGAATTATTACAACGGATGACCGTTTGAAGATGATTGTCAAAGAGAAAACAATGCCAAAGACCAGAAGTGAAAAAGAAATTGCTGGTTATAGAGATGTCCTTGCAACGATACATGAGAGTTATGAATATATTCCAATCAGATCAAATATGATTCTTCAGTTGCATAGAGATTTGTACAAATTCAGTGGTAGTAATGTAGGGGGTAATTTCAAGGCAACTGATAATGTGATCGCAGAAGAACTGCCCGATGGGACAAGAAGAGTACGGTTTGAGCCGGTTCCATCCTGGGAAACACCAGAAGCAGTTAATAATTTGTGTGATGCTTTCAATGCAGCAATGAATAAACACACGATGGATCCGTTGATTTTAATTCCTATGTTTGTACTGAATTTCTTATGCATCCATCCATTTTCAGACGGAAATGGTCGCATGAGTAGATTGCTTACATTGTTAGCACTTTATCGATGTGGGTATAACGTTGGACAGTATATAAGTATTGAAAAACTGATATCAGATACAAAAGAAAGTTATTACGAAGCTCTCCAGGAAAGTTCTTACAATTGGCACGAAGAGAAAAATGATTACGAGCCATTTGTGAAATATGTGCTGGGAATCATTGTTGCTGCATACAGAGATTTTACAGATCGAGCAGCACTTCTGACCAATAAAGCAATGTCAAAACCTGACCGTATCAGGGAGATAATGAAAGGTACATTAGGTAAGATTACCAAGGCAGAAATATTGGAACAGTGTCCAGGTATCAGCCAGACAACTGTGCAACGAACACTGAACGAATTGCTTAAGAATAACGAGATAATTAAAATTGGTGGTGGAAGATACACTTCATACGTATGGAACAGGGAGAATGATTAATATGATTACAGGCGAATTAAAAAGTAAAATTGACGGATTATGGGAAATCTTCTGGACGGGTGGATTGACCAATCCATTAGACGTAATAGAGCAGATGACATATCTGATGTTTATACGTGATTTAGATGATGCGGACAATCTTCATGCAAAGGAAGCTGCAATGTTAGGGCTTCCACATAAAAGTGTCTTTGCTGATGAAGTTCAGATAGGAGAACGTACAATTGCGGGAAATCAGTTAAAATGGAGTGTATTCCATGATTTTCCTGCTGCTAAAATGTACAGCACAATGCAGGAATGGGTATTTCCTTTTATTAAAAACCTTCATGGTGATAAGGATAGTGCTTACTCAAAATACATGGGAGATGCAATCTTTAAGATCCCAACACCGTTGATGTTGGATAAGATTGTTACAGCTATGGATTCTATTTATGAGCAAATGGCGCAGTTGAAATCCGCTGATACAAGAGGAGATGTGTATGAGTATCTTCTTTCCAAGCTGGCAACAGCAGGAGTGAATGGACAGTTCCGTACACCGAGACACATTATTCGTATGATGGTCGAAATGATGGATCCAAAAGTAGATGAAATCATCTGCGATCCAGCTTGTGGTACGTCTGGATTCCTTGTATCTGCAAGTGAGTACTTAAAAGAGACAAAAAAAGAAGAAGTATTCTTCAATAAACAAAACAAGGATCACTATATGAATCACATGTTCCATGGCTTTGATATGGATAGAACGATGCTTCGAATTGGTGCCATGAACATGATGACCCATGGTGTAGACAATCCATACATAGAGTATCGAGATAGTTTGTCTGATCAAAATCCAGAAAAGGAAAAATATAGTCTGATTCTCGCTAATCCTCCTTTTAAGGGCAGCTTGGATTACGATACAGTAAGTGCGGATCTTTTAAAAGTTTGTAAGACCAAGAAGACAGAGTTATTGTTCCTTGCATTATTTGTTCGCATGCTTAAAGTAGGTGGACGTTGTGCTTGTATTGTACCGGATGGAGTATTATTTGGATCATCCAAAGCACATAAGGACATTCGTAAGGCGATTGTGGAAGAAAACAGATTAGAAGCGGTTATTTCCATGCCTTCAGGCGTGTTTAAACCATATGCAGGAGTTTCAACAGCGATTTTAATCTTTACAAAAACAGGTCATGGTGGAACAGACAATGTATGGTTTTATGACATGAAAGCGGATGGCTTCAGTTTGGATGACAAGCGCAGTGAAACAAAGGAAAACGATATTCCTGATATTATAGAGCGCTTTAAAAATCTTGATAAAGAAGTTGATAGGAAACGAACAGAACAGAGCTTCTTTGTCACAAAACAGGAAATTGCGGATAATGGTTACGACCTTAGTATCAACAAATATAAGGAAGTAGAATACGTACCGATTGAGTATCCATCAAGTCAGAAAATTATGACAGATCTTCGGAAATTGGAAATGAAGATTAGCGAGGAGATGGATGTGTTGGAACAGTTATTAGGATTATAAATTCGGATTTGTGGAGGTAACGAGCAGTGCTGGACAAGATGAAAACAGCCGCTGAGAGCTTGCTCACAAGCGGATGATTTTCATCTTGGACACATAGTGCGACAGCACGCATGAGCATGAAGCGAAGCGGAATGCGAATGTGCACTGCGCATTGCCGAGGACAGCCGATAAAGAAAGATTTGTAAGGATGATATAGATGGCAAAATTAATTGATATAACAGGAAAATCCTTATCTGGTGAGTGGGGAACTGATGATGAAACTGGAGATGGCATTCCAGTTCTAAGGACTACAAATTTTACCAATGAAGGTGTGGTTAATTACAACGACGTGGTTACAAGAACAATTACAAAGAAAAACATAGCCGATAAATTTCTTCGTAAAGGAGACATTATTATTGAAAAGTCTGGAGGAAGTGATAAGTTTCCAGTAGGACGAGTAATTTATTTCGATGGTGAAGAGAAAACATATCTATTTAATAATTTTACAGGATTGCTCAGAGTAAAAAATCAAGATGAATGGTATCCAAAATATATTTTTTATTCTTTGTATGCGAATTATAAGCGTGGTGGCACGAGAGCATTTGAGAATAAAACTACCGGTCTGCACAATTTAAAGACAGATGACTATGTTTCTAGATATGAAGTGGCTGAGATAGACAAGACTGAGCAGATATTAATTTGTGAAAAACTTAATAAATTATATGAAATTATAAAATTAAGAAGACAAGAATTACAATTGTTAGATGAACTTATCAAAGCCCGATTTGTCGAACTGTTTGGTGATCCGATAAAGAATCCAAAAGGATGGGAAGTTGTTACTATCGGAGATATAGTTACTGAAGTAAGATATGGAACAAGTAAACCAGCTGTGGAAGGTGGAAAGTATCCATATTTGCGAATGAATAATCTTACTGTTGATGGTCATTTGGATTTGAAAGATTTAAAATACATTGATATTCCAGATGATGAGATGGAAAAATGTGTTGTTAGAAAAGGCGATGTACTATTTAACAGGACTAATAGTATAGAACTTGTTGGAAAGACTGCAGTATTTGATTTGCCAGAGGATATGGTTATTGCAGGATATATTATTCGTGTAAGGCTTAATGAAAGATTATTGCCAGAGATTTTTTCACAGTATATGAATCTTGAAGCATTAAAAGATATATTGAGAGCAATGGCGAAGGGAGCTGTAAATCAGGCAAATATAAATGCTCAAGAGTTACAGAGTATAAAGGTTTATGTGCCTGACATGGAAGTGCAAAAACAGTTTATCAAGATGAAGGAACAAGTCGACAAATCAAAAGTTGCAATCCAAGCTGCTTTAGATAAATCGCAATTGCTTTTTGATAGTTTGATGCAAAAATACTTTGGATAATGAAGGGAGTGTGTGTTAGTGGCAATAATGACAGTTTATCATGGTGGATATACTCCCGTTAAAAGTCAAGAAATCAGAGTCGGAAGAAATACAAAGGACTTTGGTAATGGATTTTATTGTACCATCATAAAAGAACAGGCGCAGAGAAGGGCAAAACGTTATGATACAAAGATTGTATCTATTTATGATGTGCGTTTGAATTCCAAGCTACGGATAAAAGAATTTCGAGAGATGACAGATGAGTGGTTAGATTTCATCATAGATTGTAGAAGTGGAAAAACACATTCATACGATATCGTAATCGGAGCAATGGCAGATGATCAAATCTACAATTATATATCAGATTATATGGATGGAAGTATAACAAGAGATCAGTTCTGGATTATGGCAAAATTTAAGTATCCAACACATCAAATAAATTTCTGTACGAAAGAAGCTTTAGAATGTTTGGCCTATAGAAGCTTTGAGGAGGTTTTTTAATGCAAAATATAGGAAGAGAATCTACAAAAGATAATGATCTGTTCTTTACGTGCTCCTTAATTGATTATATAGCTAGAATAACAAAAAATAAAAGAAAAGATGTAGTCAATGCATTGAATAAAAAAAATATCTCAAAGATTTATGAATTAGCAGATGTTTATCATAGCGATAATATAGATCGTGTAAGCGAAGATTTTATTAAAGAAGCTGAAATAGTTACAGGAACATTTGATAATGTGAAAGAATGTCAATACTCGATACCATCACATTGGGATATTGGAAAAGTATATAAGAGATTGATAAAAGCTGTAGCAGAATATGAAAAAATTGATGTAATAGATGCATTGATAGAAGTTTATAACTCTTTCCTTAGTGATAAGATTGATGATTATAATAGTAGTATGTATTATGAAAATCCATCATATTTGTTGGAGTGTTACTTAGAAAAAAAGGTGATTTAAAAAAATGGGTGCAGGATGTTGGTATCGATAAGAGAGGTATCAACATGGAAGAGAAAATTGTAACGATTGTTAACAAGATGGCAGATTATTTGAATATTTCACAGATGAAGAAATTACAGGAAGTTTTACTTCAAACATTTTCAAAAAACACGATACAAAAAGAAGAAATATCAAATGATGAATATTTGCGGCTATTCTTAGATGCAAAACGTATTGAAGGATGTTCAGAACGAACGATTAAATATTATAGTGTAACAGTAGTTAGAATGCTTCAAAAAATTGAAACTCCTGTGAGAAAAATATCAACGGAAGAAATCAGAAAATATCTTGTTGATTATCAAAAAATTAATGATTGTAGTAAAGTAACAGTGGATAATGTGAGACGAAATATTTCTAGTTTCTTTTCCTGGCTTGAAGAAGAAGATTATATTCTAAAGAGCCCAATGAGGCGAATTCACAAAATCAAAACGAAACAACCGGTAAAAGAAATTATATCAGATGAGGCTATTGAACTGCTCAGAGATCATTGCCAATGTCCACGAGATCTGGCTATGATTGATTTGCTTTATTCTACAGGTATACGAGTTGGTGAATTGGTAAATTTGAATATATCCGATATTGATTTTGAAGCTCGGGAATGTATTGTATTTGGAAAAGGTGATAAAGAACGCAAGGTATATTTCGATGCTAAGGCAAAACTTCACTTGTTAAATTATTTACATAAGAGAGACGACGATAATCCAGCACTTTTTGTCACATTAGATGCACCACATGAGCGATTAAAAATTAGTGGAGTGGAAATTCGTATCCGTACACTTGGAAGAAAGCTAAACATGGGAAAAATACACCCTCATAAGTTTCGAAGAACAATGGCAACAAGAGCAATTGATAAAGGTATGCCAATCGAACAGGTACAAAAGCTTTTAGGTCACTCTCAGATTGATACAACCATGCAGTATGCGATTGTTAATCAAACAAATGTAAAAACATCTCATCAAAAATTCATCGCCTAAAATTCAAATTCGGATTTGTAGGGATGAATAGATGAAGAAAACGTTTGATGAAGTAGTGTTATTTGCCAGAACAGGATTAAATCCAAGGCAGAATTTTAAACTCGGACAAGGCAAAAATAAATATATAACAATAAAAAATATAAAGAACAATACATTGGTCGTCGATGACAATACAGATGTTGTTGATGATGATGCTATAAAGTTAATTCATAAACGTTCGCAAATTAAGAAAGGTGATATACTTTTTGCATCTATTGGACGTATGGGAGATATGTATATTATTGAAAAAGAGCCAGTAGGGTGGGATATAAACGAGTCAGTATTTGCTTTTACACTTAATACAAACATAATAAGGCAGAAATACTTTTATTATATTTTCAAAGTAAAATCTACTCTTGATTATTTGGCGTCTAATAGTTCTGGAAGTACGTTCAAGAGCATTAAGATGAATCAGCTCAAGAGGATGGTATTTGATATTCCATCTCTCAAAGAGCAAGATAGTATTATTACAATCTTAGATAAAGTTTGCAATGTGATCGAGATGAGAAAACGGGAACTTGGCTCTTTGGATGAACTTATCAAAGCCCGATTTGTCGAGATGTTTGGAGACATGTATTTGAATTCCAAAGGATGGTCAGAAGCAAAATTGGAGAGTATGGCAGATGTTGTTTCTGGCATCACGAAAGGAAGAAAAACAAAGTCTGAAGATTTGACCGAAGTTCCGTACATGGCTGTGTCCAATGTAAAAGATGGTTATATAGACTGGACAACGGTGAAAACAATAGGAGCAACACAACAGGAGATCGAGCAATATCGATTGCTTGCGGATGATGTACTTATGACTGAGGGTGGCGATCCGGATAAAGTGGGACGCGGTGCGATTATAAAAGAGCCGCTTGAGAACTGTATACACCAAAACCATATTTTCCGAGTGAGATTGGATGAATCTGTGGTGCTTCCTGAATATTTTGCAGAGTACCTTCAGCATCAACGATCAAAACGCTATTTTCTGGGATGTGCAAAACAGACAACGGGAATCGCAAGTATTAATATGACGCAGCTGCGAGCATTGCCGGTATTGATACCGCCATTATCAAAACAAGAGGAGTTTGTTTTATTTAAGGCAGAAGTCGACAAATCAAAAGTTACCAAACAAATAGACAGTCATATTTCATAATTATAAAATTGTATTCGATACAAGAAGGAGGTTCGTATGCAAACCAACTTTGATTATTTAAAAAATGAAGAAAAATTCTCAGCATTTTCTGATGTTGCAATCTCAGCAGAAAAAATCGTTTTAATAGACCCTGAGGCTTGTGTTATCAACTGCCGCAGGGCAATGGAATTTGCTGTGAAATGGATGTATTCCGTTGAAAATCAGCTTGATATGCCGTATCAGGATAATCTTCAGAGTCTTATGAATGCGGAAGATTTCAGAGACATTGTCGGATACGATATTTGGAAACGAATGGATTACATTCGAAGATGCGGAAATAATATTGCACACAATAACAAGAAATTCGGCAGAGCAGAGGCCATGCTTTGTCTGGAAAACCTGTCTATTTTTCTTGATTTCCTTGCGTGTTGTTACTCGGTATCTTATGAAGAGCATATTTTTAACAGACAATTAATTGAAGACAGAATCAGTAAAGCAAAACAGTCTAAGAAAGAGGCTGCAGATACGAAAGAGAGCTTACTGAAGAAAATCAGTGAGCTTGAGAAAAAGGATTTAGATTTACAGTCGCTGATTAAAGAAAATATGGCTTTGAAAGAGGAACTTTCTGCCCGAAGAGAAGAACAGCAAGATTCCTATGTTCCAAAACCACTTGATTTGTCTGAGTATAAAACAAGAAAACTATATATCGATTCCATGCTTGAGGATACCGGATGGATAGAGGGGAAAGACTGGATCAATGAATATGAAATTCCAGGAATGCCAAACAAGTCTGAGGTAGGTTTTGCAGATTATGTTTTAATGGGAGATGATGGAAAAATCCTTGCTGTCATTGAGGCAAAACGTACTTGTGTAGATGTTTCCAAAGGTCGTCAACAGGCAAAGCTTTATGCGGATCTGATTGAACAAAGACAGAAAAGAAGACCTGTGGTATTTTTGACGAATGGTTTTGAGACCAGAATCATTGACAATCAATATCCAGAAAGAAAGATTTCGGTTATATATTCTAAACGAGATCTTGAGAAGCTGTTTAATCTGCAAACAATGAGATCGAGTTTGAAGTATATTTCCGTTGATAAGAATATTGCTGGAAGATATTATCAGGAAGGTGCGATCAAGGCAGTATGTGACAGTTTTGGAACGAAAAACCGTAGAAAAGCACTTCTGGTTATGGCTACAGGATCCGGTAAAACAAGAACGGTTATTGCTCTTTGCAAGGTATTATTAGAACAGGGGTGGATTAAAAATATTCTTTTCCTGGCTGATCGTAATTCTCTTGTAACTCAGGCAAAACGAAATTTTGTAAATTTGTTACCAGATTTATCAGTAACCAATTTGTGTGAGGAGAAGGACAACTATACAGCACATGGAGTATTTTCAACTTATCAGACCATGATGAATTGCATTGATTCTATTCATGATGAAAATGGAAAATTATTTACCTGTGGGCATTTTGATCTTGTAATTTGTGATGAGGCTCATAGATCTATTTACAATAAATATAAGGACATTTTCAGCTATTTTGATGCTCCTCTGGTAGGTCTGACAGCAACTCCAAAGGATGAAATTGATAAAAATACATATGAGATTTTTGAATTGGAAAATGGTGTTCCAACATACGGTTACGAGCTTGCCCAGGCTGTAAAAGATGGATACCTGGTGGATTTTATGTCTGTGGAAACTACTTTGAAGTTTATTGATCAGGGCATTGTATACGATGAATTGTCCGAGGAAGAAAAGGAGGAATATGAAAGTAAATTCATAGATGAAAATGGGGAGTTACCGGAAAGTATCAATTCTTCTGCATTAAACGATTGGGTATTCAATGAGGATACAATCAAAGAAGTTCTGCATATCTTTATGACTAATGGTATTAAAGTGGATTATGGAAATAAGATTGGTAAGAGCATTATATTTGCGAAAAATCATGATCATGCAGAAAAAATTTATGAAGTCTTTGGAAAAGAGTATCCGCATCTGGTTGGATATGCAAAGGTCATTGATAATTATCTGAATTATGCACAGAGTGCCATTGATGAATTTTCAGATCCGAAAAAGATGCCACAGATTGCTATTTCTGTTGATATGCTCGATACAGGTATTGATGTACCGGAAGTGGTTAATCTTGTATTTTTCAAAAAAGTAATGAGTAAAGCTAAGTTCTGGCAGATGATCGGAAGGGGTACGCGCTTATGTCCGGGGTTGCTGGATGGCGAAGATAAAGAAAAATTTTATATTTTCGATTTTTGTGGAAATTTTGAGTTCTTCCGCATGAATAAAGGACGTCCAACAGCAAATATGATCGCACTACAAGGAGCCATTTTCCAACTTGAATTTGAAATAGCATATAAATTGCAGGATATTGCATATCAGACGGAACGATTGATTGCATATCGTAATACACTGGTGGAACATATGGCTTCAAAGGTGAAAGAACTGAATCGAGAAAACTTTGCAGTTCGCCAGCATTTGAAATATGTGGATACCTATGCGAACGAAAAGAATTATACAGCTTTAACCTATGAAGATACTTTGGTGGTGAGAGAGGAATTATCACCACTTATTGAACCAGAAAATGATAATGCAACTGCTTTACGTTTTGACGCTCTGATGTACGGCATCGAGTTGGCCTATTTGATTGGTAAGAAGTATTCACGTGGAATGCATGACCTGATTTCGAAAGTTTCTGCATTGTCCAGCGTCTCAAACATTCCGGAAATCATGGTTCAGGCGGATCTGATTAATCAGATTCTTCATACGGACTATCTTGATAATGCTGGAATAAACGAATTTGAGTATATAAGAGAAAACCTTCGTGATTTGATGAAATATATTCCAAAGGAGCCGAAGGTTATCTATGATACAAATTTTGACGATGAAATTCTTTCGATGGATTGGAAGGAATCAGAATTAGAAAATGACGATCTGAAGAACTATAAGGCAAAAGCAGAATATTTTGTCCGCCAGCATCAGGATAATGAGGTTATTGCAAAATTAAAGAGTAACAAACCTTTAACATCTGCAGATATTAAGATTTTAGAAGAAATTTTGTGGAGTGAAGTTGGAACAAAACAGGATTATGAAGCAGAATACGGGGAGAAACCGCTGGGTGAATTTGTTCGAGAAATTGTAGGTCTGGACATGGCGGCTGCAAAGGAGGCTTTTGCGGAGTATCTGGACGAAACAAATTTGAATAGTAGACAGATTTATTTTGTGAATCAGATTGTAGAATTTATTGTGCACAATGGCATGATGAAGGACTTATCTGTTTTGCAGGAAGCACCATTTACAGATCAGGGAAGTATTGTTGAAGTATTTACAGATCTTTCTGTATGGATGGGAATAAGAAGAGTAATAGAGCAGGTTAATGCGAATGCGTTAGCTGCATAAGGAGAAATAGAGATGGCTTATGGGAAAGCAATAGAATTGTTTCTTGTCAATGGAACAGCTGATAGTCTGATTACAGCGGAGTTATCTAACTGGAATGGTAAGGCAATTAAAATTCCACGTACAGAAGTGTCGGGCTGTAACAGGGACGATGTGAAAGGTGCAGGAGTTTATTTTTTGATATGTCAGGAAGACGATGGAACTGATTCCGTTTACATAGGTGAGGCTGAAAATGTACAAGACCGACTGGTTCAGCATCTTCGCGAATATCAATCAGGAAAAGAGAAGTATTATTGGAATACTGCTGTGATTTTTGTCGGAAGAGATTTAAATAAGGCACTTATTCGCTACCTGGAAAATCGTTTTGTAGAGATTGCAAGAGAGTGTGGACGATATGCAGTGCTTACAAAGAACACATATAAAAACACCGTAATGAAAGAATCTCAGATTGCAAGCATGGAGGAATTTATTGACAATGTAAAGATTCTAATTAACACCTTGGGATACAAGGTGCTTGTCCCAGCCCCGAAAGCAACAGATGACACGGTATATCTATATTGTAAGGGGTCTGGGGCATCAGCAACAGGATTCGTGAGCATAGGAGGATTTACAGTACTAAAAGGATCTGTGATATCTGATCATACTGTACCTTCACTAGAAACAGGTGGAAAATCCTACTTCAATCTTCGCAATGCTCTTGTGAGAGATGGGGTGATTGACGAACGCATTTTTATGCATGACTATGAATTTAATGCTCCATCAGCTGCCTCTGCTGTTGTATTGGGACATACATCAAACGGAAATGTGGACTGGAAGACAGCAGAGGGAATAAAGCTGAAAGATATATAGTAACAAATCTCCGCTAATGTATTTGGAAACAACGTTACAGAGTATAGACAAAATGCCACAGTCAACTTTTGATGAAATTGTCGAAAAATATGTTGAAATGAACGTGGCTCATCCGTTCCGAGAGGAAAATGGAAAATTTGACGAACACAAAGGATTAACTTGATTTAGCGTTAGAAAAGTGGAGGTTATTAACGGAAGTTATGATAATAAATGAAGAATGTAAAAAATGTCAGATAAAACGGAATATTAATAAATATCCTATTGATGCAACAGAAGGAAAGATAACAGAATATCAATATAAGGTGAAGGAGATTGTAAAGAATAGTGATGGGTTATCTACACCACAGGTTGCAGAAAAAATGGATAATCTTCGTCAGGAACTTTTTGGAAATGTGATGGATTATACAGAAATCAAACAGCATTACAATCAATTAATGCTTGATCACTTTCCGTATATGAAAAATAAAGTTGATACATCTGAAAATCATTTAAAAACAGCAATACAGTATGCAATGGTTGGAAACTATATTGATTTTGGAGCTTTAGAAAATGTAAATGAAGGTGAGCTGAAAGCTCAATTAGATGAAGCAATAAATATAAATATAGATTCTAAACTGTTGGATGTTTTTAAAAACGATTTGGTCAATGCGAAAAGGCTGGTTTATTTTACGGATAACTGCGGAGAAATTGTAACAGATAAGTTATTGATTTCAACTCTTCGCGATATTAATCCTAATTTACATATAACTGTGATTGTAAGAGGCAAACCAGTTTTAAATGATGCTACACTAGAAGATGCAAAATACATTCACATGGAAGATGTTGCGCAAAAGGTACTTGGAAACGGTACCGGATTACCAGGTAATGTGGTTGGAGCAATCTCTAAGGAATCAATGGATGAGGTTGAGAATGCTGATCTGTTGATTTCTAAGGGACAGGGAAATTATGAAGGACTAAGTGGATGCGAATTAAATATTTACTATTTATTCCTGTGTAAATGTGAAATGTTTATGAGACGTTTCGGTGTCGAACAATTTACAGGAATTATGGCAAGCGAAAATAATAAAAAGTAATACTTGTGTGAAAGAGTAAATTCCACCGCCTAGTTTTGTAAATTGTTGAAAGAAATATATTGTTATATGATTACGTAAGTGATATA
>OGYK01002140.1_pt1 | contig 13325 bp, 10 predicted proteins | sample 1576501 | NCBI WGS metagenome assembly OGYK01 (sample SAMEA3541530, study PRJEB24748) | human gut metagenome | biome: human gut; feature: human-associated habitat; material: faeces | place: China | collected 2012
GAATGAGTAGCGAGAGAAAGGTGGTTCTCCTTGTCCTGTTGTTTCTCTCGCATCTTTCTCCAGCACCGAAAATGCCTGCCGGAGATTCCGCACGCCGGCAATGCGAATCTGATAGGAGCCGCCTTTCAGTTCGTGCAGGCACTGATGCGGCACGATGCACCGCGTAAAGCCCATGCGTTCCGCCTCCTGCACCCGCCGCCGAATGTGGGAAATGCCACGCACTTCGCCGCCCAGTCCCACTTCGCCAAAGGCAACCGTCCGTTCCGAGATCGGCTTGTCCACCAGTGAAGAGTACAGGCACAGTGCCACCGCCAAGTCCCCTGCCGGTTCGTCCAGCTGGAATCCGCCGACCACATTCAGGTACACGTCCAGCGTTCCGAAAAACATGCCCAGATGTTTTTCCAGTACCGCGATCAGGATCACCATGCGGCTATAGTCAAACCCCTGCGTCTGCCGCCGCGGTGCAGAGAAGCCGCTTTTGGTGGCAAGCACCTGAATTTCCGCCAGAATCGGACGGGAGCCCTCCATCATACAGGTAACACAGGTGCCGGAAACGCCGTGAGGTCTGCCGTCCAGCAGCATTGCCGAAGGGTTGGGCACTTCGTGCAGTCCGCTGTCCTGCATCTCGAACACGCCGATCTCATTGGTAGAACCATACCGGTTTTTCACGGCACGCAGCAGCCGGTAGGACAGGTTCCGCTCTCCCTCGAAATACAGCACGGTGTCCACAATATGTTCCATAACCTTCGGACCGGCAATGGCTCCGTCCTTGTTGACATGCCCCACGATCCACACCGGAATGTCCAGCTGTTTCGCCGTGTGCATAAACAGGTTGGTGCACTCCCGCACCTGTGTCAGGCTGCCGGCACTGGAGGAAATTTCCTCCATTCGCATGGTCTGAATGGAGTCGATAATGACAATATCGGGGCGGCTGGCGGAAATGGTGTCGCAGATGCTCTGGGCATCGGTGACTGTCAGCAGAAACAGATTTTTCGTTGTCACGCCCAGACGCTCCGCCCGCAGCTTGATCTGTTTGGCGGATTCCTCGCCGGAAACATACAGCACAGTGTGTTCCTTTCCGAAGTACTGGCAGATTTGCAACAGCAGTGTGCTTTTTCCGATACCCGGCTCGCCGCCCAGCAGCACAATGGAGCCACGCACCAGTCCGCCGCCCAGCACGCGATCCAGTTCGCCTACGCCGGTATGATAACGGACATCAGCTGTGGTGTCCACTTCTTCCAGTTCCTGTATTTTGTCTGACAAGTCCACCAGTTTACGGCGGCTGTTGCCCACCGCCTGTGTGGGCAGCGGGACATCTTCTTCCAACGTGTTCCACGAGCCGCAGGAGGGACACTTGCCGTTCCACTTGGCACTTTCGTAGCCGCATGCTGTGCAGCGGTATATGATCTTAGGCTTTGCCATAGAGGTTCTCCTTTTTGTTGTGTTATTTGTATTATACCATGCTATGGGCAGAAGTGCAAGCTATAGACTGAAATACAAGATTTTTTGCGTAATGTCTAGGGAAACACATCAAAAAAGATCTCACGCCCCGAAAATTCCCGAAAATATCTTATATTTACGATTTTCACGGTGTTTGTTCACATTCATTTTCCTTTTATCATATATAATAAAAACAGATTTTTTTATGAAAGGATTTTGACAGATGTTACTCTACTTTTTACTGCCAATTCTATGCAACGCCCTGCTTCTGGCGGCGTGCAAACTGCCGAAGCTGGCACCGGCTGGCTCTGAATTCTCAAAAGCCGCAGTCAGAATGGGAATACTGACTGCCGGAGAAATTCTGGTACTGCTGCTTCTGCATGCTCTGATCCGCGGGTTCCAGATCACCGGTTCCCACCTGTTTCCGCCGCTGCCGCTGGCGGTGACTCTGCTGCTGCTTGGGGCTGGGGCTGCCTTTTCTGAAAAGCAAAGCACCGCTGTTCTGCGGAAATATCTGCGAAAAGCCGCCTGCATTGCCGGCTGCGTCTTTCTGCTGGAAGTGCTGGTGTTCCACATCACCGGCTTCACCACCCAGAAAACCAAAGAGGAACTGCCCCTTTCCACCGCAGAAATCAGCGATGAGGAAGCGGCTTCTTTCAACGACAAAGGCGAGATCACCATTACCGGCAACTGCACCCTGACCTTTTCTGATCTGGACTGGGGCGAGTTGCACTGTGTCCGGCTGCATGCGGACGGCAAGGACAAGATGTACCAGGTTTCCCTCTCCATGAAAGACAACAACCTGACACAGCGATTCGAAAGGACTGCACAGACACAGGCGACCGGCAGCTATGACACCCTGCAATTTGCCATGCAGCCCTATGAAAAAATTCACGTGCTGCAACTCCAGTTCGAAAACATCGATGCCCCGATCACTCTGCACAGCGGCACCGCCTATGCGGCAATTCCCTTTGCCTTTTCCACAGGGCGGTTCCTGCTGGTGCTGCTGATCGCACTGGGGCTGACTGCCTGCAAGCAATTCTCCGTCTGGGAAATCCACTATCAGGCGAAAAACTGGAAGCACAATCTGGCGGTGCTGGTGACCCTGTTCGGCTGCCTTGCCTGCATCAGTGCTTTCATTGTGCCCGACCAGAAGCCCACTGACATCCATTCCGTGGACATCAGCAACGTCTACGGAAAAACGCTGGAAGCATGGACGGACGGGCATTCCTACATGAATTTCGACGTGACACCGGAACTGGCGGAACTGGAAAATCCCTACGACAATTCCAACCGCGACGGCGTTTCCTATAACTGGGACTATGCCTACTACAACGAACACTACTACTGCTATTTCGGCTGTGCTCCGGTGGCACTGATCTATCTGCCATTCTATGCCATTACCGGAAAGGTTCCCACTCTGAACTTCGCGTACTGCATCACTGTGGCAGCCATTATCATCGCCATATTCGGGTTGATCATGACACTGGTGCGGCGATATGACAAACAGCCGCCGCTGTTGCTGCTGTTGTTCGGACTGGTTTCTGCCGTGGCGGGCTGCGGTGCTTTTGTGGGACTGAACTACAACGACCGGTATTACCTCTGCCTGCTCATGGGTATGTTCGGACTGCTGCTTGCCCTCTGGACGGGATTCGCCGCGGTTTCCGTGAAAAAATCGTGGAAACGCTTTGCCTTGCTGGCAGTCAGCGGCATTGGCGTGGTAATCACGGCGGCTTCCCGTCCCAACCTGCTGGTCTATGTCCTGCTGCTGGTGCCGATTTTCCTGCACCTGCTGTTCCGGAAAGACCTGCGGCTGCAAAACCGGCTCATCAGTGCCGGCTGTTTCCTGCTTCCGACACTGGTTGGTGCAGCAGCGATCATGTGGTATAACCAGATCCGGTTTGACAGCCCGCTGCAATTCGGGGCAATTTACCAGATGACTGTAGACAACACCGCCGCAAACCGCATCAGTCTGGCACGTTTTCCGGCTGCCTTTGCGGCATATTTCCTGCACCCCATGGAACTGATGGACGACTTCCCGTTCCTGAAAGACAATGCAGTGCTTGTTCCCAACCGCATGATGTATCTCTTTGTCGAAAGATCTTTCGGAGCGTTGGCAATGCCGTCGGTACTGCTGGGCGTGCTCAGCATTCCCCTGCTCTGGAAAAAGTGGAAACAGCGGGACAACTGCCGGATCCGCCGTGCTCTGGTGCTGATTACCGTTATCGGAGCCGTTCTGCTGGCGTGGGTGGACTACTGCATGGCAGGCATCACCATTCGCTACCTGCTGGATATTATGGTAGTACTCAGCGTCATGTCCACCATGCTGCTGCTGCAAGTGCCGGCAGTGCTGAAGCCCTATTCCGCCAATGCTACACAAATCAGCCAGAAAGTCATCGCACTGGCAATGACCGGAACCGTGCTGGCATACTTCTGTATTCTCATCACCTCCGGCGATGGCGTGGCACTGTATAAGGCACACCCCACGATCTGGAACGTTCTGAAAGATACACTGGTATTCTGGAGATAACCCGCGAAGAATTTGCAAATACAAAAGCCGTTCTGTACAAGATGCGTACAGAACGGCTTTTTTGCGGTGTGACTTATGGCTAACAACACCCTACAGTCCACTCAACCGCGTTCCTCTAAGTACTGATTCAAGCCGGAGAAAATGGTAAACGCCACTTTCTGCTGATACTCCTCCGACTCCAGCAGAGCCGCTTCTTCCGGATTGGACAGGAACCCGCACTCCGCCATAACAGTGGGATTTTCGCTGAAATAGCAGAGATACAGTTCCTTGCCGCACTGCTTGATCTCCCGCGTGTTTTCCGGCTGCAACTGGGTCACAAAAGCATTCTGGAGAGCCTGTGCCAAAGCACCGCTGCCCTTGACATTGTCGGAGTAGAACATCTGGGCTCCGGAATAGGCAGCGTCAGTGAACTGATTCTGGTGCACGGAGATGCACACGGCGTTGTCGTACTGGTTGAACAGTGCCAGCCGGTTATCCATATCCGAACTTTTCTGGTTGGCAATGCCCTCGATGCCGTCATCGTGAATGCTCCGGTCTGTGTCCCGCGTGACCTCCACGGTGTAGCCTTCCATACGCAGGAAATCCCGCAGGCTCAGGAGAATATTCAGGTTGATGCCCTTTTCCGGCACATCATTGACAGAAACACAGCCGCCGTCTGCACCGCCGTGTCCTGCGTCCAGAACAATCACCGGCGTTTCCTTTTTCGGGGCAGTCATAGTAGTGACGGCTTGCCGGATCCGCATGCCGCCAAAGTAGATTGCAGAAACACTGACAGCACTGACTGCCAGAATGATGCCCGCCCGTTTTCCGATTCCTTTCCAAGTGCATTTGCATTGCATACCGTGTCCTCCCACAAACTTTTTGGTTCATGATATGCGGAATGGGATGGGGAATATGCAAAGTTTTAACGATGCTGACAAAAAGCGGAAAAGGGAATATAATCCTCCAGTACTCTGCCTTGAAAGCGGAACTGCACTTTGGTATAATGTCCTTAGATTCTAGGATTCTAAACGCCTTAAACACAGAGAGGAGAACTTAAAATGTCTTTTTATGGATTCTCAGCCGCCAAAAATGGAACCACTACGTTCAACATGATTAGAAGTGTCAACAGCAATCCCGCTATCCTGCCGGAAAGACCTTTCAACAAACGTACGAGCAGTCCCTGCTTCGATGTGATTGCTTTCATCATTTTTTCTGATTTGCCGAAAAACGGGAAAATGCAGAGCAGAGATTTTAATACGTATGCAAATAAAGCATTTCCCAATAATGCGAACAAAACTGGAGGCAGCACCGCGATAGCAAATGTCAAGAACTTTTTACGTTATCCAAGCAATCTCAATGAAATTTATCGGATAATGCTGATTTTACAGTACAGCAATCAAGCCACATTACACTATCTGGATTATCTGCTTGCAACTTCCAACTTCGCAGATTCGATCAAAAACGACCTTCGTCGAGTCATCGCATAGTATGGAGCAAACGGTATCCTGACAACCAAAGAGGAAACGTATCATGCTAAATCTAAAACACTACATGGAAATCGACAACCTCAAATACAAAGTTGCTCTCAAATTCCACGAGGGTGACGAGATCATCATTCAGGAAAAGATCGACGGCTCTAATGCCAGCTTCCAGTATGATGCTGCGGAAGACTGTCTGCAATGCTTTAGCCGGAATTACCCCTTGAACAGTGAAAACAATCTCCGCGGATTTTACCAATGGGTACAGGCATTGGACAAGAAACAGGTGCATGCCGTACTGGGAGATCACCTCCGCATGTTCGGCGAGTGGCTGGTCAGTCACAAGGTGCCGTATCCGGCAGAACGCTATCACACACTGTACTGTTTTGATGTTTTTGATATGGTTCAGCAGTGCTACTTGCCGCAGCAAGAAGTTAAACGCCTTGCAGAACAGCTGGGGCTGCACTATGTGCCGGTATTCTACGAGGGAAAGTTTACCAAATGGGAGGACTATATGCCGCTGGTGGGAAAAACGGCTCTCGGCGGAGAGATCGGCGAGGGCATCGTCATCAAGAATATGAACACCCTGCATCGAAATGTGGCATACACCAAGATCGTCCATGAGAATTTTGCAGAAGTCCAGTGCTTCCAAAGACGAAAAGCGGACACGGAAAAGGTGAAAGAGCATCAGCGTCTGATAGATCTAACCGCTACAATTGTCACAAAACAGCGTGTGGAAAAACAGCTGTACAAACTGGTAGACGAAGGAATTCTGCCGGAGGATTTCTCGGCTGCGGATAAAAAGACCATTTTCCGGCATCTGCCGTCAGCAGTATACTATGACTGCCTCAGGGAAGAACCAGAAGTGACAAGCCAGATCAAGGATTTCGGGAAATATTGCGGTGCCGCGTTGAAACGGCATCTGGAAGAAATTTTAGAAGAAAGAGGTCATGAACATAGATAAAAAACTCTATGTTCCGGATTACTGCTGAAATAAAAAAAGCCACGTCTTTGACAGCATACCTGCTCCAAAGGCGTGGCTTTTTTTATTTCAGCAACACTGCAAACCGTTTCTCACTGCTCCTCCAGCACGATCTTTTCATGTATCGCCAGCATCAATTCCCGAATCTTCTTTTCATCAGGTCTTTCCGGCAGGACAGTATGTTTTTCAGCATATGCCAACTGCGTCTGATACTGTTCCACGAATTCGAAAAATTCCGCTGTGGGCTGCTGGTTTTCGTCCAGATATTCGCCGTTTCGAATCCGCATCAGGAAATCATGCTCGGCAGCACGATAGGTGATGACCTCTCCTTTTTCCAGAATGTCGATGCACATCAGATACAGCCGGATCAGGTGCATCATGTGCTTGCTCAATTTGTTGTGGGTAACGGCATTCTGGTTGCGGTGCCCCTGTCCCACTCTGCTGTAGCTTTTCACAATGTCCGCCATTCTGCCCCACATTTCCTTATAGTCCCGCAGCGGATAGTGCTTCAGGGAAATATCCATGAAAATTTCCTTCTGCATCTGCGGGTTGACTGCATCATCAATGTAAAGACGAATGGCATCTTCCGGATACTGAAAAAACTGTTCCGGAAAATGCTTTGCGGCATTTCGGATACTGTTCAGAATGTGCATTTCCTGTACAGGCTGTTCGGCAATTCGGGCGGACTTGTTGTCCATGCGGCGAAACTGTGCTGTAGCATAACCGCTGAACGAGCTGATTGCCCTTTTCGACAAAAATATTTTCCGGTTATCCAGCAGCAGTTTGCCTGCATCAGAAAGATACAGATAGTGTTCCGGCTTCAGCCCCAGAATCTCAATGGTATTGGGATTGCACTCTTTCAGCAGACGTATCAGCTTCGGAAGCGCGTAGACTGTGGTATCTGTGGCAACATCAGTCACCTGCTCGAAGCTTTCATTGCAAAGAATTTCTGCCTTGCTTAGTGCGGCACAACCCCGAATGTCCAGATCAGAAGTTTCCGTATCTGTGCCGTAGGCGTGAGAACCGCCCAGCCCCAGCAGCATCACACGACTGCCCAGGTGGAGATTGGTCCGCAGGAAATCATACGCTTCTCCGTGCAGTGCTTTTCGAATTTCATGTAGCTGCATCAGGATTCTCCTTTCGCATTTTTCTGGCGTAGGCAAGGCTCTGCCGGAGAGCATTCTCCTTATCGATACCTGCCAGCCGCAGCTTATGGGCGTAGGACAAAATTTCAGAAAAATCAGCACTGGGCTGCAAGCCTGCCGCGATCAAGTCCTTTCCCATGACGTATGGTCTTGCCATAATGGCTGTAAACTGTTCGTACCGCTGCATCAGGAACGATTCTGTTTCCCCGCAGGGCGGCAGCTTTCCCAGACCGTCACAGACGCTTAGCTGTATCAGGTCAAAGGGTTCCACCGCACGATCCAGCAGTTTATTGGTGGATTTCAGCCGCGACCTGGCAGCCGCCATAATGTTGGGCTGCATGTGCAGTTCTGTCATGTTCAGCACATGCTGTATCAGCTTTGTTTCCGTGGTGATTCGTTCCAGAAACTGCTGTACCAGCGGCAGTCCGGCGGTTTCGTGCCCGTAGGAATGGATCACGCCGTCGATTTCCGTGGTGCAGACTGCCTTGCCAAAGTCATGGCACAGAGCCGCCAGTAAAAAGCCCAGCGGATACCGCACCTTGTCCCGCCGCTTTGCCGCCTCGTCCAGCACCAGCATGGTATGTGTCCACGTGTCGCCCTCTTGGTGATGTATCTGGTTCTGGGGCAGTCCGATCAGTGCCTGCACCTCCGGAAACCAGTGTCCCAGCTGCCCCATAGTTCGCAGTTCTCCGAAAAACAGCGAAGGCTTTTCCGCACGGAGCAGTGCCTTTTCCATTTCCAGCATCACGCGTTCTCTCGAAAGGGCAGACAGGTCGATACGCTGGCAGAGTTCCACCGTTTCTGCCGCCACAGGGAACTGAAACCGTGCCGCAAACTGTGCCGCCCGCAGCACCCGCAGCGGATCCTCTGTAAATGTCACATCGTCCACATGCCGGAGTACGCCGTCCTGCAAGTCCTGCCTGCCGCCGAAATGGTCGATGATCTCGCCGGTCAGCACGTTCTGCATCAGGGCATTCATGGTGAAGTCCCGCCGTTTTGCCGCTTCATAGGTACCCAGAAACGGGTCAGAAGTCACGGCAAAGTCACGGTGTCCTACGCCGGTACGCCGTTCGGTACGGGGCAGGGCAATGTCCAACGCGTGTCCTTTCAAGCCGTAAATGCCGAAGCTTTTCCCGATTTTCATACACGCTCCCAGTTCGGAGAGCAGCTGTTCCAGTGCTTCGGCGGGAATGCCGTGCACCTCAATGTCAATATCCTTGTTTTCCAGTCCGAGAAGCCGATCACGCACACAGCCGCCGACGAAATACACTGTGCCGCCCTGCTCCGCCGCCTTTTCAGCAATGGCTCTCGCCAGTTCCGCATCTGTCATGACTGCACCGCCCTTTCCAACCGCCGCCGGAACCACGCCAGCAGGTCGGTCTTTGTCATTGCCTTTTGATGTGCCGGCTGTGCCAGCTGAAAGTCCAGCGGTTCCAGTTCCTGTATCAGCTTTCGCAGCTTTTCCGGTCGCTCCACCCAGACATCGCCCACCAGCTCCTGATACACCGCATCCCCCAGAAATACCATTTGTTCTTCTTTCACCCAGACGATCACCGTATCGCGGGCGTGGGCACTGGTGACATGCCGCAGTTCACAGGTGCAGTTCCCCAAGTCCAGCGTCATGCTCTCAGAAAAAACCATAGTGGGCAGTGCCACCCGAATGCTCTCCGGATCGGGAAAGTGCAGCTGGATCCGCGGAGCACACAGCTGAGGGACAATGCCTTTCCGCACATTTTCCGCCAATGCGTCCGGTGTCCACTGCAGGCGGGAAACCATTTCCAGTGACTGTCTTGTCTGCACACAGGCAATGGACGGCATTGGCAGCGATGCCAGCCCGAAGCAGTGATCCCAGTGAGAGTGGGTCAACGCCACAAAATCCGGCTGACAAAAACCAGACTCCTCCACGGCGGCAAGATATGCCTGCACATGTTCCGGAGAATTGCCGGCATCGACCATCAGGGAAAACCGGTCGCCCCGAATATACCCCAGCACGGGGCGGTCTTGTTCCTGCGAAAAATCCAGCTGGTACACCCGCGGTGTCAGTTGCTGTAACATGAGATTCCCTCCATTCCTGTTTGTGCATTGTTGCCTATGTACTAAAACTTAAGGAAACACTGCATAAGGCTTGTGCGGTAAGATGCGTAGTCAAATTGCGTGCAAAGTCGTCAGGCGGGCTTTATGCAGTGTTTCCTTAACAGTGCGTGCCGCCCTTTCGGAACATACAGGTTTCCCGCATGCGGCAGGTGGCACAGCCTCTTGCCCCTTTTTTCAGCGGGTGATCTGCCAGTCCGATGATCGCGGTCACGGATTTTCGCGGAATGAGAATGTGCTCGGCGGTGACTGTCAGCCCCAGCCGCTTTTCCGCGTCCAGCAGCCGGAGGATCTCCGGCTGGAGAGAAAGCGGCAAATCGCCGTATCCGGGACTGAACCGCCATGTAAAATAAGTGTCCGGCAGCTGCTCCCGAAAGCATTCTTCCGCACGGTTGCAGACCTGTTCAATGCCGGCACTGGCAAGAGCGTCCATTGCCAGCGAACGTGTCATATCGGAGATGCCGGCACGGTGGATCAGCTGATCCGCCTGTCCGGAGAGGGTTGCCGCCATGAGGATCATGCGGTCGCATTCCGCCAGATGCCGTGCAATGTCCTCACCGGTCAGCTGCATGCCACCGGCGGAAAGTGTCCCCGCTTTCCGACACAGGGGCAGTACCCGATAGACCACGCGGGGCTGTACCGTCCGGCGAAGCTGCTGCTCGCAGGTGTCCACGACAGTCCGCAGGGCTTCGTCCGGTTCTGCGGGGCAGCCCATATAGCGGAGAGCCTCCTGCTTGTCGATCGTCTCCAGCGGCAGGGTCAGCATTTCGGAGCCGCCTTGATGATGCCGCTTACCGCTTCGCTGATCTTCCGTGCCACATAGGGATTGTTCATGGTGTACAGGTGAATGCCGTCTACGCCGTCGGTTACCAGATCGACGATCTGGTCAATGGCATAGGCAATGCCTGCGTCCCGCAGAGCCTCGGGATTGTCCTCGAACCGCTGTACCATTTTGGTAAACTTTCGGGGCAGGCTGGCACCGCACATGGTGACCATACGCTCGATCTGTTTCCGGTTGGTCACCGGCATGATGCCGGCTTCAATGGGCACGTTGACACCGGCACGGGCTGCCCGATACCGGAAGTCGTAGAAGGAATCGTTGTCGAAAAACAGCTGGGTGATGAGGTGGCTTGCACCGGCATCGACCTTTTCTTTCAGGTGACGGATGTCCGTGTCCATGTTGGGAGCTTCGGGGTGGCACTCCGGATAGCAGGCTCCGGCAATGTCGAACCCGCCGAAGCTGCGGATATAGCTGATGAGGTCGGCAGCGTGGACGAAATCCATTGCCGGCTCCATGCCCTCTACGCGGTCGCCCCGGAGAGCCAGCACATTTTCGATGCCGTTTTCCTGAAACTGTTTCAGAATGTTATCGATCTGCTCTTTGGTATAGTGGATACAGGGCAGATGTGCCATCGGCAGTACGCCGTAGTGCTCTTTCAGCCGCCGTGCAATGGCGAGGGTGTTTTCCCCGTTGCCGCTGCCGCCGGCACCAAAGGTCACGCTGATGAAGTCCGGCTTCAGATCCTGTAAGGCTTCCAGCGTGTCATAGACAGTTTCAATGGGGGAAGTTTTCTTCGGCGGAAAAATTTCAAACGAAAAAACGGTTTTTTCGGAAAATAACGATGCGATTTTCATGGTGTTGTCCTTTCTGCGGCAATTTGCGGTATTGCCTATAATGATATTGTTTATATTATAGCATAATTGTAGGTATTTGAGTAGACGGGAAAATCGTATCGCTTGTTATCAATTTTTCCTATGGCAGATTCGGGTTAATCGGCAGCCTGCCGGAACCAGTCCCATTCCTCTGGTGAGTACCGTTCCCGGAGAACTTTGCCATGCTGTGCTTCATAATCCTGCAGCAGCTGCGGTGCTTCTTTCAGAAAATCTTCACCACGTTTGCGGTGGCTCCCATTTTCAGAGAAAAATCCCATATCCTCATAGCAAAGGGGATAGACCTGTTCCAGAGCAATTTTTTCCGGCGGCAATTGCAACTGTTTCAACAGCAGTTCTCTGCGGATTTCCGGCAGGGTGATGCCGTCTGAGGCAGCTTTTGCTGATTGCCGTACTGGTTGCTCCGGCAGCCAGACATAGCCATTTTTCTGCCGTATCGGAAACTTGGTGCATGCCAATGTGGGATACAGGCGGGCATACCGCCGCAGCTTTTCCTTGGAATCTACTAGCAAAAGCTTGCCGCACTGTGCCGTCAGTTTTTCGAAGTTCGGCTCCGTCAGCGGCTGCGGCTGGTCGCCTAAGGCAGTCGCCGTTTCCCGCAGGAACTGCTCCGCCTGTACGAAAAAGGCATCTCGTTCCAGCTGGGGCAGTGCTGCCAATGCTTCTTTTGCCAGCGGCAGCACAGTAAATACCAGCCGTGTCCCCAGCAGCCAGCACCAGTCCGCAGCTTGTTCCGGAGCACATTGCCGCAGTTGGTCGGCTATGGTTTGCAGCAGCTGCGGCGTGACCTTGCCGGACTCCCACTTCCACGGCAGGAAATCTTTCCCCAGCGGTTCGGGGTATTCCGGCTGGCACAGCTGCATCTCTCCGGAAAAGAGAATCCCCTTTTGCCGGCAGAAACAGAAGTATGCCGCCAGTACCTGCTGCCGATCGTTTTCGTCAGTTCCAAACAGGCGGCACACTTTTCGCTCTGCTGTAAGGACAATGCCGCCCAGCAGCCGGTTGCATCTCCACAGCAGCCAGCTTTCCGTGCTGCCGTCATCTGCGGAAAAACCGCCGGAAACCGGCTGCAACAGGTACGAAGCAGACCGATTTTCAAAATATAGTATTCCAAACTGAGTTTCCAAGAAAGTGCAAAGCTTTGCATGGGAGAGATCGTGCTTCTTTCGCCTGCCATATTCTTCCCGCCGGAATTGCCCCAGTGCCTCAGTCAGGTCGGCAGCGTCGGAGAGCGTTTTCAAATGATTGACAGAGGGAATTTCGCCGCCCACCCAGCGAAAATCGTGCCGGAGAAACTGCGTTTCCAACATTCTGTTGTACGCATAATCGAAAAATGCGAAGCAGCGGCTTCCCAGAGCCTGTTCCGTATCCCGCCGTCGCTGTCTGCCGGCTTTGGAAAAGTAATAGGCTGCTATTTCCGGAAGCAGTGCCGCATACTTGCCGTGGTAGCGGGTGGAAAGACGGCGAATCGTCCACCCATTTCCTTGCAGCGTGACAGAGGCTGTCCCTTCCGGCAAAAGTGCCGTCATGGTGTAATCGTCGAATCCGTCATCACACCGCTTGATGCAGTCGGAGAGGTATCCTGTGACGAACATCTGCGTTCCCGTGGTTTCCTCCGTGAGAATTGCCGACGGGATCTTCTCCAGCAGCAGGCTGTATTGTTTCAGACAGTGCCGCAAAAAATCGATGTCGCAGTACTGCCAGCGATAGGAATATGCCATGTCAGATGCTCCAGTCAATTTCCGGCAGCCCGTGTTCCCGCAGGAAGGCGTTTGCCTTGGAGAAATGCTTGCAGCCGAAGAAGCCATGGTAGGCGGATAGGGGGCTGGGGTGTGCGGCAGTCAGTACCAGATGCTGGGGGTGCTGGATCAGAGCCTTTTTCGCCTTGGCGTTGTTGCCCCAGAGCAGGAACACCACCGGTTCTTCCCGCTGATCCAGAAGCCGGATCACATCACCGGGCAGACACCCAACATCAACCACTTCACGCTGACCGTAACGCCCACCAC
>OGYK01002145.1_pt1 | contig 13300 bp, 14 predicted proteins | sample 1576501 | NCBI WGS metagenome assembly OGYK01 (sample SAMEA3541530, study PRJEB24748) | human gut metagenome | biome: human gut; feature: human-associated habitat; material: faeces | place: China | collected 2012
GATTTTATTTCGTGCCTGCGGGCATGAAACTCTGCGAGGCTTTCCCCAATAGGAGAAAGGTTCCGCACAGCGATGCTGTGCGGAACCTTTCTCGTTTTTCTTTCAGTTGTTGAATTCGTTGGGCAGGATGTACTTTGTCGTGCTCGTTGCGTAGCCGTTGCCGCGCTTGATGGTCATGTAGATCGTCTTCTCGCCGCCCTCAAGCTGCACGTAGCAGATGCCGTCCTCGTCGAACTTGTCCGTGACGTCGAGCTTCTGGTCGAGGTAGTAGACCGTGACCGTGCCGTCATCCCGATAGGTTACCTCGGGGCAATTGATATCTGCGAGCAGTTCCTCCTCGGTCAGTGCCCGCTCCGTGCCATCCGGCTCGAAGGCGACGCCTCCGCCGCTCCGCTCGCGCTCGTTTCCTTCGCTGTCGGTATAGTTGACGGTATAGTGACCGTTTTTCACCGTCAGCGTTGCATCCGTCATCTCACCGTTGAGCCAGAGCTGCACCGTACGCTGAATGCCACCGAGGTCCGAGGCATAGGCGACGCTGCCGAGCGCCAGCACGAGCGCGGCCGCAAGGCCGATGGTCGCGGCGCGGCGCAGTGCGGGCCGTTTCGTTTTCCGTTCTGTCATCTTCATTACCTCCGTCATCATGTCCGGGGAGGCGTGCAGCGGCGCGAATGCGCGTTGAAATCTCTCTTTTTCTGTCATTGCTTTACTCCTCCTCCAAAATCGTTCTGAGCTTCGCCCTTGCGCGGTAAAGTCTTGTGCTGACGGTCTTTTCGGGAATGCCGAGCATCGACGCGGCTTCCGCCGTTGTATACCCCTCGTAGTAAAAGAGCAGCAGCGGCACGCGGTATTTTTTGTCAAGCATCATCACGGCTTTGAACAGCTCGCCGTCCTGCGGCTGCTCAAAGGGCAGCGTTTCGGCGTAGTCATCGATATCCTCATGTCTGCGCCACGGCGAGCGGAAGAGCATCTTGCAGCGATTGACGGTGACGCGGATGAGCCAGTTTTTCAAATGGGCGTCCGACTCGAACGCTTTATCTGTTTTGTACAGCTCTATCAATACGTCCTGTGTCACATCGTTGGCGTCGTCCGGGTTCTTGAGCCAGCCGTAGGCCACGCGAAAGACCGTGTCCATGTACTTTTCTGCATTTTGGGCAAATGCTTCGTTTGAAAACATATATGTTTCTCTCCTCAAAGGCCTTACACCATACATGTGCGCGGGCAGGGCGTTTTCTTTCACGGGTTCGGAAAATTTTTCAAAAAATTTCGCCGCTGCGGCGGCACAACTGCCGCGTCCCTCTCATATACTGCCTTGAAAGACAGGAAACGGAGGCACAGCTATGGATCACAGCACGCAGCAGCTCATCGACAAGTTCAAGCGCAATCCTGCCATAGCGCAGTCGCTCCTGCAATCGGGCGACGGGCAAAGGCTCATGCAGATGCTCACCTCTCAGGATGGCGGCGCGGCGCTCAATCACGCGGCGCAGAATGCCGCAGCGGGCAACACGAAAGAGTTGGCCACAATGCTCTCGAACCTGATGAAAAGTCCCGAGGGCATGGCCATTATGAACCGCATCAACGACAGCGCAAAAAAATAAAAACCGCGGGAGGGCGTCACGATGAGCGAGTGGGAGGAAAAACTGAATACCCTGCTCTCCGATCCGGACGCCATGGCGCAGGTGATGAACATGGCGCAAAATCTGTCGCAGCAGATGGGGCAGTCCGGCGGCAGCGCGCCGCCTCCCCCGCCCGCGGGCGGTGCGGCCGGTCCTGCGCCGTCTGCTCCCACGCCGTCACCGCCGCAGGGCGATCCGATGGGTGATCTTTCGTCGCTGCTCGGCGGCATTGACCCAGGCATGATCGCCAAGCTGCTGCCCGTGCTCTCGCAGCTCAATCGGCCCGAGAGCGGCGAGACCGCCGCGTTTTTGCGCGCGCTGCGCCCATTTTTGAAGCCGGAGCGGCAGGACAAGGTCGAGCGCGCGGCACAGCTCGCGCGCTTCATCCACCTGGGGAAGACGCTGCTCCTCAGCGAAGGGGGGCCGCGCAATGTATAACCGCTATCTGCGCAACGACGACGGCGTCTACACCCGCATGCCGATGCAGGACGCGCCGCGCGGCGAACCGCCGCGTGATAACAGACCGCCTCCCCCGCCGCCCTCCGGCGGAAACGCACCGCCGCCAAGGCCGCCGCAGGGGGACGCTCCCCCTCCGCCGCCGATCAGTCAGGAGGCGTCGCAGTTTTTCTCGCGCATCCTCGACAAATTACCGCTCAAGGGCGTGGACACGGCGGACATTTTGCTGCTGCTCATTCTCTTTTTCCTCTTTGAGGAAAAGGCGGACGACGAGCTTTTAGTCGCGCTGGGGCTGCTGCTCATTTTATGACATATTTTGACAAAAAGGCCGTCCGAAGAACAATCTTCGGACGGCCTTTTCAGTTTCTTTTACCGGTTTGCGCCGTCGAGCGCACCTTCGTGGAGCACTGTGCCGTCCGGCAGCGTAAAGGCGTCCTCCGCCACGTTCCCGCTGTCGACGCTCATGCCCGCCATGCGGTAGACGACATCCTCGCCCTGCAATTTTTCCGCCGCGCAGAGAAGGCCGTTGCTCACGCTGACCCAGTAGCGCTCAATGTAGCCGCCGTCATCGGCGGCAGTTTCCACAAAGATGCAGTCCACGGTGTCGAGCAGGCGGTAATCCGCCGCGGCGATGCGCTTTTTGTCAAGGCGCAGGATGTCCTCATACGTCGGGATGCCCTGCTCCTCGTCGGCGGTGAAGGCTGCGGCGCTCTCGTAATAGAGCTCGCTGCCGCCGTACCAGACCCACGTTCTTTCCCCGTTGGAGATCGTGTGGCTCTGCGCGCCGCTCGCCTGCTCGGTGTCGACGCGCATCCACGCTCCATCGACGCTGACACTGCTGCGGTCGACGCCGCTGCCGCCGGAATAGTAGCGCTCGATCGTGATGGCGCGCGAGTAGCGCGCGGGACGTTCAAGCGTCGCGATGGCGGACTGCACCGTGTCGGGCCGCACGGCGATGCGGCCCACGGCGCTGTCGTCGAGCGACGCGTCGCTCACATCGCTACTGCTCGCATCCTGCGGCAGCACGACGTGCGCGGGACGGTGCAGCGCGCCGCGCACCACAAACAGGAGCACCAGCAAAACGAGCGCGACGAAAGCAGCGCCAATGGGCGTCACCCTCCGCTTTCTCATTCCGCTCCACTCCCTTCTTTCATTCCGTCAAAATCAGGCGTTAAAATCCGCGGGGCGCTCGCTCCGGCGGCCAAAGTGCCACAAAATCGCGTCGGCGATGCGTGCGCAGGCGTGGCCGTCACCATAGGGGTTGACGGCGTGCGCCATCGCGTCGTACGCCTCCCTGCTGCGAAGAAGCTCGTTGCCCATGCGCAGCACGTCGTCGTACTCGACGCCGCAGAGCTTCACCGTGCCGGCGGCGACCGCCTCGGGGCGCTCGGTCTCTTTGCGCATGACAAGGACGGGCTTGCCGAGCGCAGGAGCCTCCTCCTGGAGTCCGCCGCTGTCGGTCATCACCATGTAGCAGCGCGCCATAAGATTGTGCATCTCGTCCGCGCTCAGCGGGTCGATCAAATGCACGCGCGGCGTACCGGCGAGGAACTTCTGCGCGTTCTCGCGCACGACGGGGCTGAGGTGCACGGGATAGACAAGCTCGCAGTCCTCATTCTGGAGGGCGATGTCGCGCAGCGCGGTCATGATGTTCTCCATGGGCTGGCCGTAATTCTCGCGGCGGTGGCACGTCACGAGCACGACCTTTCTTGAATAGTCCAGCTCGTTGAGCAGTTCTGTTGTAAAGCGGTAATCCTTGCACACCGTTGTTTTCAGTGCGTCAATGACCGTATTGCCCGTGATGAAAAGGCCCTCGGTCACGCCCTCTTTGAGTAAGTTCTCGCGGTTATTTTTCGTCGGGCAGAAATAGAGGTCGGCGATGGCCGTGACGAGCTTACGGTTCATCTCCTCGGGGAACGGGGAGTATTTGTCGTAGGTGCGAAGGCCCGCCTCCACATGTCCGACGGGCACCTTGTGGTAAAAGGCCGAGAGCGCACCGGCAAACGTCGTGCTCGTGTCGCCGTGGACTAAGATCATGTCAGGCTTTAATTGCTCAATGGCGTCGTCCATACCGAGCAGACACTTGCTCGTGATGGTCGAGAGCGTCTGCCGCGGGGTCATAATATCAAGGTCGCAGTCGGCCTTGAGGTCGAAGACCTCCATCACGCTATCGAGCATTTCGCGGTGCTGCGCCGTCACGCAGCAAAGGCTCTCGATCTCGTCGCGCGAGGCAAGCTCCTTGACGAGCGGGGCCATCTTGATGGCCTCGGGCCGCGTGCCGAACACGCTCATAATGCGCAGTTTTTCCATTTATGCTTCCTCTTTTTTCTCTTCGTTGGATTCTTCTTCAGGTTCCGCAGGCACGGTTTCCGCCGGTGTGGCGGTCTCTGTGCTCTTCTCCTCTGCCGCGGCCTTTTCCGCCTGCAATGCCTTGTCGATATCGCGGCGGAAGATGACGCGCGAGGCGAGGAACGCCGCCACCGCCAGCGCCATCAGAAAGAGCATCGCCTTGATCGCGCCGCTCGACGTCAGCACCACGGCGGAAAGTCCGAGGATACTGCTGATGACGTACAGCGCCGCGACGGCCTGCTTCTGGTTGAGACCCATGTCGATGAGGCGGTGGTGGATGTGGCCGCGGTCAGGCGCCATCGGGTTCTGCCCGTGGGCAAGGCGGCGGATGATGGCAAAGAGCGTGTCGAACATCGGCAGGCCCAGGATCAGGAACGGCACCGCGAACGACACGATGGCGTAATACTTGAAAAGGCCCTGGATCGAGATCGTCGCAAGGATGTAGCCAAGGAACGTCGAGCCCGTGTCGCCCATAAACATCTTGGCCGGATTCTTGTTGTACGGCATAAAGCCAAGGCACGCACCCACAAGCGCGGCCATCACGAGCGCCACATCGCTTTCAGAGACGAGCAGCGCGATGACGAGCATCGAAATGGCGCTGATGGTCGAAACGCCGCAGGCAAGGCCGTCGAGGCCGTCGATGAGGTTGACGGCGTTCGTGATACCGACGATCCACAAGACTGTGATGGGGATGGACAGCCAGCCGAGGTCCCAATACGGGCTTTCAGCAAAGACGTTCGGGTTGGAGAGCATCTGGATCACGACGCCGTGGAACACGGCGACGAGCGCCGCGAAGATCTGCACGCAGAACTTAAAATACGCGCGCAGCGGGGACATATCGTCCACTACGCCCAAAACAACGATGATGGATGCGCCCAGCAAAATGCCCTGTAACTGATGGTCGACCTTGACGAACAGCAGCATGCTCACGATAAAGCCGAGGAAAATCGCGAGGCCGCCGAGGCGCGGTACGGGCTTTTTGTGCATGCGGCGGTTGTCCTTCGGCACGTCGATCGCGCCGATCTTATAGGCAAACGACTTGACGAGCGGGCACATCAGAAAGCTGACGGCAAATGCGCACAGCAGCGCGCCGCCGACGCTCAGCAATAACTCTTTCGGAATTCCGTTCATGTTCTCCACCCTTTAATCAGCGCGCGACAAAGCCGACCTTCTTGTAGACCTTGCGCAGCGTTTTTTCTGCCACGTAAGACGCCTTCTGTGCGCCCGCGCGATACACGGACTCGAGATACGCCTTGTCGCCCAAAATGCGCGTGGCCTCCTCGCGGATGGGGCGCAGGGTTTCAACGACGGCCTCGCCCACGGCGGGCTTGAACGCGCCGTAGCCCTTACCGGCGAACTCCTGCTCGATCTCGTCAAAGCTCTTGCCCGTCACGGCGGAGTAGATGGTCATCAGGTTCGCAACGCCGGGCTTGTTCGTGGGATCATAGCGCACGCAGTTTTCCGTGTCGCTGTCGGTCACGGCGCGCTTGAACTTGCGCAGGATATCCTCGGGCTTTTCCATCAGGTAAATGGAACCGTTGGGGTCCTTATCGGACTTCGACATCTTGGCTCCCGGGTCGCTCAGGCTCATCACGCGCGCACCGACCTTGGGAATGTACGGCTCGGGCATCTTGAAGACGTCGCCATAGATGCCGTTGAAGCGCTGGACGATGTTGCGGCAGAGTTCGACATGCTGCTTCTGATCCTCGCCCACAGGGACATAGTCGGGCTGATAGAGCAGGATATCCGCCGCCATCAGCGCAGGATAGGTGAAGAGACCGCCGTTGATGTTCTCGCTGTTCTTGGCGGACTTGTCCTTAAACTGCGTCATGCGCGAGAGCTCGCCGAACATCGTATAGCAGTTCAGGACCCAGCCGAGCTCGGCGTGCTGCGGCACGTGGGACTGGATGAACAGCGTGTTCTTCTCGGGGTCCAAGCCGCAGGCGATGTACTGCGCCAGCTGCTCGAGCGTGCGGCGGCGCAGCGCCGCAGGGTCCTGACGCACGGTGATCGAGTGCATATCGGCCATGAAGTAGTAGTTGTCAAATTCCTCGTCGCGCTCCGCCCAGTTCTTGATCGCGCCGAGGTAGGACCCGAGGGTCAGATCGCCGCTGGGCTGAATGCCGGACAGCATCACTTTCTTGCGCGCCGCATTTTCCATGTTTTCCATCGTTTTTTCTCCGATCTGTTTGTTTTTCTCATTTTATCTCGAATTGCGCCGTTTTGGCGCAGCTATCGACCCAATTTGTTATGTTACCATACCCCTTTTCAAAATACAAGCATATTCCGGTGAAAAAGAGCGTCGTGCGTTCGTTGACTTTTCGGTCAAAATATGGTGTAATAAGCTATCTTTATTTTGATTTCACTTCAGGAGGTCATCTATGTCCATCGACATGAAGTATTTTGAGGAAATGGAAGCGAAGATCCCGCACGGTAAGGTGCGCACGCGCTTCGCTCCCTCCCCCACGGGCTATATGCACGTGGGCAACCTGCGCACCGCGCTCTACACCTATCTGATCGCCCGCCACGCAAACGGCACGTTCATTCTCCGCATCGAGGATACCGACCAGGGGCGTCTCGTCGAGGGCGCAACGGACGTCATCTACCGCACGATGGCGGAATGCGGCCTTTCCCACGATGAAGGCCCCGACGTCGGCGGCCCCGTCGCCCCGTATATCCAGAGCGAGCGCCGCGACACCTACGGCAGGTACGCCGAGCTTTTAGTCGAGCGCGGCCACGCCTACTACTGCTTCTGCGAAAAGGCCGAGAGCGAGGAGGACAGCGGCGAATTTGACCGCGCGGACGATCCCTGCCGCGACCTGCCGCTCGAAGAGGCCAAGGCGCGCGTCGCCGCGGGCGAGCCCTACGTCATTCGCCAGCGTATCCCGAAGGACGGCACCACGACCTTCCACGATGCAAGCTTTGGCGACATCACGGTGGAGAATAAGACGCTCGACGATCAGGTACTCTTGAAGCGCGACGGTCTGCCGACCTACAACTTTGCCAACGTCATCGACGACCACCTCATGGGCATCACCCATGTCGTGCGCGGCAGCGAATATCTCTCCTCCGCCCCGAAGTACAACCTCCTCTACGAGGGCTTCGGCTGGGAGGTGCCGACCTACGTGCACTGCTCCCCCGTCATGCGCGACGCGCAGCATAAGATGAGTAAACGCAACGGCGACCCGAGCTATGAAGACCTCAAGGCGCAGGGCTACCTGACGCCCGCCATCCTCAACTATGTGGCGCTGCTCGGCTGGTCGCCGCGCGGCGAGCAGAGCGAGCAGGAGTTCTTCACGCTCGACGAGCTGGTGGGGGCGTTCGACATCGGCGGCATCTCCAAGTCCCCTGCCATTTTCGACATCGAAAAGCTGACGTATTTCAACGCGAATTATCTGCGCAATCTCCCGCCCGAGGAATTCTGTAAAGTTGCCGAGCCTTACATCCGTCAGGCCGTCAAGGACGAAGCGTACTCCGTCGGTGAGATCGCAGCACTCTTACAGGCCCGCTGCGAAAAGCTCACCGATATTCCCGAAAAGGTCGACTTCTTCGATGCTCTTCCCGAGTACGGCGTTGAGTTCTACACGAACAAGAAGTCCAAGACCAACAGCGAGGTCTCGCTCGACATGCTCAATAAGGTCCTGCCCAAGCTCGAGAGCCTTCCCGAGTGGACGAATGATGCCATCCATGACATGCTCGTCTCATTTGCCGAGGAGCTCGGCGTGAAGAACGCGACGCTCATGTGGCCGCTGCGCATCGCCGTTGCGGGCAAGCTCGTCACGCCCGGCGGCGCTGTCGAAATTTGCCATATCCTCGGCCGTGAGGAGACGATCAAGCGCGTCAAGGCCGGTATCGCCAAGCTGGCATGATCTTCGAACTCTGCCCTACGCTCTCGCGCGATCTCATCAAGCGGGAATTTTTGAACACCGCCGCCGCGTTCGGCGTGCTGGTGCTTCTTGGCTTCGCCGCCGGAATGATCTTCCCCGACATGGCGCAGCAGACGCTTCAAAACTTCGCCGCACAGATCGAGCAGCTGGGACTTACCGACGATGTTCCCCAGTCGCAGATGATGGCGACGCTGTTTTTCAACAACATCACGGCGTCCCTCCTCTCGATGCTCTACGGGCTCATCCCGTTCCTGCCGCTCAGTGCGCTCGCGCTCGGCACGAATGCGCTGATGCTCGGCGCGTTCGCCGCCATCTATCAGCAGCAGGGCATCGGTCTCGGTGTGTATGTTCTCGGCGTTTTGCCCCACGGCATTTTTGAGCTGTCCGCGCTGATCTTATCCTGCGCGCTGGGCCTTCTCATCTGCCGCACGGGGACGGAACGGATCCTCAAAAAGAGCGATACGCCCTTTTTCCGCCGTGTGCTGGACTGCATCCGCGTCTTTTTGACATTCTCTGTGCCGCTGCTGCTGGTGGCCGCGCTCATCGAGACGTACGTCACGCCTGCACTTTTGAACCTTGTGCTGTAAACGGCAAGGTTGACTTTCGTTCCACACAACTATATAATGGACCCGTCAAGATTTTGTAGAATTTTCATCTGCTGTTTCTTCAGGGATTGAGGAAAAGCACCGCTCCTGCGGCGCTTTTCCTTTTTCGTCAAAAAATGAGAGATTCGTCCCGCTGCGGGACAGAGAAAGAGAGGTGCGCATGGCGCAGACAGTTCCGGCAAGGCAGACCGTGCAGAACATGACGGAGGGCAGCCCCGTCTCGCTGATTTTGCGCTTTGCGCTGCCGATCTTCATCAGTCAGGTCTTCCAGCAGCTATACAGCACGGCGGACGCGTTCATTGTGGGCAAATACCTCGGCACGAACGCCTTTGCCGCTGTCAGCTCGTCCGGCACGCTCATCATGCTGCTCACAAGCCTCTTTATCGGCACAGCCATGGGCGCGGGCGTCGCGATCTCAAAGTACTTCGGCGCGGGCGACTATGAAAACGTCTCGCGCGCCGTCCACACGAACCTGGCGTTCGGTATCGTGTCGGGCACACTGCTGACGCTCATCGGCGTATTCCTCACGCCGACGTTTTTGGTCTGGATGAACACCGACGCGCAGGTCATGCCGCAGGCGGTCGAATACTTCCGCTACTACTTCCTCGGCGTGCTGGCAACGGTGCTCTACAACATGTGCACGAGCATTCTTAACGCCCTCGGCGACAGCCGGAGGCCCCTGCACTATCTGATCATTTCGTCGCTCGTCAACATCGCGCTCGACCTGCTGTTCATCGGCGCGTTCCGCTGGGGCGTCTGGTCTGCCGCGGTGGCGACTGTCCTCTCCCAGGGGACGAGCTGCGTGCTCTGCCTCATCCACCTGCTCAAAAAGGGCGAGGTCTACACCGTCACGCCGCGCAACATCCGCTTCCACACCGGCATGCTCGGCGAGATCGTGCGATACGGTCTCCCCTCCGGCATCCAGAACTGCGTCATTGGCCTTGCCAATGTCATCGTCCAGTCGCAGATCAACTCGTTCGGCATGCTCGCGATGGCGGCCTACGGCGCGCACTGCAAGATCGAAGGCTTCGCCTTTCTGCCCATCACGAGCTTCACGATGGCCTGCACCACGTTCGTGGGTCAGAACCTCGGCGCCAAGCAGTATGACCGCGCCAAGCGCGGCGCGCGGTTCTGTATCATCATCGCCGTCGTGATGGCCGAGCTCATCGGCCTGTGCTATTACATCTGGGCAAGTCAGCTCATTTCCCTTTTCGACAGCACCCCCGGCGTTGTCGCCCTCGGCGTGCAACAGGCGCGCACGGTGGCACTGTTCTACTGCCTGCTGGCGTTTTCGCACTCTATCGCGGCGGTCTGCCGCGGCGCGGGCCGCGCGATCGTGCCGATGATGATCATGCTCTCCGTCTGGTGCGTCATCCGCATCATCTACATCATGCTCGTCGTCCACTTCATCGGCGAGATCGGCTACATCTACTGGGCGTATCCCCTCACCTGGGCGATCAGCTCCACCATCTATCTCATTTATTACCTGCGCTCTGACTGGGTGCACGGATTTGAAAGGTGACTCTATGTCTTCTCCTGCGTTCCGCTTCCGCCTCGCCACGCTTGACGACGCTCCCGCGCTTCTGAGCATCTATGCGCCGTACGTCGAAAAGACGGCCATCTCGTTTGAATACGACGTACCGTCGCTCGACGAATTCCGCCGCCGCATCGCGGATATCTCGCGCAAATACCCTTATCTCGTCGCGAAGGATGAAAATGGCCAGCTCCTCGGCTACGCCTATACGCACACGTTCATCGCGCGTAAGGCCTACGACCACTGTGCAGAGTCGACGATCTATCTCGCCCTCGACGCGCGCAAGCACGGTCTCGGCAAGCGCTTCTACCGCGCGATTGAGGAGCTGTCGCTCGCGCAGAACATCTGCAATCTCTATGCCTGCATCGGCGAGCCGCAGGGGGCGGACGACGAATATTTAACGGACAACAGCATCCGCTTCCATGAGCACATGGGCTTCCGCCGCATCGGCGTGTTCACGCGCAGCGGCTACAAGTTCGGCCGCTGGTACAACATGTCCTGGGCGGAAAAACTGCTCATGGAGCATCCCGAGCATCCCGAACCGGTCATCCCCTTCCCGCAGCTCGACAAGGCGCTTGTCGCCGACATCCTTCGCCGCGCCGCGGAATAAAAAACCGAAATTTTACAAAAAATCATGCACGCCCTATTGACATTGCCGATGGGGTGTGCTATATTTTCGCTCAAGTTAATACCGCAAACCGTTGAAGCGGAGATAACGGCAGTGATGCCTTCACAGAGAGCCTGCGATGCTGAAAATCAGGCAAGATACACATTGTCAAATGGACCGCTGAGGGTGCAGCGAAATGCGTTTTATGCGCAGAGTATCCTGCAACGTGTTGGCATACGTCAGTTGCCGGGAGATATGATGGTATCTCCGCCAAGCGCACGGGTAACCGTAAATTCAAGGTGGCACCGCGGATCGTTCGTTTCTCTCGTATCGCATTCGTCCTTGACAGACTGTACCGTTCTGTCGGGGGCGCTTTTGTTTGCGCAATAAGCTCCTTTGGCAGAACGCCAAAGGAGCTTTTCTTTTTCAGGAGGTCACTCATGCATATCCTGCCACCGCTCGAAACCGTCAAAGACATCGCCGCGACGCAGCAGTACGACGTGCTCCCGCTGAGCTGCGAAATTCTTTCCGACTTCATCACCCCCATCGAAGCGATGCGCATCCTCAAGAACGTGTCCACCCACTGTTACATGCTCGAATCCGCGCAGGCGGACGACCGCTGGGGCCGCTACACGTTTTTGGGCTTCGACCCAAAGCTCGAGATCACGTGCATTGACGGCAAAATGAAGGCTGGCGGCCTCACCGTCCGCACGGACGATCCGTCCCAATACCTGCGTGAGCTGCTATCAAGCTACAGAAGCCCCCGCTTCGACTACCTCCCCTCCTTCACCGGCGGGCTCGTGGGGTATTTTTCTTACGATTATCTCAAATACAGCGAGCCGAGCGTCCGCTGCGGCGAGCAGGACGAGGACAGCTTCAAGGATGTCGATTTGATGCTCTTTGACAAGGTCATCGCCTTCGATCATGTGCGGCAGAAGATCGTGCTCATCGTCAACATGGCGCTCAGCGACGTCGAGGTCGGCTACAACAAGGCAAAGCTTGAGCTTGAGCAGCTCGTCTCGCTCCTCAAAACCGGCGAAAAGAAGCAGGAAGCGCCGGGGCGGCTCCTCGGCGAAGTCACGCCGCTCTTCTCCAAAGAGCAGTTCTGCGCGATGGTCAAAACCGCCAAGCACCACATCCGCGAGGGCGATATCTTTCAGATCGTATTCCACGGCATGAAGTCCTACTTCTGCCAGGACGAGTACGGTCAGATCGCGCCGGTGTATTCCATCTCCGCCGGTCTCGACTACCCCGGCGTCGGCCCTGAGCATGCGTACCTGCACGACATCGGCCGCGCAGAGTATGTTGCCATCACCGATGAGGAGGCCGTGCAGGCGTTCGAATACCTCGCCCGCACGGAGGGCATCATTCCCGCCATCGAATCGGCCCACGCCGTCGCCTACGCGCGAAAGCTCGCACCCACGATGGGGAGCGATCAGCTTCTTGTCGTCACGATCTCCGGCCGCGGCGACAAGGACTGCGCCGCCATCGCCCGCTACAGAGGGGAGGATCTTCATGAGTGATCTTGCAAGAGCATTTGACCACGGCAAGGCGTTCATCGCCTTTCTGACCTGCGGCGACCCCGATCTTGAAACGACCGCGGCTGCCGTCCGCGCTGCCGCGCAAAACGGCGCCGACCTCATTGAGCTCGGCATCCCCTTCTCTGACCCCACGGCGGAGGGGCCCGTCATTCAGGCCGCTAACCTGCGCGCCCTGCAAAGCGGCGTAACGACCGACAAGATTTTCGATCTCGTGCGCGAGCTGCGGCGCGGCGTGACGATCCCCATGATTTTTATGACGTATGCGAATGTCGTCTTTTCCTACGGCACAGAGCGCTTTTTGTCCAACTGCCGCGATGTTGGCATCGACGGGCTCATCCTGCCGGACGTGCCGTATGAGGAAAAGGAAGAATTTCTCCCCGCGTGCCGCAAGTACGGCGTCGACTTCGTCTCCATCGTGCGGGAAAACACAGATATTCCCTGCGCCATCGGCTTTGGCATCTCCACGCCCGAGCAGGCAAAGAAGATGGCCGACCTCTCCGACGGCGCGATCGTCGGCTCCGCCATCGTCAAGCTCCTTGCCCAGTTCGGCAAGGACGCGCCCGAGCACATCGGTGCGTATGTAAAGGAAATGAAGGACGCGCTGCGGTGAAAACAGGAAAAAGGGGCCTCTGCCTTGATGCAGAGGTCCCTTTTTGTATCCCGAAAACCACTCGCTGGGCGAGTGGTTCAAAAGAGGCTGCTGCCGAT
>OGYK01002149.1_pt1 | contig 13281 bp, 12 predicted proteins | sample 1576501 | NCBI WGS metagenome assembly OGYK01 (sample SAMEA3541530, study PRJEB24748) | human gut metagenome | biome: human gut; feature: human-associated habitat; material: faeces | place: China | collected 2012
CACTCCGCCAGCTCATTCTGCACATGGTAGAGATAGCGCTGATTCGTCACCACCAGAATATCCTCCGGCACCACAAAATCCAAGAACCGCTCCACCGTGTGCACCAGCAGCGACTTCTCATCCTCCAGCTTCAAGAACTGCTTCGGATACGACTTGCGTGACAGCGGAAAAAGACGAGAGCCGCCGCCCCCAGCTAAAATGATAATTTTCATAAAAACTCCTTCTATGATTTATTCTATTTGTTGGGCGCATCCGACGACCAACAAATGTTTTTGCGCACTGGCTTCGCTGGCGAACCTACCAAAAGCGTATGCGCGTCATGCGAGACAGGGCAAAGCGTGCTGCCCCCCCCCTAGTACACAATCATCTTTAAGATGCGTTCCCTTCAAAATCATACACCTGCTGCAGATCCAACAGTGTTTGCCGATGTGAATAGGTGCATTCGGGTTTAATAGAACATGTGACGCATCCTCTGTTTCCCTAGGTGACTTCATGATGCTATGAAAATCTGTATCCATGAATTGACAGTTCCACGAAATCATGGAACCATCGCCTATCTCAATGCGGTCATAACAGATAATGGACGACTCTGCCGTGATGCAAACGTGGTCACCAAAAATCAAATGGCCTTGGGGCCCCATTGAGATTTTCGTCCCCTGTCCCAGTGAGGCCGTTCCGCGAAAAGAAACCGTCCCGCCAGAAAGCTGCAAAATCGTCCTCGACCGATGGTAATCAAATATCCCGACGCGTCCAAAACCGATTTTGATCCCCCCGAATTTTGAATGTTCAGGAAGTTCTATTCTTCCATTCAGTTCCTCTAGCCAAACATGCCTAGACACAAGGACTGGCAACCGCCATGCTACCCGTAAAGGGAACATTCTCCAACAAAAATACAACGTCTTCGGAAGACTCATCGCATAGTCGTATAGCTTATAAAAAGTTAAATGCATTTTCTTCTCCCCTCAAAGATAGACATCACTATTTTCCGCGCAACCAGTGATAAGCATGCAGGCCGTGAACACATCCTGCGGTCGGATCACATGGTCTGCCGCCGCTACCACCAGAGGATCCCGCCCCTCGCAGCCGAGCTTCTCCTCACAGAACTGCACCGCCAGGCCAATCGCCGGGGCCGTGTTGCGCGCCACCGGCTCCAGGATGATATGCGCCCCCTCCGCCTGGCACTCCGCCAGCTCATTCTCTACATGGTAGAGATAGCGCTGATTCGTCACCACCAGGATATCCTCCGGCGCCACAAAATCCAAGAACCGCTCCACCGTGTGTACCAGCAGCGACTTATCATCCTCCAGCTTCAGGAACTGCTTCGGATACGACTTGCGTGACAGCGGGAAAAGCCTTGAGCCGCCGCCACCGGCTAAAATGATAATCTTCATACGAGACCGTCCTTCTCTTGTCTTATTCCAAGTATCAATCTACATAATTATGTTTGAGTGTTTCGTCAGGTGAATCTGATGACCAGCTTATACCCTTGCGGATAGGCTTCGCAGGGACGCCAACTAGCAAACTATGTTCATCATGCGAGACAGAGCAAAGGGTGCTGCCCCCCCCCCTAATACACAATTATCCTTTAAAACTGAACCCTTAAGAATCATGCAGCGACTACAAATCCAGCAATGCTTGCCAATATGAATAGGCGAATTAGGATTCAACAGGATCTCAGGCATACCTTCGGCTTGTGTATCTGATTGCATGATACTATGAAAATCTGTATCCATGAACTGACACTCCCATGAAATCATGGAATCATCACCAATCTCAATTTTGTCATAGCAAATAATGGATGATTCTGCTGTAATGCAGACATTATTACCGAACACCAAATGACCTTTAGGCCCAATCGATATCTTCGTACCTTGACCAAGAGATGCTACTCCACGAAAAGATAACGTTCCACCTGAAATCTGTATAATCGTTCTTGATCTAGAGTAATCAAAAATACCGACACGACCAAAGCCTATACGAATTCCTCCAAAACTAGGATTTTCCGGAAGTTCTATCGTCCCAGTAAGATTCTCTAGCCAGACATGACGAGATACTACTACTGGTAAGCGTATGGCAGTACGTAATGGAAACATCTTCATGCAAAAATATAATGTTTTAGGAATTCCCATAATACAGTCATATATCTTAGCAAAGGAAAGGTGCACTCAAAACATCTCCTATTATATTATAACAATATATATACTATAAGCTCCATTAACAAAGAGATATCAAATTAGCATCCAAAGTATATCTCTAGATATCTAATTTATTTATGATACTTCAAATCGCTTGTCATGAATTCCTATCAATAATTTTATAAACATCCAAATTCTTCCGTATTGATGGCGTTTTAATCGATTCCACAATATGATTATCGAGCTTAAATATACTGTTATTAAACAATGAGGATAAAATTTGCGAGTAAATAATAACCGATTTCTAAGTCCATAGTAATCAGAGAATTCAGATTTATTATCAGGATTAGTAGCATTAGCTCCAATAGAGGCCCCTTCTTTATGATATACAATACTACGAGGCTCACATCCCAAGTTAAATTTCCCTTTTGCACGCATCGACCAATCCAATTCCTCATAATATAAAAAATAATCTTCACACATGAGACCTACATCTTCCAGAAATGATCGACTAAGAAAAACCGATGCGCCAATAACAAAATCAATTTTTTCGATATCTTGCACATTACGATATGTACTCGAGAGTCCGATCCAAGGATTATACTTTCCACCATAACCTTGGATTTTAGTACGGTCCCAATCATAAATCAATTTTGAGCCACATAATCCCACATCAGGATGTTCTTTCATATATTCAACTAAATATCGAAGTGAATCTTCTTCAACAATTGTATCATTATTCAATATCCAACAATAATCCATGTCTTTTTGTAACAGTGCATATTTAAGACCTATATTATTACCACCAGCATATCCTAAATTTTTTTTTAGAGGGAAAAATTTTATAATGTTGGGATAGTGATCCGCATAAGTTCTTAAACGGCTACTCGACTCATCGGAAGAGGCATTATCGATTACTAGGATTTTAAATTTTACCATTTTTAAGCTTAATAAAGACTTGAGACAATTTATTGTCATATCTGTGTTTTTATAATTCAGTACGCAAATATAAACCATATTAATTCCCCTCCTTTCTTCTCCTACTTTTAGCAGATGAAATAAATGACATCATCAAGAAAAATAAATAATTTATCATATTAGGACCGACGGCAAAAGAATTAGTAAAAATCATCCAGAATCCAATATTAATCGCAGAAATATAACATAAAAAACCATATATATTCTTTAGCCGAAATATGGCAATCATATAGACTAAACATAACACTGCCATATAGATATATGGTCCTATCATACCAAAATCTACTAGTGCTTCCTGTATATACGAAGATACATTAAGTCCAGCGATAGGAGCCAAAGGAGGGTACAGACTTCCACGGTCTGAGAAAATTTCCTTGGCTAGTGGCGCAACAAAAGGATATACAAGATTCAGCCCCCAATGATATTCCCAAACAGACTGTTCCATAATCATTCTGCTAATATTTTCTAGAGGACTAGTAAAATATATATATATCCAAACAAATGCAGACGGATATATATTACTCATACCATATAAATCATTGATACTCATATGATAAATATTCTCTAAAACATAATTTAGGCGCATATTTCCTATTGCTCCAAACAAAATGCCAAATATGATTACAGCACATGCCATTTTAAAAAACCATTTTTTTTGCTTATTTTTTTTATAAGAAAAAACATATGATATATATATATATACAAGTAAAAAAAAGGTAAACGCGCCTCGGTTAAGTTTAACAGATAATAATAAGAACGATACTAAAATTATAAAGAAATATATATAGTTATGTTTTTTCAGTTTACTTTTTATTGCAATATACGAAAGGCATAGAGAAATCTGTAAGAGATTAACTAAATAATCTACATAATGACTGCCTTCTATTCGACTCACTTTATTTTCTTGAAAAATCGTTGCGCCAAAATGATAAAGTTGATATATGCTTGCGAGCGCTCCAATAAAAAAGGTAATATAAATAATACAATTAAATATCTTACCACTATCGATTGAAATATATTGATTTATCTTTTCTTTTTGCAATAATCCAATATGTATTTTATAATATCGTAATGATAATACAAAAAAGAAAAATAGTATAGATATAAAATACACTACAAAAAAGGCATTAGGAGAATATAAATCGCTTAAGGACATGATATAGAATAATAAAATAGTAACATTAAAAAGAAGATATTGAAAAAAAGGGTTCATTAAAAAACGTGACATATCTGAGCCTTTCCAAGAACATCAAAACATATACTACACTGCATTTCATTATAGTATAACAGGATTATGAATCATTATTTACCAATGTATAAATTTTCTTTGCAGTAAACTTCCATGAAAAAACTGTACTTCTTTTCTTGCCTGCATCAATAAGATTTTCCCTTAATGTATTATTTTGAAAGATATTTTTTAGACAATTTACATCACTATCGATGTCCTGTGAATCAATATATAATGCTGCATCCCCACACACCTCTGGTAATGAAGCACATTTTGAGGTGATTACAGGGCATTTATTAATCATTGCCTCCAAAGGAGGAATGCCAAACCCTTCATATAAAGAAGGATAAAGAAAGGCTCTAGCATTTTGGTAAAGTGCTATAAGACATTCATCCGTCACATATCCAAGATAATGTAAATTAGACAAATTCATTTCCCCAATATTGCTGAATATCTTATTATTTCTCCCTCCTACTATCACGAAATCGATATTTGATAATCGTTTAGCTAATTCGATAATTAGTTTAAAGTTTTTAGTTGGATTCTGGCTACTCACAGCAAGAATATACCTTTGAGGCACATTTCGCAAAATCGAATAATCAGGACGTAATCTCAATAAATGTTCTGATCCATTGTAAGTAATATGAATATTTTTCTTTGAAATCCCAAAATATTTATTAAGCTCATTTCGTGAAAAAAATGACACTGTAAAGATTGTCTTCAACCGTTTCCCCAGAACGGTATACATAATTCGATACCATAATCGGAATTTCCAAGAATAGGCCTCAGGAAATGTAGCTATGGCTGTATCATGTATTGTCACGGCCTGATTCTTTTTAATCAGAGGTGCACAATTACAGAAATTCAATAGATATCCATCTTTGGCATAATAGGGGAGTTCTATTTGTTCCCATAGATGTCCTGACAAATGACCACAGGTTTTGAAATGAATGCGTCTACATGATAGCTTATCGGTAAAATTCTTAGGAGTAAGAATCGTATATTCATTATGATCTGAAGGTGTATCCTGTAATAATAGATCAAGCGCCAGTGTTACCTCGCGTGCATATCGCTGAACACCAGTAATCCGCTGTGTTAGGAAACGACCATTGATATAATACTTCATCGTACTCCTCTTTCATAATACTCGCTGGTGAATATATTCTTCCATGTCCCGTCTGAATGTCTCAATACTGAATGTCTCTGCATTCTTTCTGCACTTCTCCGCTGTAATTCCCTCTTTAGCATCGAAGTCATGTACGGCCTTGACGATGCTCTCGACGGTCTGTTCTTTAAAAAAGCAGCCGGTCTCGCCGTCTTTGACGGTCTCGAGGGCGCCGCCTTTGCCGTAGGCGATGACAGGGGTGCCGCAGGCCTGTGCTTCGACTGGGGTGATACCGAAGTCTTCTTCAGCGGCGAAGACAAAAGCTTTAGCATGCTGCATCTTGTCCTTGAGGACTTCGAATGGTTGGTAGCCCATCATGGTGATATTGGACTTGGCGATGGCCTTGGTCTTCTCGAAGTCGGGACCGTCGCCAATGACGATGAGCTGTTTGTCGGGCATCTCGTTAAAGGCTTCGACAATCAGCTTGACTTTCTTGTAGGGCACCATGCGCGAGGCGGTCAGATAATAGTCCTGCTTGTCCTCGCAGCAGGTAAAGGCATCGACATCAACTGGCGGATAGATGATGTCGGCTTCGCGGCCGTAGACTTTCTTGATGCGGCGCGCGATGAAGCGGCTATTGGCGATGAAGTAGTCGACGCCATTGGCCGTGCGCGTATCCCAGATGCGCATGTAGTGCAGGATGAGCTTGGCGATGGCCCCCTTGAGGCCATGGTCAAGACCGGACTCACGCAGGTATTGGTGCGTGAGGTCCCAGGCGTAGCGTATCGGGCTGTGCACGTAGGAGATGTGGATCTGGTTTGGGCCCGTCAGGATGCCCTTGGCAACGCAGTGGGAACTCGAGATGACGAGGTCATAGTCGGTGACGTCGAGCTGCTCGATAGCAATCGGCATGAAGGGTAGATAGCTGCGGTAGTGCTTCTTGGCACCGGGTAGCTTCTGGATGAAGCTCGTATGAGTCTTTTTGTTCTGGATGAAGCTACGCTGGCTTTCGGGCAGAAAGTCGACGAGCGTGAACAGGTCGGCATCCGGAAAGATATTGAGAATCTGCTCGACAACGCGCTCCGCTCCGGCGTAGACGACAAGCCAGTCGCATACAATGGCTACTTTCATTCGGACACCTCCCCCTTAGGCTTCGCGCTTGTACATGACGAGGCTGTAGCCGAAGGCGATGATGCATCCGAGTACAAGACCAACAGCCGCAATGAGTTTCTTTTTCGGCGCACTAGGCTTCTTCTCATCTGGCAGGTTAGCGGCGTCGATGACCTGGATATCCATGGACTCCATGGCTTCCTGGATCTTGTTCTGCTCGCACTGCTGGACGAGGTTGGTGTAGATGGTCTTCTTGATTTCGGCATCGCTCTTGAGCTGGAGGTAGGTGACCATGTCGTCTGGGTATTTGTCGATATCCTGCTCGATCTCGGCTTTCTTGGCGCGGACGGCGTCTTCGCTGGCCTTGGCAGCGCCGATGGAGGCTTCGGCTACAGCCTGGTTCTTGACGAGTTCCATCTGAGCGGTGTTGAGGCTGGCAGCGTTGGAATCGACGACGGCGCTGACTTCACTGGCGAGGTCGCTCTGCAGCTGGTTAAGCTGCTGCTGGGCAGCGATGACGGTCGGGTTGTTGTCGGTGTACTTCTGGCGCAGGCCGACGAGCTCGACTTCCTTGGCGACAATCTGGCCGCGGATGCTCTGGACGGTGCCGTTGTCGTTGATATTGTAGGCCTTGGCACCAGATTTCTGCTGACCGAGCTTATTCGTGGCAACGTCGTACTGGGCCTGGGCGGCTTTCTGCTGGCTCTGGAGGTCGGCAATGGATTTGTCGTAGGTAGAGACTCGCGTGATGGCCTGTTTCAGCTGTTCATCGGGGCTGTAAAGCTTGTGCTCGCGCGAGAAGTCGGCGAACTTTTGGGCAGCGTCGTCGGAGTCTTTCTTAGCCTCTTCGATGCGACCGTTGAGGAACTGGACGAGCAGACTCTGGGTCTGCTGGCTGTTGTCGGTCTGCATCTTGAGGAAGTTATCGACGACTTCCTGAGAGATCTGCTGAGCCTCTTCTGGGGTCTTACCCTTGGCCGTCACTTCAATTAAGTTTGTTCCCTTGGTATTCTTGATATCAAGATTGGATTTTGCAAATTCTTTTGCATCCGGTTTCTTATCAGGATCTTTCCAATCCATCGAATCGATAATAGGATCCAAAACAGTGCGAGACTTCATGAGTTCCATGTAGTTATTGGTCGGGCTCGATGCAGCGCCGCCGACGCCGAGGGCCGCCATGGCAGCTGCGGCCTGGCCGCCCATCTCCTTGCTGGCGCTGCGCGTCTGCACGAGGGTCGTCGACTCGTACTGCTTCGGCAGGACAAAGGCAGTGATTGTCGCGATGGCCGTGCAGCCGACGATGATGCCGCCGACAACTTTCTTGTGGGCTTTCGTGACCTGCCAGAGCTTGCCGAGGTCAATGCTTTCTTCTTTCTCTAAATCCAAGGGGTCCACTCCTTTTTATACGGTATAGGATAAATAGCTGATGATTTCAATAGATTTTTAATAGGCGCCCTTTTTGCCGCAAACGACGCCGATGGTCTTGAAGAGCAGGACGATGTCCTGCCAGAGGCTCCAGTTGCGGACGTACCAGGAGTCGAGCTGGAGGCGGCCGTTGAAGCTGATGTCGTTGCGGCCGCTGACCTGCCAGAGGCCGGTGATGCCGGGCGTGGTCATGCAGATGACGGGCAGGAAGTTGCCGATCTTCTCTTTTTCACGCGGCAGGTACGGGCGCGGGCCGACGAGGCTCATCTCGCCCTTGATGACATTGAAGATCTGTGGCAGCTCGTCGAGGCTGTACTTGCGGATGAATTTGCCGACTTTCGTGACGCGCGGGTCGTCGCCGCGGAGTTTCTGGAACTCCTTCCACTCCTGCTCGGCCTCGGGGTGCGTGCCGAGGAAGTCCAAGAGGATGCGGTCGGCGTTCTGATACATCGAGCGGAACTTGTAGCACTTGAAGGTCTTGCCGCCCTTGCCGATGCGCGCGGCGTTGTAGAAGGCCGGGCCATTGGAGTCGAGGCGGATCATGATGGCGAGCACGACGAGGATGGGCAGGATACAGATGGCGATGGCGGAGCCGACGACGAGGTCAAAGGCGCGCTTGAGGATCTGGTTGCCGTGGCTCTTGAGGTTGTTGCTCGTCTTGAGTACGAGCAGCCTGTCGTCGATGCTGCTCTCGATGTCGACGTTGCCGATTGGCACGCCGAAGATGTTCGGGATGACCGAGACGTTGCGGACGAATGGTTGCACGCGGTAGAAAATCTTGACCTGCTCCTTCTTGGAGAGGCCCGGCGTGGCCAGGATGACTTCCTGCACGGGATGGGCTTGCAAGATCTGCTCGGCATCCTCGAAACGGCCGAGGCATGGATATTTCTTGAGCAGTGGCCGCGTCGCATCGTCTTCGACGAAGCCGACGATGTTGTAGTTCATCGAGAAGGCCTTGACGAACTTTTCGGCGGTCTTGCCCGCGCCGATGATGATGGCCGTGCTCTGCCAGATGCCAATGCGGCTCAGGATGGCGCGCGCGACGAAGCGCTCAAGGCAGACCAGCGTGTAGCTCAGAATCCAGTTGCAGAGCAAGAAGCCGCGCGAGATCATGCCGCTTTCGCTGTGGACGATGTAGTCGAGCACGATGACGGTCACAATGGTGTAGAAGGACGCCTTGAAGATGCGTCCGGCGCACTCGCGGAAGATGCGGCGCGTGCGGTAGAGACGCAGCGGCACCATGTACAGGATGTAGATGCACGGTATGATCGTGTACCAGGCGCGGCCGACATGGAGCGTCTTCCCTAAGATGGGCTCCATGATGGCGAATGACAGGTAGACGGCGCCGTAACAGACGAGAAAGTCCAGGATGAACAGTACGACGGGTGTGAGGTAATGGTTCAAACTGGCTCTCCAGTTTTGCGTGATGGATGACATGGAAGTTGCTCCCCTCGCTTCTTCTTCGAACATGTCGTGGTGTTTCCCCCTATCTCCTATTTATCAGTCGGTCAGGTTTTTGTAGAGCGCCCAGGCGTTGACGTATGGCAGGACGTCGGTGTCGAGCTTGATGCCGTTGGAGCGTGGGACGTAGATGATGTCGCCGTCTTCGATCTCGACGTTCTGGGTGAGGTCGTGCTTGACGGTGTAGGCTTTCATGTTGAGCGTGCGGTAGTACATGGTGCCGTCGATGACGCGCATGATCTGGATGCGGGTGCTGCGGCCCTTGCGCGCCCAGCCGCCCGCGGTGGCGAGTGCGGCGTAGGCATTCATGTTGTCGATGGCCATGTCCTGGACGCCGGGCTTGTTGACCTCGCCCATGACGTAGACTTTGCGCGGGCCGTAGCTCGTGATGACGAGCGAGAGGTCCGGGATGCGCAGGTACTGGGTCAGGGAGTCCATGAGGACAGCCTTGGCCTCGTCGAGCGTCAGGCCCTCCATCTTGACGCTGCCGACATAGGGCAGCTGGACGTAGCCGTCGAGGCCGACGGTGATTCTCTTTATAAGTGGAGTTGCCGAATACCTTATTATAATATTCCGCAAATGTCCCCTCCCCTTCCATCTTATCGGGCAACATAAAGACAGGCAGGCCAAAGCCCAATACCAATAAAATACAGGCCGGCACCCTAAAGCGGCACAAGTAATAAATAAATCCCTGATAGAAGCGAGTAAAATAAACCGCAAAACGCTTCATCCAAGTGCGTCTGTGCTTCTTCGTCTTTTTCTTCTCCAACTTAATCTTGTCAATCATGGAAGGAACAAAGAACAAGGCTACAAACAATGAAACAGCCAGATTTATAATTACCACAGCCGCAAAATCCTGCAAGTTCAACCGAATCTTTTCATCAAGGAAGAAAATAATAACCAATGCTCCGATGGTAGTTAAAGTAGCAGCCAGCACAGAGACAAATGCTTTCAGATTCCTACGATGCAAAATATGATCGGTCATGACAATAGTATTGTCTATCACCAAGTTGAGAGAAATGGTAATACCGGCCAAAGAATAAAGCTGCATTTCCAGTCCTGACAGATAATAAAGGATGACAGCAATACTGAGGTTGATCGAAAGGCTGATGATGATCAGTAACAGATATTTTATCTCGCGTGTGATCAGCAAGACAAACATCAGTAGGATCAGGACGGTGAGCCCCGTACGGACATAAATCTTGTTCAGTTCGTCCTGAATGAATTCGGTCGCGTCATAGCTGGTATGTATTTCATAACCGGGTGGAAGCAAGGTACGGATATGTTCCATTTCGGCTCTTACCCGTTTGGCAAGTTCCAGCTGGTTCGCCGTCTCCTCGGCGCGGATGGACAGATAGATGGAATTCAAGCCGTTGATACGGTAATAACTCTGTGGAGCCTCTTCCTGACGGGTGACTTTTAGCAGTTGGTCCAGGCGGATCAGCTTGCCGTCTTTGTTCAGGACGGTTATAAGCGATGGGTTGAATCCGTCTGTTTCGTTTTCAGGAACCAAAGCGAGACGTATCCACTGGCTACTTTGTCCTTCTTTGCACGAAGTCGCCAACTGGGTTTCCACGTTTCCGGTTCCTAAGAATTCTTTTTGATAATACTGGCTGATCGCTTTCTGTATATCCGGGATGCTGATACCTAACGTTGCCAGCTGACGGCTATCATATTCCAGTCGCCATTCCATCGGGGTGGCACCGCTGACATCGATGCGGTAGATGCCGGGAATCCCGCTTAGGCGAGGTTTTATCTGGTCTTCGGCAAAGCGTTGTATGAATATGGGTGTGGCTGCCGCATTCAGTGTGTAGCTCATGAAAGGCCGTACTTCCTTGTCGTTCGGCCGGCTCATTTCCAGGACTGGATAGCTCAGTCCGTCCGGTAGGCTGGGCCATGTCTGTCGGATGATGGTAGACGCTTCGAAACGGGCGGCATCGATATTGGTATGCTTGTCCAGCTCGAGCGTGACATATCCCCATCCGTTGCCGGAAGTGGAATTGATCTCCTTGATCCCCTTGATGCGTGCCAACATCGCTTCGAGCCGCGAGGTCACTTCCATCTCTATCACGCGTGCCGAATTGCCCGGCATGTTATAGCTGATAGTCAACTGTGGCAGCGTGCGTGACGGCGACAGCTTGATCGGCAGCAGCGGTATAAAGGCAATCCCTGCCAGTGCCACGCAAAGGAAGGTGACGATGATGGTGAAAGAGGATATTTTAGGAGATGCACTCATTATTCATTTTTTGTTACAATCCGTATTTATATTCGAACTCGTTCGAAAGGGAAACTCCCGTTTCGAAATCGTGCAACGTCAGTTTTCGGATCTTATAATAGCTCAGCCAGTAGTTCTGTAAAGCCGAAATATAGTTCCGCTGCGCTTCCTGTTGGCGGTTCAGCGACAGAGTAAGACTGTTGATATCCGCTTTTCCGATCATGAAGCGTTGCTTGGTTTCGCTGTAGGCTGTTTCTGCCAGGTCTACCGCTTCTTCGGCACTTCCAATCAGGGCTTGCTGGATATTGAAGTCGCCGACTGTCATAATCACGTCTTCTTCTACTGTCAATTCTTTTTGTTTGGCGGATGTTTCGGTGACAAGCAGGTTGTTCTTGGCAATATTATGCTTCCCTTTTCGTACGCCCCAGTCTACCAACGGGATCGAAACAGACAAAGAGACGATTTCCTGCTGTTGCAGATTTTTGTAGGCGTCCTGTATGTTCTTGGACACTTGGTTGAATCCGACGCTGGCATTGATCTGGGCGTTGAACATCGCTTCTTTCTTGGTTTTGTCTACCTGCTGCTGGGCTTCTAATATTTGCTGGCGCAACTCCAGAAAGGTCGGGTTGTTTGCACGTGCCAATTCGAGTGCTTTGTCGACCGAGATTTCCATATTGCGCGGGCGGCTTGGGAGGCGCAGGCGTATTTCTGTATTCTTGTCGAAGTTCAAGTAAGAGGCGAGGCTGAACATGGCACGTTTCAGGGCGATTTCCGCATTTTTCAACGTGTTGCGTGCGTTTACGGCAGCCAATTTCAGTGTCAGCAAATCCGCTTGGCTGATAGAAGCTATCTTATGCCGTTCCTGCCCTGTCCGGTACAGTGTGTCGGTCGTGGTGACATTTTCCTTGGCCAGATCATATTCCACCTGTGCCATTGCCAGAGCGAAGAAATAGGTCGTTGCTTGCTCGCTCATTTGCTCTACATTATATAATAGTTCTTTCTTGACCTTCTCGTATTTCAACGGTTCGATTTTCCGTTCCCATTTAAAAGCGTTATACCCCAATAAGTCTTGCTGGTAGCCGAGGCGGATCGGAACCGATGAGAACTGGTTATAAGTTTGGTCGCCGAAATAGCGCATATAATCCAAGTCTGTATCCAAATAGAATGTACCGCCTAAGAGGTCGAAATTCTGTTCGATCTCCAATTGCCCGCCCGCATAAAACGATTGTTGTTTTCTATATACGTCGATATCAGCCTCCGAGTCATATCGTTGGGTAAAATAACGGCGGTATTGTGCCGGCGTCAGATTTAGGGTAAGGCTTGGCAGACGGCCGGCCTTGTAAGTCCGGTATTCCCAGTAGCCGGCCAGATACATATTTTTGTATCGGAAAGCGTCCAGCGAACTGTCGGCCGCCAGTGTGATAGTTCGTTCCAGCGTCAGTGTGAGCTGCGCTTTTCCTCCGAATACGCATGCAAGCATCAACAACGTGATGACATATCTATAAATGAATTTCCTGTCCATAACTTCCAATTTTCAATTTTCAACATTCAAATTACCAACCTCATGTTTGCGATAAATGAACCAGTATATCAGTGGTATGACAAAAAGGCTGACTGCCGTACC
>OGYK01002155.1_pt1 | contig 13262 bp, 7 predicted proteins | sample 1576501 | NCBI WGS metagenome assembly OGYK01 (sample SAMEA3541530, study PRJEB24748) | human gut metagenome | biome: human gut; feature: human-associated habitat; material: faeces | place: China | collected 2012
GAAGGCCAACAGCCCCAGCTGCGGCAGCGGCACGATCTACGACGGGACCTTCCGCCACCGCAGAATCAGCGGGGACGGCCTGACCGCAGCCCTTTTGAAGGCCAACGGGGTGCAGGTGTATAACGAGGACACCTTTGCGGCGCTTCTGTAAAATTTTTTGCAAAATCTTGACAGGACAACGGCAGAATGTTACAGTGTTCACAAGATGATCCTGCAGAAGGGAGCGTTTTTTATGTGGTTTGATACGATACTCTGGCTGGCTGCCATCATTGCCTTTATCGCGGTCGAGGCCGCCACCACGGCCCTTGTCTCGGTCTGGTTTGCCGTGGGCGCAGCGGCGGCCATGGTCGTCAGCCTGTTCACAGTCAGCTTCGGCTGGCAGCTGCTGGTCTTTGCCGTAGTTTCCGCCGTGACGCTGGCGCTGATGGTGCCCGGCCTGCTGCGCCGCCGCGGCCATGCGCAGCCCCCTGTCACAAACGGCTCGCCGCTGACCATCGGCAAGCAGGGCGTTGTGCTGGTGGATATTGAGCCCGGCATGCCGGGCCGTGTGCGGGTGGACGGCCTTGACTGGCAGGCCCGCGCCGGTGTGCCGCTTGCCAAGGGTACGCGCTGTCAGGTCACCGCCGTGGACGGTGCCGTGCTTATCGTAGTTCCCGTGACCGCCGATGCGGCCGCGGTTTAAAAAAAGGAGGAGACCCTATGCTGTTCATTTTTGCCTTTTTGCTCATCGTTATTCTTGTGGTGCTGGTGCGCTGCATCGTCATCGTCCCCCAGTCCAACGCCTATGTCACTGAGTGGCTCGGCGTATACAAGGACACCTGGGGCGCAGGCCTGCACATCCGCACCCCCTTTGTGGAGCGCATCTCCCGCAAGGTTTCCCTGAAGGAGGAGGCCGCCGACTTTCCCCCGCAGCCCGTCATCACCCGCGACAATGTCACGATGATGATCGACACCGTTGTCTTTTTTCAGGTGTTCGATGCCAAGATGTACGCCTACGGCGTCAACCGCCCGATCCAGGCCATCGAGAATCTTTCTGCCACGACCCTGCGCGACATCATCGGCTCGATGACGCTGGACGAGACGCTGACCAGCCGCGACCTTATCAACACCAAGATCACGGCCAGCCTTGATGAGGCGACCGACCGCTGGGGCATCAAGGTCAACCGCGTTGAACTGAAGAACATCGAGCCGCCGGTCGAGATCCGTCAGGCGATGGAAAAGCAGATGAAGGCCGACCGTGAGAAGCGCGCGTCCATCCTGCTGGCCGAGGGCGAAAAGCAGGCCGCCATCACCCGCGCCGAGGGCGAGAAGGAGTCCGCCATCCTGCGCGCCGAGGCTGTCAAGCAGCAGCGCATCCGCGAGGCCGAGGGCGAGGCCGAAGCCCTGCTGACCGTGCAGAAGGCGCAGGCTGATGCCATCCGCATGATCAACGAGGCGAACCCCAACCACAACTATCTGGCCCTGCGCAGCATGGAGGCCATGGAGAAGGTCGCTGACGGCAAGGCCACCAAGCTGATCGTGCCCAGCGACATGCAGAATCTGGCGGCAACGGTTTCCGCCATCAAGGAGATTTCCGGCGAAGTGACCGAATAAAATTCAGCATTCTGTTTTTCCTGCCCGCGGTATTCTGCCGCGGGCAGTTTTTATTGTAGGGGTCGATGCTTGCATCGACCTGCATCCGCCCCTGCACGGCAAAATTCCGGCAAATCTTCTTGCGTTTTCCACAATTTAAGGGTATAATACAAACAGAATAGTATGCCTTTTTGCGCAAACTATACAAAAATATTAGCGAGGTGTATCAGTATGAAGGAACCTATGGTCATTACTATGGCGCGTGAATATGCATCCGGCGGCAGTGAGATCGCACAGGCCGTCGCAGATAAGCTGGGTATCCCCCTGTACAACAAGGAGCTGATCACCCTTGCGGCCAAAAAGAGCGGCCTGACCGAGGAGGCCATTGCCGCCAGTGAGAACCAGCGCAGCGGCAGCCTGATCTACAGCCTGTACATGATGGGCAACACGATGCCGCTGGCCGATCAGGTCTATATCCTGCAGAGCAATGTCATCAAGGAGCTGGCTGCCAAGGGACCCTGCGTTATTCTGGGCCGCTGCGGCGACTATGTGCTGCGTGAGCGGGAGAATGTGCTGCGCACCTTTGTCTATGCGCCGCTGGCGGCCCGCATTGAATTTGCCAAGACCCGCCCCGATGCCAAGGACATGCCCGACCGCCTGTGGGAGACCCAGCTGGCCAAGCACGACCGTGCCCGCGCAAGCTACTACAATTACTATACCGAAAACCGCTGGGGCGAGGCCAAGAACTACGACCTCTGCCTGAACGCCACCTTGGGCCGCGAGGCCTGCGCCGATCTGATCGTGGCTGCTGCCAAGGCCATGCAGGCGGCCGAGAAATAACGCGGGCCCGCCCGCACAAAAAAAGGAGCTGCCGCCTATGCTGCGCTATATCAAGACCGGAATGATGCTGCTGAGCATCGCGTATATCGTCATCGGCATGATGCTGCTCGTCATGCCCCAGACCAGTCTGCTCTGGATTTGCTACGCCTTCGGGGCTGTTGTGCTGATCACCGGCATTGTCTGTCTGGTGCAGTATGCGCGCATCCGCGGCACAGGCTTCACTGCGCCGTTCATGCTGGTGGGCGGCGTCATTACGGCGTGCATCGGCGTGTTTACGCTGGTCAGGCCTCAGGTGGTTGCCAGCTTCCTGCCCGTTGTGTTCGGTATCTTCATCGTTGTGGACGGCCTGAGCCGCATCGGCACCGCCATCGACCTTGCCAAGCGCAAGGGGCAGAAATGGTGGCTGCTGCTGTTGCTCAGCCTCGTTTCGGTTGCACTGGGCGTTGTGCTGGTGCTGCACCCCTTTGACGCCGCCATCGGCGTGACGATGCTCTGCGGCATCCTGCTCATTGTCGAGGGTGCGCTGAATCTGGGCTGCGTGCTGTATGCGGCCATGGAGCTGCGCACGCTGGACCGCATGGCCAACGCCGCCGCAAGCGCCGCAATGTCCGCCATCGGCGATGCACTGGACGAGGCCGAAGCCGCCGAGAGCGGTATTCCCATGGACGGCCCCGTCGTCTACAACGCTGAGAGCAAGGATGTGTCCGACGAGGAGTAATTTTTTCCCCCAGACACCGTAGGGGCGCATTCCATATGCGCCCGCAGACGGGCAGCCGCCCCCGGGGCGTCGGGGACGCCGTCCCTGTGTTTTCCCTTTTCCAACACGACCGAACAAATCTTGCCCCTTGCGGTTCGCAACATCTGTGCAAAAATATCGACATAATTCAACATATAGTGTGCAGATGTGCAAGAAATCGCGCTGTATCTTACAAAGCTGCACCGCACTAACCATCAGGATGCACAATATAATGCGGTTGAAACATAGCAAATTGCCGAAAATGAAACGATTCAACGCAGGTACTTGAAATTCTCATACCAAAGAACTATAATTTTTCCATAAAAAGGAATACAAATTAAATCAAATACAGCATGCTTTCCACGCCTGATACGCCAGCGATTGCGCGTGGACGCAGGGGAAAGCATAAGCCGAAAGGGTGTACACCCTTTGCTATTCCGCAGTAAGCTGCGGAATAAAGTGTATTGAACGCATACAAAAGGAGGCAAGGCAGATGACGAAGGCAAATTCCAACCTGCACCGTGCGGCGGCACTGCTGGCCGCCCTGTGCCTGCTGGCAAGCATGGCTCTGCCGGTATATGCAGCGGAGACGGAGACTGAATTTTCTGTTTCAAATTCGGAAACGATTCCGGACGATGACAATACGGGAAATGGTGCTGATGGAACCGGGTCGGGTATTTCTGTGTCGAATTTGGAAACGATTCAAAAAGACGCCGACACGACAAACGAGGGCAGCAAAACAGAGCCTGAAATTTCTGTGCCGAACTCGGAAACGATTACAAACAGCGCCGACACAACAGACAAAGCCACAGGCGCGCCCCCTGCCGAGGGCGTGACCGGTTCAGAGAATACCGCCCCGGCAGACAATGCCCCGGCTGACAATGCCGCTGCGGACAAGACCGCCGATGCGGACAACACCGGCGAGGATTCCACCGGGAGCGAGGACGAAGCAGGCTTCTTGAACGAAGACGATTCGGCTGATGATAGGATGATTACGGCAGGGAATGCCAAAGAAAGTGATATTGCACTGTGTGCGGGCGATGCCACGGTGCAAAAAGGTACAAAGTACACATTCTACTTTGCACCGCCGGATAGCTGGACAACATTATTAGAAGGTAGGACGATTACATGTTCCTTTATGCGCGGTAATGATAATAACATCCCACCAAGTGAGTATCATGAAGTGCGAGAAACCCCGGCAACGCCCATTAGGGATAAGACTACCGATGGCCGCCCAATTTATCAGGTAGATGTCTACCATAACAATGATGATGCAGATTCGCTATGTCCCTATAAGGGCTTTGTCTGGGTTAAATTTACACTGGATAATGACCATTGGGTCACGATGAAGGGACAAGGAAGCGAGGGAAATCAATGGATAAAGATCGAAGACATCGCTAACAAATGCCTTGACGGCAATAAACTGGCGAAAAGCAGCGATGGAAAGACGCCAAGCAAAGCGTACGACTACGACATTACTAAATGGGTTGACTACGCTGACATCACCCCCAAGCATGTCCGCTATCGCGGCCAAGAGATGGTGCTGCTGAATAATTCCGACAAGGCACTGGATGAGGTCACCGTCACATTCTGGGAAAAGGATGACCAAAATAATCTTAAACAGGTTGGTACTTCGCAAACTATCAATACTTTGCAAGCGGGTCAACAAGCGAGCATCACAATCCCCGAAACAGCCTGCGCCTATGTAAGCTTTAAAAAGTCAGATGGTACTTACATCGGCGGTAAGCAGTACTTCAATTTCTATAATGATGAGCCTGAAGCAGAAAATATAGCAGTATTCCCATACGACCCCGTCACGCGCTATTGCCTGATATATACAGGCGATAAAGATGTAAGGTGGAGCGCACCGGGCAGCAAAACCGTCTACTTCGATGCAACCTTCTCGGACATGTCGTACAACAATGACGCTGCAAAAATCCCCTACGGTATGCCGGACGCCAACGGCAGCCTGTGGTGCTACATGACCAGTGGTGAAAGCGGCAAAGAACCGATAACCAAGCTGCAAATGGTTCGTGACGGCACCAGCGAGATTTGGTATGTCGATGTGCCGCAAGGCTATACAAAAATCCGCTTTGCATCTTGGGCGGTAGATAATGAAATCGCTGCACAAAATGGCGATGGCACTGCAATGCTTACCATTCCCACGGACAAAGACAAGCCGTGCTTCTACGCCGACACCAGCGATGATGTAATCTACCAAGGCGGCGACCGCGGCGGCTATTGGGATGAACTGGGCGCAACCCGCGATGCTGAAAAAGGCAAAAAAGCAGCAGATGAAAGTGCCAAGAGTATTGTAGAGCTGGAAAGCAAGACTTTTACGCCCCAGTCCAACACAAAGTATATCAGCACCACACTGTATGACTATTACACGGACTATGAGCTGAACGGCAACAACCGCAATACATACAGGACTAACGAGAAGGGCACACACCGCAGCAATGTTCCATTTAGGCAGTTTGACCGTGCGCTGAGTAATTATTATAGCAGCTCTACAGATGCCTCAAAGATTCAAAATCCGATTTATACAGGACATTTCCAACCAGACTACAGTGATTGGGGGTGCAGATTCTCAGCAATCGCAGCAAACCTGAACCTGTACGGGTGGGGTAATAGCAGTGAGGCTGATAATAGTGCCTACAGGCATTTTATGGCCGTCAACAACTCAACTATAGATGTAGATGGCAAAGGTACATTTTACAATGCAACCTTCCAGGGCTTGGTTGGAAACCAAATGGTGAACGGTATGCCGGTCATGGCCGGTACTAACCTTGCAGAGCCGCACTTCAACGAAGCGTTTTTAACCGGCACAAACACTGAAAAAGCCGTGCTGGGCAAGGTGTACAAGGATGTTTCCTTCCCGTTTACCCAGAAAGCCGTCTTTACGGAGAATAACGGCGATACTGAATCTAAAGCCAAGTACTGGTACTTTGACAGTAATGAGCGGTCGCTGTATCTGAAGCAGGATACAGCCAAAAGCAAGTACTATCTGGAAGCAACGAAGACTGGCGAGTACGAGAATGGAGAACCGAAATATACAGATGATAAGTCGGAAAATGTGGATTCGGAAAAAGGGAAAAAGGGAACCTACGGTTTCTTCCCCTTCAATCAAAATACAATTGCCGCAACAGCCAGCAATTACAACTACGGCTTTGGTGCGAAGCTGCAATTTGACTTTACATTGACGGATGACGGTAAGGTTGTTGTTGGCACGGATGAAAGCGGTAAAGACATCAAAGTCCCCATCAAGTTCTTCTTCTCCGGTGATGATGATGTGTGGGTCTACATTGACGGTCAGCTGGTGCTGGATGTCGGCGGCGCGCACGGTAAAGCGTCCGGCCTGCTGGAATTTGACGAGCAAGGAGATAAGAACACAGTCACATCCTATATCAGTGATATCAAAGCAAGCAACAACACTATCTATGAAGGTTGTACGCCTGCAAAACAAGTAACATTCAACGGGAAGCCGTACACCTTCAATCACAAGAGCAAGGATGTCATTACTTACGAAAAAGGCACCACCCACACCCTGACCATGTTCTACATGGAGCGCGGCATGTGGGAGTCCAACATGGCGGTGGCGTTCAACTTCCCCGACCACAACGAGCTGCAGGTTGAAAAGCAGGTCGATCTGAGTGATGTTGATGAGGATTTCCAAGCTTGCTTTAAAGACCAGAAAATCTTTGATTTTACCATCCAGAATCTGGCCACCCACTATGGCACAAAGCCTGCTGTCCGACCCGGCACCGGCAGCGTTGAGAACAAGGTGCTGAATTTGACCGCAGATGCAGATGTGGAGAGCATCCACCCCGCAACTACGGGCAACAACGAGGATTACATCTTTGCGTTAGCAGATAACCCCAAGAAGGATTCAGAAAGCGATACCGGTCAGGTTCTGCACTGGTTTGCGCGCTATAATGACCTGAACAGTACATACCGCAATATGCGGTATGGTATCCTGAAGCTGAATAATCCTATTGACCTCAATCAGTACGGCTACCTCACATTCGAGATTTATGTTGATGGAGTGACGAACCTTTCCCTTAACAACCTGTACTTGCAGCTGCTGGATGATGGCGACAGGCAAATGGGCAGCCTTAGCAAAGCAGGTCTGAACGGCGCCACATTCGGCTCGGTTACGCTGGAACCCAATAAGTGGAACACGGTAAAGCTGAGCCTGAATAAGATGAACGCAGTGGATGGTTTTGACAACCAAGTTAAAACCATCCGCGTGGGCGATAACTATCAGCGCGACATCTATTTCAGAAACTTTACCTTTGTTCCCAAAACGGTACCGGATATAAAGACCGGCTTCACTACCGAGCAGGATAAAATCCCGGATTACGGCTCCGCCGCATCCGGCACGCTGAAAAACGCCACATACGCAAAGTACACCTCTAACTTTGATGGCATGCAGGTGGTAGACGATCAGGGACGGTTTGTACTGGAAAACGGCGAAATAATTACATTCAACGATCAGTTCCGCCGCGGCAGTTACATTTCGCTCAAGGAGATACTGAATACAAAACTGTATGACACCAAATGGACAGTGTACGAGAACGGGCTGCCGGTTACCTCGATGAAGGGTGACGGTGTAAAGACTGTGACGGTTGAAGACAAGAGCAAATCGCTGGAAAAGCAACCCACATCGGGCCCCAATGATGGACGAACGGAAGAGAGGGGAACAGAGGCCGAGCAAAACGGTAATGAGTATGACGGCACTAAGCCAACCGATGCCAACACCATCGTTTTCCGCTCCTACAGCAACCCGGACGAGAGCGGCGATTCGCTGACCAGCTTGAAGGTGCAGTACATCAACAAGGTAAAAACCGGTGGGCTGATAATCAAAAAGGAGGCCGCAGAGAACGATAACCTGACGGGCACCTATGAATTTAAGGTGACCTTCAGCGATGTCGGCGGGCAGGGCTTGAAAACGGGCGATCCCATCGTAAAAACCTATCCGATCAATATGAGCGATACGGACACCGTAACCATCACCGGCATCCCCGTTGACACCCGCTATACCATTGAGGAATTGGAACCAAAAGATGGCTCCCACCTGCAAGGCATAACGCTTGTGGGCGATGAAAACAATGCCCATGTAGTCAACAACACCACGGTGGAAGGCGTGATTGTGGAGAGCAAAACCCCGCAAATGACCGCAACCTTTACCAACACCAAGCGCACGCTGATTGACATTGCGTTCACTAAGCTGTGGCAAGATGCGGATGGCAAGCCCCTTGGTTCAGCAAAGCAGCCGAGTGAAATTTACATCCAACTCCAGCGCCGTCTGGAAAACAGCTCAGAGAAAGATCATTGGGAAGCTGTTAAATACCCAGCCACAGGCAGCGCGAACTATGTTACCGTTAACTCTATTAATGACCGCTGGAAGTATTCCTTTAAGGGGCTGGATCAGCGCCGGGCCGGAGGCACTACCAATTATGTGTACCGCATTGTGGAAGGTACGCGGGGTACGGACGACACCTTTAACGTGGCAGATGGCAGCATCCCGATCGGCGGTAACACATATACCATTTCGGCTGAAGCCAGTCTAACTGGCACGGCCGGCAGTGCAGCCAATGGAACCATAACCGGCGGCAGCGGTAAGATTGAACTGACCAATAAGCTGCAGGACCCGAAGTTTACGCTGAATATCGTCAAGAAGGGCGTTACAACAGGCGAAAACGGGACGGAAGTGCAGACCCCGCTGGGCGGCGTGGAGTTCAAGCTGGAAAGATTGACGGTACCGTCCGGCGGTGGAGAGCCGCAGGTTGATGATACCTACGATTTCGGCAACGGAAAGATAGGCTCCATTACCGGCACGACCGGGAATGATGGCAAGATTGAAAATAACCCGTTCAAGAATCTGAAAGCCGGAAGCTACCAGCTGACCGAGGTCAAGACAGCGGAAGGGTACAACCTGCTGTCCAAACCGATTCGAATCGAATTTACCACAAAGGGGGAATGTCTTATTGACGGGGTTAAGGATGAAACGAATGTTACACAAACCGGTGACACCTGTACCATGACCCTTACCGTCCTGAACCGCAAAAGCTTTGAGTTGCCGCATACGGGCGCGGATGCACCCAGCCTGTGGCTTTTGATAGGCTTGCCCGCGCTGGTGGCTGTGCTGCTGGTGCTGGTGTTCCGTTACAATAAGAAAGGGGGCCGGCGTCAATAACGAGGTCCCCCCTCTACACAAACAAATTTTAAGAGAAAGAGGTACGAAGCAAGATGAAACTGAAACGCTTACTCACCGCAGCCCTCAGCGCCGTCATGGCCCTAAGCGTCTGCGCCCTGCCCGCAATGGCGGAAGAGACTGGCACGACTCCTACGCTGACAACCAGCACGATTGATAAGAATGCAATCGGCTCTATTACAATTTACAAATATCTGCGCAAAGATGATAAGGATAACGGCGCAGGCAATGGCGAATCTTTTACAGATAAACTTGACCCGGCTTCCTCGCCGTTGGCAGGTGTAGGCTTTACCGTATATCAGGTCATGGATTCGAAGGCGCTGATGACCTATTATGATGAAGAAGCAGACGACAGAACGGTCACGGTTGATACTTTTTGGGATTCTACGAAGAAGGAATTTAAAAACGGTGTGACGTATGAAACTACGGGCACGAACTCCAAGGGGCAAACTTGGAGCGGAGCCGAGCAACCGACTGATCTAAACGGACAAGTTACTTTTGATAAGTTGCCTGTTGGTATGTACCTTGTTATGGAGACAACGACTCCATCGGTTGTGAAATCCCCTGTTGCACCATTTTTGGTGTCGATTCCTATGACTCGAATTGGCGATAGTGCTGCTGATCCGAGCACGAATAACAATCTGAAACAGTGGCTGTATGATGTCAAGGTTTATCCGAAAAACACCACTGTGACGGGTCAGGTTAAAATCACCAAAATGGGCGTTACGGGCAACGATACTACAAATACAACGCTGTTGAGCGGTGTTCAGTTCCACCTTTATAAATATAACGATGCAGCGAGTCGGTACGAACTCTGCAAGGAAAAAACTGGTGGAATTGAGACGCCTATTGTTTATCAAACAGGTGATACGGGCGTTGCAACGGCAAGCGGTTTGACCAAGGGTAAGTATTACTTCCAGGAAATTGGCTATACCGATGCAGCAAAAGCAACAGGTTATATTGCTGACACAGTAAGTAAGTATCCGTTTGAAATCAATGATAATGGTTATGTTGTTGAAAGCACGGACACTACTATTACTAGAGCGGATGCACAAACATTTGTAATTGGCACGGGTGCCGAGAATAAAGATGTGACGATTTACAACTATAAGCCTGACTTTGATAAGAATGTTAAGGATGCTGCCGGGAACATCAAAAAAGATAATGCTGGCAATGCTACACATGATGCAGACTACGGTATTGGCGACAAGGTACCTTATGAATTGACCATTACGGTTCCTGCAAATATTGAAAAACTGCATACCTTTAAGGTTAAGGATACAATGAATCCTGACCAGTTGAAGCATGTTGAAGAATCTGTTGAGATCACTGATTCTAAGGGTGCGACCTATGCAAAAGGTACAGATTATGCCCTGATGATTGACGGCACCGCAGGAACAATGACGGTTGACTTCATGGGCGCTAGTTTGAACAAGGCAAAGCTGACTTCCTGTGCAGGCGGCAAGATTACCATTAAATATCAGGCGATTGTACAGCCTAATGCTGCAATCGCGGGTAGTGATGCTAACCTCAATACGGCAGATTTGATTTATTCAAGCACAACTAAGCTTGATAAGGATGGAAACGAAGAACAGACTCCCTATACGATTGAGGATAGGGGCATAGTCTATACATTTGCGGTCAACATCAATAAGACTGCCCAAGATGGAAATGGCTTGAACGGCGTTACCTTTGACCTGTACAAGGAAGCTACTGTAAATGATAAGAAAAATACTGCTGGCACCAAATATTTGTTCCACAATACGGAATGTCCGTTCATCATTGGTGCCAAAGCTAAGGAATTGGGCTTAACTGACAGTGTGGAAAATGACTGGATTCTGGTAAAAACACTAACGACTAATTCTGATGCGGCTGGTAAGGCTGGTCAGGCTTACGAAGGCGGTCTTCCCGCAGGTACCTATAAACTGGTGGAAACCAAGACTGTTGACAGCTACAACCTGCTGTCCAAGCCCGTTGATGCAAAACTAAACTTGGAGTATACAACCACTTGGACAACAAATGATAAATATGTAGGTGGAAAACTGGTAAAGCATGATACATATAAAACGAGCTATAGCTATAAAGAAAATAGTGAGGAGGTGACTCCGGGTACTGCAATCACCATCGTCAACCGCAAGGGCTTCAACCTTCCTGTCACCGGCGGCTTCGGTACGCTGCTGTTCAGCGGCATCGGTGTGCTGCTGGTGCTGGCTGGCGTGAGCGTGCTGTTCAGCCTGAAAAAGAAGAACAAGCGTGCGTAAGCCGCACAACTTTAAGACCAAAAGCAAAATAGAGGGGTAATCCATAGGGGAAGGACCGGAAACGGTACTTCCCCTATGGGTGGTTGTGGACATTGCCGATACCCGCAAGGGGAGAGGCGGCTAAGAAGAGGACAGGGATTTTTCGGCAGTGCCCTGCGGGGCATCGAGGACGCCGCCCCCTACAGCTAAAAGGGGGCCGAGGGCGCCGCCCCCCCTACGGCTGAATTGGCGTCCGCTGCTAAAAGCCTGCGCGTTTACGCGAAAATAACCCCGAAACCATTACAGAAAGGCTCTTTCCTATGGATACCACTGTCAAATTAAAGCTTGGCTTTGCGGCGCTGATGATCGCTTCGGGCATCGGCGTGGCCATGTACCCCGTCATCAGCAATGCGGTGGCGCAGCGTCACGCAAGCTCTGTCATTGAAAGCTACAACGATACCGTGCAGACGATGGACACCGAGAAAATTGACGCCGCCAAGGAGGCCGCGCGCCGCTACAATGAACAGCTTAGCAACGCCATTGACCGCGATGCTGCGGGCGAGGCCGCTGACACCGGCACAAGCTATGTGGACATGTTGGATGTGGGCGAGAGTCTGGGCTACATTACGATCCCGAAAATTGATGTCAATCTGCCGATTTATGAGGGCACCAGTGATGATGTGCTGCTCAAGGGCGTTGGGCATCTGGAGGGGTCCAGCTATCCGCTGGGCGGCGCGGGCACGCACAGCGTGCTGACCGGCCACCGCGGTCTGGCCGAGGCGGTGCTTTTTACCGATCTGGACAAGCTGGGCGAGGGCGACCACTTTTACCTGCACATTATGGACGAGGTGCTGGCCTATCAGGTCGATCAGGTCAAGGTCGTGGAGCCGGAACGCACCGAGGATCTGGAAATTATCCCCGGCGGGGACTACTGCACGCTGGTCACCTGCACGCCCTACGCCATCAACACCCACCGTATGCTTGTGCGCGGCACCCGCGTGCCGTATAATGGAGAGGACGAGGAGACCGCCACGCCACAGACCGTGCAGTATCAGGAACTGCATACCGGCAATGTTGTCAAGCGTATGGTGGACGCATGGCCGTGGATCAGCGTGACGGGCAGCCTTGTCATCGGCGGTGAGGCACTGCTTTTGCTGCTGCTGTTGCACCGCTGCAAAAAGCGCGAGGAGGAAGACTGATGAAGCGCCTGTTTTTGCAGATTTTTGCATGGCTGGCGATACTGCTGGGCGTTGGGCTTATGCTGCAGCCCACGGTCAGCCAGTATCTGGCGGCGCGGCAAAGTACAAAAACCGTACAAAAATTTGTGCAGGCTGCCGAAGCAGCCGCCCCCGCCGTGGCTGAAACCACAGACAACGCCGAGCCTGCCCGCGCTTACCCCGAACTGTACGATGCCCTGCAAGCCTACAATGCGCAGATTTTTGCCGAGGGACAAAGCAGCTTGAAGGATCCTTTTGCCTACGAGACGCCCGCCTTTGACCTGACCGGCTACGGCTTGCCCGATGATATGATCGCCGCGCTGTGGATACCGCGCCTGAATCTGGATTTGCCTGTCTACTTGGGCGCCAGCACGGCCAACATGGCCCGCGGCGGTGCGCTGCTGGGGCAGACCTCGATGCCGCTGGGCGGCGAAAACACC
>OGYK01002162.1_pt1 | contig 13232 bp, 8 predicted proteins | sample 1576501 | NCBI WGS metagenome assembly OGYK01 (sample SAMEA3541530, study PRJEB24748) | human gut metagenome | biome: human gut; feature: human-associated habitat; material: faeces | place: China | collected 2012
AGGTCGAAGTCGGTGCGCGAGTGGATACCCTCCACCTCCTTGAAGCCAAACGGCATGTGGAATTCGATGTCGGTGGCGGCGTTGGCGTAGTGGGCGAGCTTCTCGTGGTCGTGGTAGCGGTAGTTTTCGTTGCCCATGCCGAGCGCCTGGTGCCAGGCCAGACGATGCTTCTTCCAGTAGTTGAACCACTCCATCTCCGTGCCGGGCTTGCAGAAGAACTGCATCTCCATTTGCTCAAACTCGCGCATGCGGAAGATGAACTGGCGTGCCACGATCTCGTTGCGGAAGGCCTTGCCGATCTGGGCAATGCCGAAGGGCAGCTTCATGCGGCCCGTCTTTTGCACGTTGAGATAGTTGACGAAGATGCCCTGTGCGGTCTCCGGACGCAGATAGACCGTATTGTTGGCGTCGGCAGCGGCACCAAACTGAGTGGCGAACATGAGGTTGAACTGGCGTACGTCGGTCCAGTTTTTCGTGCCGCTGATCGGGCAGACGATGCCCTCGTCGAGGATGATCTGCTTCAGTTCCTCCAGGTTGGGACCCTGCATGGCCTCCGTGTAGCGCTCGTGGAGGTCGTCGCGCTTCTTCTGGTAGTCGAGGACGCGGGGATTGGTGGCACGGAATTTCTCCTCGTCGAAGCTCTCGCCGAATCGCTTGGCAGCCTTCTTGACCTCCTTGTCGATCTTCTCCTCATACTTGCCGATCTGGTCCTCGATGAGGTTGTCGGCGCGGTAGCGCTTCTTCGAGTCGCGGTTGTCGATCAAGGGGTCGTTGAATGCATCGACATGGCCGCTGGCCTTCCACACCGTGGGGTGCATGAAGATGGCGGCGTCGATACCGACGATGTTGGAATGGAGGAGCACCATGGACTTCCACCAGTACTCCTTGATATTATTTTTCAGCTCCACGCCGTTCTGACCGTAGTCGTAAACGGCGGCGAGACCATCATAGATTTCAGAACTCGGAAAGACAAAGCCATACTCTTTGCAATGGCTTACTATCTTCTTGAATACATCTTCCTGTGCCATAACGCTTTTTGATTTGAATGTTATTTAACTGCAAAGGTACGGTTTTTCCCCCAATCGGGGAGCATTGCGGCGTGAAAACTTGCTAAAGGCCGCTTGCTTTCGTGTCTTTGGCAGTCGGGTGGCCGATTACTTGCCGACAAACTTGCTTTCGATATACTTTTGGAACGTCTCGCGGTAGAGGTCGCCGATGGGCACTTCCGCGTCGTTGTCGAGGGTGATGCGGCTCTTGCTGATCTCACGGATGCGCCGGAGGTTGACCATCCACGAGCGGTGGACGCGCATGAAGGAGGCGTGCGGCAGCCGTTCCTCGAGTTTCTTCATGCTCATGAGCACTACCACGGGGCGGTCTCGGCTGACGAGGTGGATCTTCAGATACTCGCTCATGCCCTCCACGCAACGGATGTCGGAGACCGCCACGCGCATCACCTTGTACTCCGTCTTGAGGAATATGTCGTCGTTCTCGTCTATCTCCGACGCGCTGGCGGCAGCTGCTTCCTCCTGGTGGAGCAGGTCATACTGCCTGTGGACACGCTCGGCAGCCTGCTGAAACTCTTCGAAGCTGAAGGGCTTGAGAAGATAGTCGTCCGCATCGACCTTATAGCCCTCGACGGCATACTGGCTGTAGGCGGTGGTGAAGACGACCAGCGGGCGCGGGTTGAGGGCACGCACGAAGTCCAGGCCGTTGAGGTCAGGCATGCTGATGTCGCAGAAGATGGCGTCAACGGACTCCTTCTGCATCAGCGTGTGGGCGTCGATGGCGCTCTGGCATTCGCCGACCAGTTCCAGGTAGGGTATCTTTTTGATATAGGCGGCCAGCTGCTGCAGGGCGAGCGGCTCGTCGTCGATGGCTAATGTTCGTATCATGACCTTTCTCTACATATATAAATAGTGGGAAATCGACATTCTGTCCAGGCGGAGACTTGTGGTCTCGCCGTGGAGGGTGTGGCAAGGTCCCTTGCCTGCTCCTGCTAAAGAATGAGAAAAGCATGGAACTTGTGCCATGACGATGGCCGTGGCACAAGCTCCATGAGCGAGGCGTGATTACAGATGAAGGTCGTGACCCATGCGGTCGCGCTTGGTCTTGAGGTATCTGTAGTCGTATTCCGTGGCTGGCACCTCGATAGGCACGTTCTCGACGATTTCCAGTCCGTAGGCCTCCAGTCCCACGCGCTTCTTCGGGTTGTTGGTCATGAGGCGCATCTTGTGCACGCCAAGGTGGCGGAGCATCTGCGCGCCGCAGCCATAGTCGCGCTCGTCGGGCTTGAATCCGAGGTGAGTGTTGGCATCGACGGTGTCGTAGCCCTCCTCCTGCTGGAGCTTGTAGGCGGCAATCTTGTTCATCAGTCCGATGCCGCGGCCCTCCTGCTGCATGTAGATGAGCACACCTTTGCCCTCCTTGTCGATCATCTCCATGGCCTTGTGGAGCTGGTCGCCGCAGTCGCAGCGCTTCGATCCGAGAATGTCGCCCGTGGCGCAGGAGGAGTGGACGCGCACGAGGATCGGCTCTTCTTCGTTCCATTCACCCTTGATGAGCGCCATGTGCTCCAGTCCGTTGCTCTGCTGGCGGAACGGGATGAGGTGGAAGTTGCCATAGCGGGTGGGCAGCTCTACCTCCTCGCCGACCTCGATGAGGCACTCTCGCTTCAGGCGGTAGGCGATGAGGTCGCGGATGGAGATGATCTTCAAGCCCCACTCCTTGGATTTCTCCTGGAGCTGCGGCATGCGTGCCATCGTGCCGTCCTCGTTCATGATCTCCATCAGGGCAGCCACGGGACGAAGGCCCGCCAGCTTGCAGAGGTCGATGGAGGCCTCCGTGTGGCCGCTACGGCGCAGCACACCGTTGTCCTGAGCGTAGAGCGGGTTGATGTGGCCGGGGCGACCGAAGGTCTGCGGTGTGGACTCGGGGTCGGCCAGGGCCAGGATAGTGGCCGCACGGTCTGCTGCCGACACACCCGTGGAGCACCCCTCGAGTTTGTCGACGGTGACCGTAAACGGCGTGCCGAGCATCGACGTGTTGTCCTGCACCTGGTGTGGCAAGTCCAGTTCCTCGCAACGGCTCAGCGTCACGGGTGCACAGAGCACGCCGCGCGCGTTCTTGAGCATGAAGTTCACCTTCTCGGGTGTGATCTTCTCGGCGGCAATGATGAGGTCTCCCTCGTTCTCGCGGTCCTCGTCATCGACGACAATCACGAATTTACCCTCCTTGAAGTCTTCCAGCGCAGCCTCAATGCTGCTGAGTTTGAAATCTTCCATTTCTATCTTTTCTTTATTTATGATTCTTATAAGTGTTCACATTCGTATTCACGTCCTCACGCGTTCATCTTCCCCACCTCCTGCACGATCATCTCGTTGGCAGATCGTATGGCCTGCAGGTCGTGGTGCAGTCTGAGGCGGAAACTCCACATCCTGCAGTAGAGGAAGAGGCCCACGGGCACGACGACTGCTGCCGCGATGTTCATCCACTTGTGCTCGAAGGGCCGCGTATGGGCCTTGACGGCGAGGATGGGGTAGCGGTTGAGGGCCGTAAGGATGATGCGGTTGCGCGTGTTGCCCAGGTCTTCGATGACCTGCTCCATCTCCTCGCTGATGCGCTCTATCTCGTGGTCGGGCTGGTAGTGGAAAAACGTCTTGATCACGTTGGGCGGCGACTTGAGTCGGTGCTTGCGCTCGTATTCGGCTATCTCGCCGTTCATGCGCGTGAGGCGCTCGGCGTCGGCCGTGTAGTCGGGCGTCTCGATGATGACCTCCTTGCCGCTGACGTGGCGCTGCTCCCTGAGGCCCAGCAGCCGCATGAAGAGGCTGCGGTAGGCGTCGAAGTTGAAGACCGTGGAGTCTTTGTTGGCCTTGTAGGTGATAAACAGGGCCGTTGGTATCAGCACGGCGGGCGAGAGCCCCTTGCCAAACCATATCGCCCACGATCCCTGGCGCGCCATGCGGTAGCCCGTGTTGTCGAGGATATAGAAGATGATATAGACCACGACGGCCACGATGATGGGGATGCCCAGTCCGCCCTTGCGGATGATGGCTCCCAGGGGCGCGCCGATGAAGAAGAAGATGATGCATACCAGGGCGAGCGAGAACTTGTTGATATACTCTATCTCGTGCTGGCGTATGTCTTTATCCAGGTCGCTCGTGATCATGCTCTTGAACTGCAGGTCGGTCAGTTCGGCCTGCACGGTGCTCAGCGCCCTGTCCACGCACATGCGGCGTGCGTCTTGGCTTTGGCGTGCGAAGAGCGTATCGAAGTCCATGGTCTTGGCTGCCGCCTCCCGCCGCGCCATCTTGAGCAGGTGGGGTGTGAGGGGACGTCCCTCGTAGTAGAAGTTGTCGGCGTCGCGGAGGTACATCTTGCCGATGCTGTCGCCCGAGAGGTTGAGCGAGTCGATGTCGGTCTGTATCTGCTGCAGGCTCTTCGTGCGCGCGTTGCCTGCCAACCCTGCCGCGTCGGTCAGGCTGAAGTCGCCGTCGAAGTCCATGATGAGGCGTTTGTGGACGAACGTCTCGCGGCGGTAGGGCACGGCTGCGCTTCCCGAGAGCTCCTCTGACCGCATGTTCTCAAACCACTCTCCGCTATAGAGGTTCATCACGAGGTGCTTCTTCTCGGCAGTAGATTGGAGCATGCCGGAGTCGGCCAGGATGATGGCCTGGTCCTCGTACGACTCGGTCATGCGGTAGATCATGATGTTGTAGAGTTTGCCCGTCTGCAGGTCTTTCTTGCCCACGTAGATGTTGGTCTGGGGGATGCCGTCGTAGAAGATGCCCTCTGGTATCTCCAGCTCCGGACTTTTCTGCTTCATCGACAGCATGAGCTGGGCGAGCTTCAGCTGGGCGTTGGGGGCGACGTTGTTCTGGAAATAGAACGAGACGAAGGCGATGCAGACGCTCACGACGATCAGTCCGCGCATCGACTGGAGCAGGGAGATGCCTGCTGCCTTGATGGCTGTCAGCTCGCTGCTCTCGCCCAGGTTGCCGTAGGTGATGAGCGAACTGAGCAGGATGGCCAGGGGGAGGGCCTGCGGCACCATGATCAGGGCCATGTACCAGAAAAACTCCGCCAGCACATCGACGGAGAGACCCTTGCCGATAAGCGTATCGACATAGCGCCACAGAAACTGCATCATCAGCACGAAGAGGCTGATGAAGAACGTGCCGGCAAACAGTTGGCCGAACTGGCGGGCGATGAATAGGTCTAATTTCTTGATCCGAAACATATCGTTGGTGGTCGCCCGTGAGCGTGGGCCGCCCCCGCAAAGGGAGTGGCGGCATGGCGCAAGGCGGTTACGAAATGCAAAATTACGAAAAATATTCGACGTGTGCTTCTTTTTTCGTTTTTTTAATCCCAAATCGCTCGTTGAGGCTTTCTTGCGTTTTTGGTTGTCACATTTTTGGTCCTTAATCGCTTTTCTTCATGGCCTATATGGCCAGACCTTTGCCTGGCGAAAACGAAGAAGTAGGAGGCTGGCGCCGTGGTGGTGCTTGCCTCCTACTCCGATAGGTTGTGTGTCCTCGTCTTTAATGAGGACTTTATCGCTTCAGTACCTTCTTGCCATTGACGATGTTGATGCCCTGCTGCAGCGAGCGCAGTCTCTGGCCCTGAAGGTTGAAGATGCCCTCCCGAGGAGTGGTGGCGGGCTGGTCGGCTACGCCCTGAATGGACGTGGCGGGCAGCACCTTGGCCTTGGCGGCCTGCACGATCTCTCCCGTCGCGCCGTCTATGAGCAGGACGGCGGCCCAGAGGTTGTCGTCCTCGTCGTGGTAGGGAGCGTCGATGGAGTAGGCGTGCTCATAGGCTTGCTCCGCCTCGATGGTCTGCGGGAGCACGTCCTCCATGCCCTCCGGCGAGGGGTAGATGCCGAGTGCCACGTCGTCCACCTTGATCTCCGCCTTCTTGGGCAGGTCCTCGAAACCGCCCATTTCGCCATTCTCGCCGCCCGCATAGTAGTTGTTCTGCGTGATGGGCAACTGGTCCTCACAGACGACGTAGGCCATACGATAGTTGCTCTCCTGCTTGGTGGTAAGGAACGTCGTGGTGGTATGGAAACTAATGGTGCCGTCGGCCAACTGTGCCGTGAACTGGATGTCGCACTCTGCCTTCTCGTCCATCGCTTTCAGACGGCGCTCCAGGTTGGCGGCCTCGGGGATGAAGGCCTTGCCGCTGCGGTTGGCGAGGCAGTTGGGATAGCCGTCGAAATATTTCGCCAGCCAGGTCTTGTAGTTGTTCACCGTGTACATGTCGCCGTTGTGCACGGCGATGCCGATGAATTGGTCGGGATAGGTCGCGTTCATGTAGCGCAGGCCCACGATGCCCTTCACGCACCATCCGCACCAGGCGCCCGTTCCCTCTTCCACTACCATGCGGCGGGTGTAGAACGACTCGGCGCGCGTGATGTTGACGTAGGAGGCGCTGCAGGCCGTCTTCAGAGGTTGGGCCTCGTCGATGAGTTTCAGTTCCAGACGGATCGCTCCCTTCTTGGCGTCCTCGCCCAGCACCTTGTCAAGGTCAGCGGCAGAGATGTGGATGGCCACGGTCTGCTGGTCCAGCCCCTTCAGGCCGTTGGTCAGCACCGTCTTGCCCACCAGCTTCCCGTTCCATGTGCAGACGACGGCGGGGCGCGCCATCATGGTCTGCGACTGGTTGGCGATGGTGGCATAGAGGACGGCGTCCTCGTCGAGGTGCAGCAGCGAGGTCTCGGCTTGGGCGGCAAGGATCTTGGCTCCCTCTGCTTCGCCTGCCTGGATGAGGCTGGCAGCCGTCTGGTTATCGCGATATCCTGCGTCCGATCCGCCCGTATGGGCAAGGGCGGTCTGTCCTCCTATGCCCAGGAGGAACGTGAGGAACAATGTGGCGTAAATGCTTTTTCTGTTCATGATCTTGATAAATTGATGAATATTGTGATCGATTTGTTTGGTAATGGTGTCTTGGTGCTGCTTGGCGGGCGCAACAAGGGGTTCCCCTCCTATGGCCACATGCAGCTTGATTTATTCGCATGCAAAGGTATTGTTTTTTCTCCAACCCATGAAATTATGCCGAGATATTTTTGCGCGTGCGCCATCGCGTCGCTTTAGAATACTTGGTGGCGAGCAGGAAGTGTTCACGATTCGTTCACGATTCGTTCGGGATGGTCTCGGGATGCGTTCGGGATGGCGAAACCCTCGAAAGGGGTGCTTTTGTGCTTCTCTGAGGGCGGTAAAAACAACAAAAATGGCTTCTTGGATAAAAAATCATGCGGAAAATTTGGACGGTTCGTTTTTTCTTCGTAACTTTGCACTCGCTTTTGAAAATCATCCACTAGGGTGAGAGTTGTAGAAGCAATGTTGGCGGGATAGCTCAGCTGGTTAGAGCGTCGGATTCATAATCCGGAGGTCGAGGGATCGTGACCCCCTCCCGCTACATTTTAAGGAGAGTTGTGCTTTGCATAACTCTTTTTTCTTTATCTCCCCCTACAGTCTTCAGAGTCGATCCCAAGTATTGCAAGAGACAAAAAATCAATCTTTGCAAGTGGAACGTTTCGATACTCACTTGATGAACTTGTATTGTGTGTTTTTGTTAAAATGGCAAAAATATTTCTCTTTTATTTGTTGTGTTTGTTTGCGGTTTGAATCCCCCATGGAACGCATATCGTGACGGCAGGCGTCGTCGGAAGTGTCAGCTTGCTTTTCGGCAGAACTTAGGGAAGAATATGGGGAAAGGCAGTAATGGACAGTTTTTGGCTGATGCGGCCTTTGTTAAATGGATACGGAGAAAAAGTTAATGGGTCGTTAATTCATGCTAATCGTCTTGCTTTTGGCAGGGTGTGGGATTATCTTTGTATAGTTGCTGCGCCTTGACTATTGATGTGTCAGTCATCTTTGCATGAAAGATGAGGTGTAGCGAGTGAACAAAATGTAAAATATAATACAAAGAAATGTTGATAAAAAAGTTAAATATCTTGTTAAAAACCTCAGTTGGGTGTCGTCTCGTATCATTCTCGTATCGATCCCGTATTGATCCCGTATCAATCCCGTATTGTTCTCCTATCGTTCTCCTATCGTTCTCGCTTCCGGAAGCGGAAACAATACGGAAACGATACGTAAACGATATTTGTTCGAAGGGAGGTTGATACGTTGTCGATACGTAGGGGATACGTGGAGGCAGGGTTCCTGGGGGGCAAGCCGCTGCATCTACCATAGGCAAACTTGTCGATGGTGTATCCACAAGTAGCTCCTTTGATGGCCTTGGAGGTAGTGTCAGTACTGCAAGTATGAAGGGCTGGGGGAAGAGGCCAATTTGATTAGTTTGACTACGGACAGTTCTTCTAACGCTATTATTTCTCTTTGTGAGTTGCCACATAATGATTGTTTTTACCTTTTACTCGGTCTTGCACATTCTTGGTGACGAACACCAAATGGATGATGCAGGTAGCTGGGAGTCAAATTACCAATCTTTTATTAGGGGGGCAAAGATAGTAATAATATTTTAGTTGTCTCTCTCTTTTCTCATTTTTCCGTATTGCGCCTACGCTTTTATCGAATGGACCATGTTTTTTCTCTTAACTTCAAAAAATCTTTCTGATTTTTTTGGGTTGTTCAATATTTCTTTGTAAATTTGCCCATGTGAACCGCGTCCGATACCTTATAGGCTGAAGCTGGCGCGGCCCTTGTGGCCGTCCGAAAATGCAGAAGTCCGCAGAGGTGGGACAGATCTGCTCAAGAGGAGCAGTTGACAGTGGGAAACCATTTGTGGATTAGGCGTTTACTAAGCGCTTTGTTCTTGACGCATAGAAATCTTGCAACCTTCTAATCAGTCAAAGAACATGGCAGCGGTAGATGTTCATGGGTGTGTATTCACCAGCCGGCGGTGTACCTTATCATATATAAGGTATGCCAAAGGTGCGGTATACATACAGGCGTGGGCTTCTGCGTTGCTCGTTCTGACTGATTGGGCAATGCAAGAGCCTCTATGCGTGGAACGGGTGACTAAAGTTCCACGCTTTTTCATACACATAACTAAATCCTATGGACACGTTGTCTAATGTGTACAGCCGAGAAGGCGGCAATCTCCTTTCTAGTGCGCGGCTTATACCTTGCACTATCTCCTGTCAGAACAAGACAGGGGTGTCGGTAGAAAACGCTCAACAGAATTCGGAAGACACGTCTCAACAGAAACAAATGAAACAATGGTTCGTCCTGCGTGTGGCCTACCATCACGAGCAAATCGCCAAGGACTGGCTGGCGGAAGTGGGCATCACCTCTTACCTCCCGATGCATTATGTAGTGAAGGAAATTAACGGCAGGAAGAAGCGGGTGCAAAAACCACTTGTTCCCAATCTTCTCTTTGCTCAAGCCGCAAAAGAAAAGATAGACCTTGCGTTAGCTTCACCTGACAATTCCTATCTCAGCTACTACTATAACCACTTTAAAACCAATGCTGACGGTAAGAATCCACCACTTGTCGTTCGCGACAAACAGATGGATGATTTTATCCGTTTGACGAGCATTAACAGCGATCACATCCTCTTTGTGGACCGCTCGCAATGCCATTTCAAGAATGGTGACCGGGTCATCATCACCGATGGCGACTTCCGAGGCATCGAGGGACGTGTCGCTCGCGTCGCCCGCCAGCAGCGTGTCGTCGTGGAGCTCGACGGAATAGGCTGCATCACCACGGCATATATACCCCAAGCTTTTATCAGAGTGATAAGCACTTGAATTTACAAAAAACGGTGTTTCACGGAATGGTTTGACTCGTATCATGTCTGGTGACGTTTCTGTGGAATCGTTATCAAACATTGAAATCGGCTCATTTATGAATGATTCACAAAAAACCATGTGGTAGGCTATTTAGATTCATTATGGCGTCTGATGGATAAATTGACAACTCAGAGGTGGCTATGTGGAGCCTTATTCCTACTCTTGCAAAAATGCATACTAAAACAACTGTCAGATATTGGAATTCTGAGAGCACATTAAAAAGCGCTTAATAGCAGAATTTAGGTATAATAAAAAGACTACAATTATGAGAACAAAATGTCCTAAGTGTAACACTACGCTTCAGTTTGACGAAAGTAAGTTTCGTAACAACAATCTAATAGAGTATACTTGCCCAGTGTGTGGCTGCCATCTTCGAATTGTGGACAATAGTGCAGGGTATACCCCCGCCGCTCCTGTCAACGGATATTCCAAAGAATCACGGCAACCTGCATACCAAAAGATTCCACAACAACATGCGCAGGCCACCCCAGTAGATAATCATTTCGGTCCGCAAACAACTTCCACGACCGAAAATGACGAGTGTGGTTCTCATCGTTCACCGTTGATTTGGATTATTCCTATTGTCGTTTTGCTACTTAGTGCAATTGTTGGTGGATATTTCTATTATTACAAGGTTAATTTGCCTGCAAAAATAGACCGGGAGGCTCCGAGGTTTTATACAATATCGAATGCTACTAATATCCGTTCATCAAAGTCCGCAGGTGCCGATTATAATAAGATTGGCTCGTTGCCATTTGGCAGTGAACTGATTACTTACAGTAATGATATAGATTGGAGCGAAATAAAGGATGCATCAGGAAGAAAGGGCTTCATAGCTTCAAATTATATAGTCAATAAATCCGATTTCTGTCGTCTGAACAGTATCTTTGGAGATGCATCCTCAAGGACAATCATTGAGACAGTTAAATGCCGTCGTGCCTTACTGAATTATTTTAAGGAGCATAATTATATTGGTAGTATTTCGCAAAGTGAACTTCCTTCTATTGCTCCTAGTGTAACACCTACATCTGACAATCAATGGCAGGTCTTTACTAGAGCCAAAGGCATAAAACCTAATAGTGTGTGGTTTGGTAGAGCAACCAATCCTAACTCAAAGTTCACAGTTTTTGCTGTCATCATCACGAATATTAAGACTTCTGTTCATCATTTCCTCCTTTTTAGTTTTGATGACAAGGAAAATGCAACATTGGTGTATGAAGAAGACACCAACGCAAAATTTATAGATGACGTATATTGCTATGAATCAAAGGTTGAAGTATCGTACGAATACGCAGACTAAGTCCAAATCTCATCAGTTGAAAAATTTAGGACTCGTCCTTCTATATACAATTTCGCTACTTGTTCCTATCGGTGGATTAATAGGATTGTATGACTATTATCAGAAGCAGTTGGATGATATTTCTGAAGCGCGTATTATAGTTGTTTCTAAACAAGACATGCGATTGCGTGTGTACGATTATAAGGGAAATAAACTGATGGATTATGGTATAGCATGCGGCCGTAATTTTGGACAGAAGCATAAAGTGGGAGATATGAAAACTCCAGAAGGTATGTTTTTTGTACAAAGTATAGAAGATTCATCTGAACGTACACATGATTTTGGGGATGGACGAGGAGAAATCCAAGGTGCCTACGGCCCCTATTTCATCCGTTTAGACACGCCTGGTTGCAAGGGTATTGGTATTCATGGCACTCACAACCCTCAGTCGATAGGTACTCGTGCAACTGAGGGATGTATCCGCTTGAACAATAATGATCTTTGCAAGCTTGTAAATGTAGTTAGAACTGGAATGATGGTGTTGGTGACAACATCCTTTGAAGACTATGAGCAGGAACAAAAACTATTTAGCAACAAGCGCGATAGCACAAATATAATGCAGTAATCGTTACAAACGAAGAAAATGGAACATTCTATTATAGCCAATTCTGGTATTCAACTCTTCACTTTTCCTCTAGAGATCGACCTTAGAAAGAACTTTAAGAGATGGTTTCATGAGTGGTATGACAAGGAGGAGGGTGTACATAAGCTTGACCTAGTGGAGTGTGTGAATACAGAAGAAGGTGATACTTTTTATTACAACAAAAAGGACCTTATCAATAAGGGGTATCTGACGGCATTTGAAACTTGTCAGACAGTTAATCCTACGGAAGTTCGTGAGGATGGCTTGGTCCATCCTTTGGCATCTAACACGGGAGAAGATGATTATGTTTTTGACGAAATCTTCTCTATGTCATTTGAAGATAGTCAGTGTAAACTGTCATTTTATGAGAATCAATGGATTCCGCTTCCGTACTTCCGTCGACGTGTGCCTGCCCTGCAATTTGACTTTGGAGCATTCAATTGGGCGCGTGCCAAGTTTGTTCTAAAAAGCGAAAAGAATGGAAAGCGCTGTTATAATGTGCTGCTTGCGCTTGATACTCGTATGAACCATCATGCTACTACCTTAAAGGAGACCTTGGTCTTTCCGGATAGTTTTCAGAATGAACTCACTTTCCAACTTTGCACTGACGAAATGCTGCTGATGGATTATTGTTCTGAAGCAACAGAGGATTGTAACTATATCAATGAATATCTGCGAAGATTGGTTCATCCAGAGGCACGTTCTGTGTCAAAAATCAAAGGCGAGAGACACAAAATGTCGTATATTGCCACTTATTTCTTGTTAATGAATTATCTGGCTCTTGAGGACTTGATGCCAATATTGAAACTGCAAAAGGATGAAAATGTTATCGTCAAAGACGTAGATATGTTTATTGATATAGGCAACTCTCGTACAACAGCCTTGTTGGTAGAAGATCCTCAGAATGGTGATTTTACAAAGGTTCCGCTATTAAGTTTGACAGATTTCACAAACGCAGTTGTTGATACGCCAGACGGGCCTCGGCTTCATCGCTTTACCGAGCCATTCGATATGCGCCTAGTGTTCAGAAAGGCAGACTTTGGCGACTTTGGGCCACGGGACAGTCATCAGTTTGTGTATCCAAGCCTTGTAAGATTAGGAAAAGAAGCTGAAAACCTAATGCACGCTGCTTCAGAAGAATATTCTTCCCAAAGCCTTTACACTTATTCTAGCCCGAAAAGATACCTTTGGGATAAGGATGTAACGAAGGACGAATGGCAATACCTTGTGCTAGAAGGAGAGAAGCAAAGCCACATCCTTCAATTAAATGGCATTACAAATCAACTCAACAGTAATGGTACTGTTGATAGAGATGGTTTTGGAGGAGGTAAACATTCATATTCTCGTAGTTCTCTAATGACGTTTGCCTTCCTGGAGATATTCTCACAGGCAAGAATGCAGATAAATAGTGAAGAATATCGTAAGTTCCATGGTGAGATCCATACTCCGCGTCGAATTAAGCGAGTTGTTGTTACCTGTCCGACAACAATGTCTGAGTGTGAGCGAAAGGCACTTGTTCGCTGTGCAAATGATGCCGTTACTCTATTGGCAA
>OGYK01002169.1_pt1 | contig 13209 bp, 9 predicted proteins | sample 1576501 | NCBI WGS metagenome assembly OGYK01 (sample SAMEA3541530, study PRJEB24748) | human gut metagenome | biome: human gut; feature: human-associated habitat; material: faeces | place: China | collected 2012
CGCGACGACGCGGTGAGGGTGCCACGGGAGTATCATTTCGCCGACCTCAACGGCGCGCCAAAGTAGCAGGAAACATACTTATAGGTGGCAAGCGGGCGGCCAAAATCCAGCGAGCATTGTATTGAGGCGTTTCCGTAGGCCTGGTTGGCGGCGTTCAGGGCTGCATCCAGCTCTTTGGCTGCCTCGTCCACTTTTTTGTTGGCCTCGATCTGGGCCTCTTTCAGCGCCTGCTCCTCGGCCTCCGCCTTGGAGATGCTCTCGTCTGTCTGGGAGATATTCTCAGCAAGCTCACTGGTTTTGCTGTTCAGTGCGGCCTTCTGGGCCTCGTAGTCGGCTTTTGTTGCCTCCAGATCCGCCTTGGCCTGCTCCAGTTCGGCGCGCTGCTGCTCCAGCTGGGTATGCTCGTCCTCAAGCTGCTGGCAAATCTCCTCGTCCTTGCTGACAATCTGCTCCAGCGTGGTGGCAAAGGTAAGCAGCTGGTACAGGTTGGTCGCACTGGACAGCAGCGCAATGGAACCGCCGTCATTCAGCCGCTGCATCGCGCGCATACGGTCCTTGAAATCTGCCCAGCGCTGATCGTATTCAGCCTGCTTCTGGTCGACCTCCTGCTGCTTTTGATTGATCTCGTCCTGTTTGTTGACGATATCATTATCCAGACCGCCGATCTGCTCGGTCAGTGTGCCGATCTGGCTGAGCAGCAGTGATTTTTGCTGCTCCAGCTGTGTTTTGAGCGCCTGCGCGTCCGCTTTGTCGCTCTGTGCTTCTTTCAGCTGCTGGTTGACTTTTTCCAATAACCAGCTGTCGTAATCATCAAGATCCACATTGCTGTAATAGTCGGCCTGCTGCTCCTGCAGCTTTTGGCGCAGGTCGCTGACACTGGCAGCCGCCAGCGGCGTCATAACGGTGGAAAGCGTCATCGTCATGGCAACTGCTACGCTGAGCAGCAGTGAGATAAATTTTTTGCTGTGCGAAAAATGCTTCATCTTTGTTTGCAATTCCCCTGCTTGTTGCTGTTATACATTCAGATGCTTGCGGATGCTGGTGGCGGTGCCGAGGCCGCAGAGCACAAAGCCCAGCAGCACAAAGCCGCCGACAATGTAATACCATACATTTTCCAGCGGAACCAGCTGACCGCCGAACATCTGCGAGAGGTTGGACGGGTTCTCGGCATACCAGCGGCAGAGGGCATAGTACGCGCCGCAGACGATGCCGGAGGCAAGCGCAGCGGAGATCAAGCCGGAGGTAACACCCTCCACAAAGAACGGGAAACGAATAAAGCCGTTGGTGGCACCCACCAGCTTCATGATGCCGATCTCCTTGCGGCGGTTGAACACCGTGATCTTGATCGTATTGTTGATGACCACGATGGACACGATAGCCAGCACCGCTACAATGCCGTAGCAGGCGTAGTTGATAACGCGCTGCAAAGAAGTGAACATCTCGGCCATAGCCAGCGGGGCTTTGACGCTGGCGACACCGTCAATCTGCATGAGCTGTGCGGAGACAGACTCGATATTCTGCGGGTCGTCAACGGTCACGCGGTAGTTGGGCGTGAACGGGTTATCGTCCTGAAAGACCTGCTGCAGGTTGGTGTAGTCCTTGAGCATATCGCCGTAGGTGGCCAGAACATCCGCCGGTGACATGTAGGTCACGCCCACAACGTGGGGCGTATTGCGGATCGCGGCATCGGCAGCCGAGATCTGTTCATCCGTAGAGTTCTGACCCTCTTCGTCGCCCATATAGACGACCATCATGTTTTGGTTGCCGATATATTCGACCATATAATCAATGTTGACGCCCAGCAGGTAGGCAGCGCCGATCAGCAGCATGCAGACGGTCAGCACGCCCATAGAGGCAAATGTCATAAGCCGGTTGGCACGCAGATTGTGCAGGCCCTGACCGACAAGGTAGGTAAAGCTGGAAAAACGCATGGTGTCCCCTCTTTAATAGTAAAGATCAGTCTTCATCGTAGTCGTAATCGTCCTCTTCCCGCTGGGCCATAGCGGCTGCGTAGCGGCGGGCGGCCTCGGGGTGTGCGGTGTCGGAGGCAACCATGCCGTTGGCCAGTGTGATGACGCGGTTGCCGTACTTGCGGGCGAGCTTATGTACCAGCTCATGCTCATGGGTGACAACCACAACGGTGATGTTGACCTTATTGATGGCCTCAAACAGCTGCATGATGTCCATGGACATCTCAGGGTCGATGTTGCCGGTGGGCTCGTCCGCGATGATCAGCTTGGGGCCGTGGGCCAGCGCGCGCGCTACGGCGACACGCTGCTGCTCGCCGCCGGAGAGCTCGTCCGGCAGGCGATCCATCTTGTCCTCAAGGCCGACAAGCGAGAGCGCGAAGGGCACGCGGTCCTTGATCTTTTTGGTGGAGATGTTCGTCACACGCATGGCGAACGCCACATTCTCATAGACGGTCATGGTCGGAATCAGGCGGAAGTCCTGAAAGACAACACCCATCTGACGGCGCAGATACGGCACCTTGCGCCGGCGGATCTTGGTCAGATCCTGCCCATTGATGAATACCTTGCCCTCGGTGGGCTTCTCCTCCATCTGGATCAGCTTCAGAAAGGTAGATTTGCCTGCACCGGAGTGACCAAGGATAAAGACAAATTCGCCCTCCTCGATATGGATGTTGATGTCCTCCAACGCAACATTTTCATCGTTGTGGGTCTCATAGGTTTTATATACATGCTCAAAATCGATCATTGAGGATTCTCCTGCCGCAGCGCGGCTGTCCTGTTTACGGTTACAGTCATACATATAATAGAATACCATGCAGCGCGCCTGCGGTCAAGGTGTTTTCCGGCTGCCAAAAGCAGAAAAATGGCGCTGCCTTGCGGTGCAGCGCCATTTGTGAAAGTTTTATTAAAATCAATATTTGGCCGGATTGGCGGAGAGGTACTTCTTGACCATCAGGGCCACCTTAAAGACGATGGCATCGTCAAAGTTGCGCAAATCAAGGCCGGTCAGCTTGCGAATTTTTTCCAGACGGTAGACCAGCGTATTGCGGTGGACAAACAGCCCGCGGCTCGTCTCCGAGACATTCAGGTTGTTCTCAAAGAAGCGCTGGATGGTGAACAGCGTCTCAGCGTCGAGACTGTCAATGCTCTCCTGCTTAAAGACCTCCCGCAGGAAGGCCTCGCAGAGGGTCGTGGGCAGCTGGTAGATCAGGCGGGCGATGCCCAGATGGTCATAGCTGATGACCTGACGCTCGGTGTCAAACACCTTGCCGACCTCCATTGCAATCTGTGCCTCCTTAAAGCTGGAGGCAAGATCCTTGATGTTGCCGATGGGGGTGCCGATGCCGACCACGGCCTTAATGTAATGGTCGCCCTGCAGCGTATCCACAATGGAGGCAGCCAGCTTTTCCATATCGCGGGTGTTGTTGTCCGGCTTGATTTCCTTGACGAGGACGGTGTCCGTCTCGCTGATGTTAAAGACAAAGTCCTTCTGCTTGTCCGGGAAAAGCCCGCTGACAACATCATAAGCGGAGATGTCATTGCCGGAGGTCACGCGGATGAGCAGCACAACGCGCTGTACATCGGAGACAAAGTGCAGCTCACGGGCCTTGGCGTAGATGTCACCGGGCAGGATGTTGTCCAGCACGACATTTTTGATGAAGTTTGTCTTGTCGAACTTTTCATCGTGATACTGCTTGATGCTCTGCAGGCTGATGGACAGCATGGCGGCAAACTGCTCCGCGGTGGTATCGGTGCCCTCCACAAAGACGGCATAGTCATTATGCTTGGCGTTGGAGAACTGATGGTAGGCATAGCCATCGCGCACAAAGGCATCGCCGGCCGTCTGGCGGACGGTAGCTACGCCCTCGCGCACCTCACCGATCTGCCCCAGTTCGGAGCAGGAGATCACGGTGCCTGTCTCGTCGATAACGCCGACAACACGGTCCACTGCGTCCTTCATCTGGTACACCACATTCTGGAATACCCTGTTAGCCATAATATGTGACTCCCCTTTTGCTGTTATTTAGACAGTCTGCACCGGCGTGCAGTGCGGGCTATACATGTTTGGCAAAACTGCCGTTTGGTAATCTGCCCGAAAACCAAATCTTCATAATGTATATTTTACACAATTCACTTGGCTTTTGCAACATATTTTCACGAAAATCGCAATATTTTCTTGTACATTTTTCAAATCGAGCAAAAAAATGTACCCGCCGCAGGGTTTGCGGCAGGGACAGTGTCCGTCATTTTGACGATTTTCCGGTTTTTGTCTGGTCAAGCGCGCCTGTGCCGCCCTCGACAACACCGCGGTGCTGGAACACATAGGTGATGCTGCGGAAGAAAATCTTCAGATCCATCCAGAAGGTCAGGTGCGCGGCGTACTCGCCGTCATAGCGCGCCTTCACATCAATGGGCAGCTCATCGCGGCCATTGACCTGTGCAAGGCCCGTCAGGCCGGGACGAATGTCATTGGCGTGTACCTTGTCGCGTGCTTCGATCAGATCATACTGGTTGTAGAGCGCCGGGCGCGGGCCGATGACGCTCATCTGCCCGGCCAGAATATTGTAGATCTGGGGCAGCTCATCAAGGCTTGTCTTGCGCAGAAAGGCACCGCTGCGGGTTATGTAACTGTCGGCATTCTTCAACAGATGGGTAGGCACATCGTGGGGGGTATCCCCGCGCATCGTGCGGAATTTAAGAATGTTAAAATGCGTTTTGCCCTTGCCGACACGGCGCTGCCTGAAAAAGACCGGCCCCGGGGAATCAGCCTTGATCCACAGCGCAATGATCCCCATTGGAATTGCCAGAAGGATCGTGGCGGCCAGTGACAGGATAATATCGAGCAAACGCTTTACATAACGCTGATACATAGGTCAGTCCTCCTTGGCAGCGGGCTTGTCCCCCTGCAGCTTGCGGTTGACTTCTTCCTTGGAGAAGATGGCCGTGTTGCCGGTGGCAGCCACAACGGTATGGTCTGCACGCACACGGCGGTTGGGGTGATAGGTGGGCACCATCTCCTGCAGAATGTCAACAACATCGTTATCGTTGTGCCGGGCGGCCGTTTTGAGTGTCTGCAGATCGGTGTAAAATTTTTCAAGGTCGATCTGCATCGGCGGCGCAATGAAGATCTTGTTGTGGGCCGTCTTAGCCATCTTGTCCTGCTCGGTGTCCATGAGCAGCTCCTCATACAGCTTTTCGCCGGGGCGCAGGCCGGTGATCTTAACCTGCATGTTGACGCCCGGCTCGTAGCCGTAAAAACGGATCAGCCGGTTGGCAAGGTCCATGATCTTGACCGGTTCCCCCATATCCAGCACATAGATACTGCCGCCCTTGGCAAGTCCCCCCGCCTGCAGCACCAGCTGCGCAGCCTCGGTGATGGTCATAAAGTAGCGCACAATATCCGGGTGGGTGATCGTCACGGGGCCGCCGCGCTTGATCTGCTCCTCAAACAGCGGAATCACACTGCCATGGCTGCCCAGCACATTGCCGAAGCGCACGGCTACGCAGGTCATGTCTGTGCCGCGGGAGAAGGTCTGGATCAGCATTTCACACAGGCGCTTGGTACAGCCCATGACATTGGTGGGGTTGACGGCCTTATCGGTGGAGAGCTGGACAAAACGCTCCACACCGTGCTCTGCCGCAGAGGTCAGCAGATTCTTGGTGCCGAATACATTGTTCTTGACGGCCTCGGCCGGGCTGATCTCCATAAGCGGCACATGCTTGTGGGCCGCAGCATGAAAGACAACGGACGGATGGTAGGTGTCAAACACCTCATCCAGACGGGCTTTGTCGCGGATCGAGCCGATCAGTGTGATGACGGGAGCCTCCGGGCCGTACTTGTTTTTCAGCTCTGTCTCAAGCTCGTAGGCACAGTTTTCATAGATGTCGAAGATCAGCAGCCGGCGCGGCTGGTAGCGCATGATCTGCCGGCAAAGTTCGCTGCCGATGGAGCCGCCGCCGCCCGTGACCAGCACGACCTTGTCATGCAGATACTCCGAGATCTGGGCATTGTTCAGCTGGATCTCATCGCGGGAGAGAAAGTCGGCTGTGTTCAATTCACGGAAGCCTGCTGCGACAGGGTTGCCGTTTTCATCGACAGCCTGCGGATCGCTGAGCATCCGCACACGGCAGTGGGTGGAGTTGCAGAGGTTTATGATCTCGCTGAGGCGGTCGCCCTTGACGGTGGTGATGGCAATGACGATCTCGAGGATATGATATTTGCGCACAAGCTCCGGTATGTCAGAGATCGTGCCGCGCACTGGCACGCCCTGCACGCGCAGACCCTTTTTGGTCAGGTCATCGTCCACCAGGCAGACAGGGTTGCCGAAGCTCTGGTTTTTGTTTTTGCAGAGGTTGACCGCCCATGCACCGGCATTGCCAGCGCCGACGATCAGCAGCGGCGTATCATCCTCCGGCTTGTTGGCCTTGGTATCCTGCACGGTGCGAAGCAGACGCCACAGGAAGCGCACGCCTGCGATTGCCGCCGTATTGAACACCGCGCCAAAGATCAGCACGGCGCCGGAGATAGGGCGGTTGTGGTAGATGAGGTCAAACAGCATGATCATGCCGGTAGCCAGACCTGACAGGCAGGTCAGGCGGGCAAGGTCCCGCATACCGGCATATTCCCACATGATCTCATACAGGCCGCCGAACCAGAATACGATCATATAGATCGGCAGCACATACAGCAGCATGGGAGCCATGGCGCGCACGATCTCTACGCGGCGGTAGGCATCGCCGCTGTCAAAGCGGAGCATTACGGCCAGCCAGTAGCATACTACGATAAGCCCGCAGTCCAGCAGCATCAAGGCGATGCGGCGCGGCAGACCCTTAATGATTTGTTTGGAATCCTGTTGCATCTGTTTCGTCCTTTACCAAAGTTCTATTTCTCTATACCAAAGGGGCCCGGTTGAACGGTACCCCTGCTAAATGCAGCCATATAAAAGTATTATAACACACAAATGCCCCGTTTGTCCTACTTTTGCAGTGACAAACGGGGCTAATCTTATATAAAATTTACCAGTAATTTTTGGTAAAACAGACGAAGCTTTTACTCGACCGTCACACTCTTGGCAAGGTTGCGGGGCTTATCGACATCCAGACCCTTGGCGCAGCTGACATAGTAGGCCAGCAGCTGCAGCGGAATGACCGACAGGCTGGTGGCAAAATGCGGGTCGGTTTTGGGGACATAGACCGTGAAGCCGGCCGTGTCCTCGATGCTGTAGTTGCCGTAGGTGGTCAGACCCATCAGGAAGGCGCCGCGGCTCTTGACCTCAACCATGTTGGAAACACTCTTTTCAAACAGGTCGGGCTGTGTCAGGATGCCGACCACAAGGGTGCCGTTCTCGACCAGTGAGATCGGGCCATGCTTCATCTCGCCTGCGGCGAAGGCCTCGGAGTGGATATAGCTGATCTCCTTGAATTTCAGGCTTCCCTCCAGCGCAACGGCGTAGTCAAGGCCGCGGCCGATGAAGAAGGCATCCTTGGCGTTGGCATATTTGCTGGCAAACCACTGGATGCGCTCCTTATCCGCCAGCGTCTTTTCAATCTTCTCCGGCAGGGCCTCCAGCTCTGCGACCAGCTGCTCATACTGGCCGTCAGCCAGTGTGCCGCGCACCCGGGCAAACTCAGTGGCCAACAGGTAGCAGGCTGCCAGCTGGGTGCTGTAAGCCTTGGTGGTGGCCACCGAGATCTCCGGCCCGGCCCAGGTATACATGGTTGCGTCTGCCTCGCGGGCGATGCTGGAGCCGACCACATTCACGATGCCAACGGTGCGCACGCCGCGCTCCTTGCACAGACGCAGTGCCGCCAGCGTATCGGCGGTCTCACCGCTCTGGCTGATGACCATGGCAAGAGAGTCCTGCTCAAGCACGGGGTCACGGTAGCGGAACTCACTGGCGACATCGACCTCGACCGGGATGCGGGCCAGACTTTCAAACACATAGCGCGCCGCCATGCCCACATGATAGGCCGAGCCGCAGCCGATGATATACAGACGGCGCACATTCTTGATTGCTTCCTCGTCCAGCGCCAGCTCAGACAGGTCGATTTTCCCGTCCTTCAGGCGCGGAGAGATCGTGTCGCGCACGGCCGCAGGCTGTTCATTGATCTCCTTCATCATGAAATGCTCATAGCCGCCCTTTTCGGCAGCCTCGGCATCCCATTCGATGGTTGTGGACTCGCGGGTGATGGGCTCCTTGTCGATGTTGAAGAATTCGATGGAGTCCGGGGTCAGGCGTGCGATCTCGAGATTGTCAATGTAGTAAACCGTGCGGGTGTACTTGAGCAGTGCAGGCACATCGGAGGCGATGATGGCACCGTCCTCACATTGGCCAACGATGAGCGGGCTATCCTTGCGCACGGCATAGATGACACCGGGCTCATCGGCAAAAAGCACGCCCAGCGCATAGGAGCCGCGTACATGCAGCATCATGCGGGTGATGGCATCCAGCGCGTTGCCTGCAGATTCGCCGGTGTAGTAGTAGTCCAGCAGCTGTGCCACGACCTCGGTGTCGGTCTGAGAGACAAAGGTAAAGCCTTTGTTGAGCAGACGGTCCTTGATCTCCTGATAGTTTTCAATGATGCCGTTGTGCACCACGGCGATCTTCTGGTCACGGGAATAATGCGGGTGCGCGTTGACCACAGACGGCTCCCCGTGGGTGGCCCAACGGGTGTGGCCGATGCCGCAGCTGCCGTGTACAGCATTGCCGCCGTCCGTCATCTCGCTTAAAACCTTCAGGCGGCCCTTTGCCTTTACGACCTCGATTTTGCCTGCGGCGTTCTGCACCGCGATGCCGGCCGAGTCATAACCGCGGTATTCAAGCTTGGACAGACCGTCCAGCAGAATAGGTGCAGCCTGTGCTGCACCGGTAAAGCCTACGATTCCGCACATAACAGGTATCCTCCTTTATGCAGTTGTTCAATATGACCTTCCCACTTTAACGGGCAAAAGTAAAAAATACTTGTATAGTATATTCCTTTTTGCACAAAATGTCTACTGTTTGGCCTAAATTTGCTATACTGTATGCCACACAAAAACAATGCGGGCGGCCGTCAAGGGCTACGGCCGCCCGCTGCGCGGATTCTCCTTTTCCCGTTTCTTACACCATATAAGACCGAATCAAAAGTATCGCGCATTGGATAGCGTACCATATCCGGCGAAGAATAGCAAGTGCAAAACGGAATTTTTCCTGCTTTTTGTGCTGCTTACAAAAGATTATTAAGTTTGTGCTGTCATTGCTTTGATAAATTAGGGCGTATCGTCCCTGCTGCCATTCGTGCGGTGTCTCCTTTCAGGAGACACGACGCGCCACGACCACATAGCGCCCATTGGCAGACGAATACTCACAGGTTGAAAGGGTCAGCAGCTGCTCCCCGTAAGCCGGGCGGATGCCGCTGTCCACATCACTGCGGGACAGAACCTCCTCCACATAGGCATCGTAGGTCTGCGCGTCCATATCAATATACTGGTTATAGACAAACGAGGTGTCGTTTACAACATCAATGGCGAACGCGCCGAATACCTCGTATTTTGCATCTCCGTACACGGTGTCAAACTCAATGCAGGGATGCTCCTGATAATAGCTGGCCTTTTTATACTCGGTCAGGCAGCCAAAGATCGCGCCGGTCTTCATATTGTGGCCGTAGATGACAAGGTTATCACTCTCAGCATTGGCACCCAGCGTTGTGTTTTCGTCAAGGTACGGCACGCCGTAGATGCTGTAGCTCTTGTCAAAGTCGTGACGAAGATAGAAATCCTTATTGTTCGGCGCGTACATAACCGGGAAATCCAACTCTGTGCCATCAATCGAGAGCCACCCGATGAAATCGCTGTTCTTATTGCGCAGGGCGGCAAACTTGGCTCCGTTGGGGTTGACGCTCTCCCCGGACGGCTGCGGTTCGGCAGATGTGTCGATCATAGACTGCAGCTCGGCAAACTCGTTTTCTGTCCTGCGGTCATCCGCAAAGCGCTTGACAAGCAGCCCGGCACTGACCAGAAAAACAACGCCGAAAAAGAGCATGGCCAGCGTGTAGGCAAGGCTGCCGCGCTTTTTTTCGGGGCCAGCAGGTGCAGTCGGGGCAAAGTCTGTATCGTTGTCCTGATCGTAAAGGGCCGCGTGGGGCGCGGCGGGCGGCTCTTGCGGCGCAAGGTCGCTGCGATGGATTTTTGCCATAGTGATTCTCCCTGTCTGAATGTCAAGTCTAGGTTTACTATACGATGCTGCAGAAGAAAATGCAAGAGGATACGGGCGAAAAATCGGCCTCAGAATTGTAAAGCCAGATGAAGATAGCGCTTCCACAGAAAACGCTGCAAAAAAAGTGCTGCTGCACCAGAATCAGATGCAGCAGCACTTTATTTACGCAAAAGGATCACTCGCGGATCTCAATGCCCAGCTTGAATTTGAGGTTGCCGAGAATCTTCTTGACGAAGCGGTCAATCTCATCGGGCGTCAGGGGCTTGGTGTCCGGCTGGAAGGAGAGGCTGAAGGCCATGCTCTTTTTGCCTGCACCCAGCTTTTCACCGCGGTAGATGTCAAACAGCTCGACCTTGACAAGCTGCTTGCAGGCGCGCTGCATCTCGCTTACGAGAGTGCCGCACTCCATGCTTTCGGGGGCTACAAGCGCCAGATCGCGCTGTACCGGAGCCAGCGCAGGGATGGGCTGGTAGTGGATGGCGGCGGGTACCAGCGCGTGGAAGGCCACCCAGTCGATCTCGCCCAGATAGATGTTCAGGTTGCCGCGGCTGTCCTTGGGCAGCTTGAGCTCGGCGGTGACATCGTTGGCCAGCTTGCCGAAAACGCCGACACGCTCCCCCTTGCAGAGGATATAGGCGGCGATGCCGGGATGCAGCCATGCAACATCGGCCGCACGCGCAACGGTCAGCTCGACACCGAATGCTGCGCCGAAGCTTTCGACCGCGCCCTTAACGGCAAAGAAGTCCTCCTCGCTGCCCCATGCGGCAAAGCCAAGATGCAGGCGTTCCTCCGGCAGCTCGGTGATGGGCTGCTGCTTCGGAATGTAGATGTTGGACATCTCGAAAAGGCGGCCCTCGGCATTGCCCTTGCGCAGGTTGTCAACGACCACATTCAGCAGGGACGGTGCCAGCAGCGGGCGCATGATGGTCAGATGAGAGGAGATCGGGTTCAGAATACGGATGACATTGCGCTCGGGGGCATCAGCAGCAATGTGCAGCATATCCAGATCGGCATCAGCGTAGAAGGCCAGTGTTTCTGCCTCATAGAAGCCCTGCGCACACATGGTACGCTTGGCCTTGGCCTGTGCCTTCTGCTCCGCCGTCAGACCGCCGGTGGTGACAGTGGCAGCCTTCAGGAAGGTAGGCACGATATGCTCATAGCCGTACTCGCGGATGACCTCCTCGGCAAGGTCGGGCTCGCCGACCTCGATGTCCTCGCGCCAGCGGGGCGCAACGACCTGCATCGTGTCGCCGTCCGCCGCAAGCTTGACCTCAAACTGCAGGCGGTTCAGAATGTCGAGAATGGCGTCAGTCGGAACGGTGATGCCCAAAATCGCGTTGATGCCGCTGATCTTGGCGGTGAAATGCTTGCCCTCACGCGGGGCACCGGCCGAGCAGTCGAAATGGGTGGCGGTGACCTCGCCGCAGCCCAGCTCCTGAATCAAATGCAGGGCGCGGGCCATGCCCAGCTCGGTCGTATACTCCGAGATGCCCTTTTCGTAGTGGCTGGAGGCATCGGTGCTCTGGCCCAGACCGCGGGCAGTCTTGCGGATGTTGTCGCGGGCGAACTTGGCGCTCTCAAACAGCAGCTGGGTCGTGGTGCTCTTGATCTCGCTGTTCAGCCCGCCCATGACGCCGGCCAGCGCGACCGGCTTGGAGCCATCGCAGATGACGAGGTTGTTGGGCGTCAGGGTGAACTCCTTCTCATCGAGCGTTGTGATCTTCTCGCCGTCCTTAGCGCGACGGACGAGGATCTGGCAGCTATCCAGCGTGTCCATGTCAAAGGCGTGCATCGGCTGGCCGATTTCCAGCATGACATAGTTGGTAATATCGACTACATTGTCGATGCTGCGCAGGCCGCACAGGGCCAGCTGACGGCGCATCCAGCGCGGAGACTCGCCCGGTGTGATGTTGCGTACATAGTGGCCGATATAGCGCGGGCAGAGATCCTCCGCCTCAACGCGGATGGAGAGGCGCGGCTCGGTGTAATCGCTGACGGTGTAGTCGGTAGCGGGCATTTTGAGAGGCTTTTTCAGAACAGCTGCAACCTCACGGGCAATGCCCAGCACGCTCTGGCAGTCGGCGCGGTTGGCGGTGATAGAGATGTCAAAGATATAATCGTTGAGTCCCACGACCTCCTGAATCGGCGTGCCGGGAACGGTGTCCTTCGGCAGGTCGAGCAGACCGTAGACCTCAGAGCCGGGGTAAAGATCCTCGTTCAGACCCAGTTCCTCACCGCTGCAGAGCATGCCGTTGGACTCAATGCCCATCAGGGGCTTGGCCTTGATGGTGATGCCGCCGGGCAGCGTAGAGCCGTCCAGCGCGGCGGCGGTGTGCATACCGGCATAGACATTGGCTGCGCCGGTAGAGATCTGGATGTCGTGACCATAGTCACCGCAGTCCACCTTGCAGATGTGCAGATGCGTTCCCTCCTGCGGGACGCACTCTGTCACAACACCGACAACGACCTTGGAAATCTCACCACCGAGGTCGATCAGCTCCTCGACCTCAAAGCCGCAGCCGAAGAGTTTATCCTCCAGCTCCTGCGCGGTGACATCAATATCAACATATTGCTTTAACCAGCTGAATGGTACTTTCATACTCTGTACTCCTCCCCTGTCAATCCTCGAACTGCTTCAAGAAGCGCAGATCGTTTTCAAACATCAGACCGATGTTGTTGATGCCGTATTTCAGCATGGCGATACGCTCGATACCGATGCCGAAGGCAAAGCCGGAGTAGACATTGGGGTCGATGCCGCAGTTTTCCAGCACGCTGTGATGCACAACACCGGCGCCCAGCACCTCGATCCAGCCGGTATGCTTGCAGAGCGGGCAGCCCTTGCCGCCGCACTCAAAGCAGGAAACATCGACCTCGACGCTCGGCTCGGTAAACGGGAAGTAGGACGGGCGCAGACGGGTCTTGACCTCGGCACCGAACAGGGCCTGCACGAACTTGTCCAGCATGCCCTGCAGGTCGCAGAGGGTGATGCCCTTGTCAACGACCAGACCTTCCATCTGGTGGAACATCGGGGAGTGGGTTGCGTC
>OGYK01002171.1_pt1 | contig 13201 bp, 11 predicted proteins | sample 1576501 | NCBI WGS metagenome assembly OGYK01 (sample SAMEA3541530, study PRJEB24748) | human gut metagenome | biome: human gut; feature: human-associated habitat; material: faeces | place: China | collected 2012
CGACCAAATGTCCCTCAGAGATCGTGAACTGACGAACACGTGTCAGACCATGCATCTCTCCGGAATCCTCGTTACGGAACAGTGTAGATGTCTCACCATAACGAAGCGGAAGATCACGGTAGCTATGCTGCTCTGCTTTGTATACATAATACTGGAACGGACATGTCATCGGACGAAGAGCAAATACTTCTTTATCTTTCTCCTCATCTCCTAAAACGAACATTCCTTCTTTATAGTGATCCCAGTGTCCGGAAATCTTATAAAGATCACTCTTTGCCATAAGTGGTGTCTTTGTACGGATATATCCACGTTTTGCCTCTTCATCCTCGATCCAGCGCTGCAATTCCTGCATGATAATAACACCGTTTGGCATGATCAGCGGAAGTCCCTGTCCGATTACATCTACCGTTGTGAAAAGCTTCATCTCACGGCCAAGTTTGTTATGATCACGTTTCTTTGCTTCCTCTAACTGTGTCAGATGCTCTTTCAGCTCATCCTTTGTTGCATAAGCTGTACCGTAAATACGTGTCAGCATATGCTTGTTCTCATCACCTCTCCAGTAAGCACCAGAAGATGATAACAGCTTGAATGCTTTGATTCCCTTTGTGCTCATCAGGTGCGGGCCTGCACATAAGTCAACCCAGTCTCCCTGAGAATAGAAGGAAATCTCTTCTCCTTCCGGAAGATCCTCGATCAGTTCAACCTTGTATGGCTCATTTTTCTCTTTGAAAAATGCGATCGCATCCTCTCTTGATTTTGTAAATCTTTCGATCTTTGCACCCTTCTTGATGATCTTCTTCATCTCTTTCTCGATAGCGTCAAGGTCATCTCTTGAAAATGACTGACATTCGAAATCATAGTAAAATCCTGTATCAATAGAAGGTCCGATTGCAACCTTTGCCTCTGGGAAAAGTGTCTGAACAGCTTCTGCCATAACATGGGATGCTGTGTGACGAAGTACTGCCAGTCCTTTCTCATCTCTTGCTGTAAGGATGTTCAGTTCACAATCTTTATCAAGAACTGTACGAAGGTCTACAACCTCTCCATCTACTTCTCCTGCACAGGCTGCGCGTGCAAGTCCTTCACTGATGTCAAATGCAACGTCGATTACTGACTTTGCTTCTGCATACTCTTTTTTTGATCCATCTTTTAATGTAATAATCATTTTCGCTTCCTCCTATTTTCTTCAAGTAACTATGCATGCTTTCATTCGGGGATTCTATGGAAAAAGAAAAGACTTCATCTGTCCCCTGCACTCACATGCAAGGGACGGATAAAGTCTGATTATCAATTACTTTACTATCCGCGGTTCCACCCTTTTTGTTTTCAAGATCACAGCAAATGTACTGCTTTAAAACCACTTCATTCATGATTATAACGGAATCACCGGACCGGATTGGGGCCACTCAGAGGTAGTCTTCAAATGATTCCTGCTAAGATACTTCCAGCAAATGTATCTCTCTCTGTAACATTCCACATCCTACTCGTCTCGTCATCGTGTTATCGGCTAAGAACTATGTTGCTTTATAATCCTTAACTTCTTCTGACCATCATTATAGCATTCAATCGAGGATTGTCAACGCTATTTTTACAGTTTTTTCAGTTTTTTAGATGATCTTCTTTTTCTTGAAGATCAAAATACAGATCACGATAATGACAATACTAAGTGCCATTACCGCCGGATATCCATTTTCAAGTCCAGGCATATCTTTAAAGTTCATTCCAAACCATCCCGTGATCAATGTCAGTGGGAAGAAAATCGTAGAAATCACTGTTAAAAACTGCATGTTGTTATTCTGTCTATTATCAATCTGAGACTGGTAAGCCTCCTTTACCTGACGGGCATATTCCAACAGATGAGAAGTACGGCTCATCAGACGGTCTGCACGGTCAGTAAGTGTTCCGAAGTATTTCAATTGATCATTCAAAAACAATCCATTCTCGTTCTCTTCAAGCTCTTTTGTCAAGTCCATCATCTCATCATAATAGCTTCTCAGATTCAGAAGTTCCCTTCGGATTGGCATCAGTCGGTTCTGGATCGTATCTGTATGATCCTGGGACACATCCTCTTCCATCCGAAGAAGTCTACGCTCATAGGCCACAAGGATCTCCAGATCCCTACTCATGAATTCTGCTATGTAATTATAGAGGAATCTCTCTTTCGTCTCACCCTGATGCATTCGTTTCCTCTTAATCCTACTAATAAGTCGCTCTGAAAATGTCTCGTCATCTACGATAACAACATTATCTTCATTTACAAACATGTACATTCGGTATCTGCTTCCTAATACATCAAGAAGCTTTGGAATGCAGAAAGTTCCTACCATACATTCCTGCTGATTCTCAATCTTACAGAATCCGATCTTTGCAATCTGGATTTCACTTTCATATATGATCCCTGCTGTTGCCAATGTCTCCTCCGCATGATTGGAATCTGTGAGGAACACAGCCGGACACTTCTCTTTCTCCCATTCTTCCTGACTGATCTCTGTCAGACGTTCCCCGAATTTATAGATCATTCTATCACCTTATTTTCTGTCTGTTGTACAGCCGCTTCCAACTGACTTACACTGTTCATTGCTGCTTTCGCATAGGCTTCCTGATAAAGAAGTTCCTGTGAGTTAATTGGCTGTCCCTTACATTCTACCACAGAATAGGTTCCTTTTGCATCCTCCTTTCGCGCTTTTTTGTTATCACTTAACATCAAATCAAAAAGATCCTGCAGACGTTTCTTTAATCGTTCGGAATAAACTGGCGCTGCAACCTCTACACGCTTCACTGTATTTCGTGTCATGAAATCAGCAGATCCGATATAATACTGTGCCTCTTCTCCATTTCCGAAGATATAGATTCTGGAATGTTCCAGGAATCTTCCGACAACACTGATCACATGAATATTCTCTGTCTCACCTTCCACACCTGGGATCAGACAGCAGATACCTCTGACGATCATGTCAATCTTCACACCAGCCTTAGACGCATCGATTAATTTATCAATGATACGCTTATCTGTCAGAGAATTCATTTTCAGGCCGATGTATGCAGTCTCTCCATTTTTCTGTTTCTGGATCTGTTCCTCGATTTTCTCGATCACTTTAGACTGAAGGCATTTTGGTGCAACGAGTAAATGTTCCATATCTTCAACTACTTCACCTTTAGCCAGTGCCTGGAAAACTCTTGCGGCATCCATTCCAATCTGCTCATTCGCTGTCATAAGAGAGAGGTCTGTATAAAGTCTTGCGGTCTTCTCGTTGTAGTTTCCTGTTCCGATCTGTGTGATGTACTGGATTCCATTTTCCCCTCTGCGTGTGATCAGGCACAGCTTGGAGTGTACTTTATAATGCTCCAGTCCGTAGATGATCTGGCATCCGGCCTCTTCGAGCATTCTGGACCAGCGGATATTATTCTCCTCATCAAAACGTGCACGAAGCTCTACGAGAACAACTACTTCTTTTCCATTCTCTGCCGCCTCGCAAAGTGCCTCGATAACCTTACTCTGTTTTGCCAGTCGGTACAATGTCATCTTAATGGAAATGACACTGTCATCCTCTGCTGCTTCTGTCAGCATTTTCAGGAAAGGTCTGATAGAATCATAAGGATAGGATAACAGCTTGTCTTCCTCTGTGATCTGCTGTAAAATGCTCTGTCCATCCTTGAATTCCGGACTCTTCTGCGGCACGCGCTTTTCATAGAAGAGCTCTGTATTTCTGCGCAGAAGATCCTGAAGCTGGAACACGAAAGAAACATCCAGTGGTGCTTCACTACGGAATACTCTATCCGGAGTTACATCCAGGTATCTGCACAATGCGTCTACAACAGTTTCATCCATCTCTCTGGAAAGATCAATACGCACCGGAGAGAGTTTCTTTCTCTGCTTCATCAGATCTTCCATAAACTCACGATAATCAAGATCCTCATCATAAGCCGCATCGGCATCGATATCCGCATTTCTTACGACCTTCAATAAAGATTTCCCCTTTACCTTGTATCCCTTAAAGACTTTGCCAATATAATGAAGAATCAGATCTTCAATGAGCATATATCTTCCTTTTCCACCGGGAAGTTCAACCATTCTTGTCAGCATATTGTTGGAGCATGGAATGATTCCGATTCTTTCCTTCTTATTTCTCGTCTCAAGAACAACGACTGCGTAAATTTCTCCATTTTTTAAGAAAGGAAATGGTTGTCTCTTACCGACGATTGTCGGTGAACTTAAAGGCATGATCTCCTTCATAAAATACTTCTCAAGAAATTTTTTCTCCTCTGATTTTGCAGAAGCATGATTAATCAATGTAATTCCGTACTCTTCAATCTTCTTCATCAGCTTCTCATAAGCCTTATCTTTTCTCTGATTCAGCTTCTTAACTTCTTTAATGATTGCACGGATCTGTTCTGCTGAAGTCATCTTTGTCTTATTCTCTCTGATCTCTGTACTGATCAGCATCTGATCCTGAAGTGATCCGACACGCACACGGAAGAATTCATCCAGATTACTCTGATAGATTGACACAAATGTCATACGCTCGCACAGCGGTACTTCCGGGTTTTCTGCTTCCTCCAATACTCTTTCATTGAACTTCAACCAGGATAATTCACGGTTCATGTATACATTACTCATTTTAATTTTCTCCATCCTTTAACACATTTTGTTGCCATTTGCAATTAGCTTAAATTTACAGTCAAGGCGTTCTGCCGCTCTTCTGCACATGATCATACGCTCCAGAAAGATTTCAAAATAATCCATAACGGTGCAGATTTCATCATCTAGCTCCAGTTCCATCTGAATTACTTTCTTCTCTTTTTGAATTGTCAACTTCGTTGACAGGGCTGCATAATTTACCCTGTCATGTATGTCAAATGTTGCCGGAACCGGATTCTGTACACGGTTTCGTCTTACATCTGTCTTATCTGCCAGTATCAGTGCAGCTGATACCGGATCCACAGCATCTCCGGTTGCCTCGTCATGGTGACCGATTGCTGTCATAATTACCAGAACATCTTTCAATGACATCTCTGTATCCTTTAATATCTGATATGCCAGCAGTGCACCGCTGTGTGCATGATCATGCCTGTTAATACTATTTCCGATGTCATGCATATAACCTGCGATTCTTGCAAGTTCAATCTTATGTTTTCCATATCCGAGCTCTGTCAGAATCTTGCCTGCAGTATCTGATACTTTTGCGGCATGTTTTTTGGAATGTTCTGTATATCCAAGCTCTTTTAAAGTAGCATTTCCCTGTTCGATCAACAGATTTATTTCTTCTATCTCCCGAATCTCTTTATATGTTGTTTTCAAAGTCTTTTTACTGCCTCCATTGCAAGTTCTGAACGTTCGCATTCTTCTGCTGTCATCGTCAATTGCCAGCACAATGGACTTCCTTTCATATGTTCTGCCGCATAACTCAGACCATTGGTTCTCTCATCCAGGAACGGACGGTCTATCTGATTCGGATCTCCTAAAAGAATGATCTTCGTATCCTTTCCTGCTCTTGTGATAATGCCTTTGATCTGATCCGGCGTTGTATTCTGCGCTTCATCAATGATCAGATACGTCTTGACGATCGACCGGCCACGGATAAAATTCAGTGCCTCTGCCTGAATGAAACCTCTGGAATAAATTTCCTCCACTTTATCCCGCAATACCTCTTCGTCTTTATAACGCTCGTCCTCATTCGAATCAAGCAACTGCTCCAGGTTATCAAGGACCGGGCGCATCAACGGAGAAATCTTTTCCTGTTCATCTCCCGGAAGGAATCCGATTCCTTCGTCAAATTGCGCATTCGGTCTACAGACAAGAATCTTTCTGTATTCGCCTGTCGGATGATTCATCAATTTTTCCAGACCTACTGCAAGAGAATAAAATGTCTTGCTTGTTCCGGCCATTCCTTTGACAATAACAAGCGGTGCTTTCTCTGCTGGCTGCATCAAAGCTTCCTGTAAGAAATACTGTCCTGCATTTCTTGGAGAAATTCCATACGGAGAACTCTTTCTAAATTCCAGTTTCCGAAGGATTCCATGCTCCACTCTTCCAAGATGTGTCTTCTTTCTTGCCTGATCTGATTTAATGATCACAAACTGATTTTCCAAAAGATTAGGACAAAATGCTTTCTCATTCTCATCTAATTGATAAACTTCATCCACCGGTATTCCCTTTTTCTTAAAATCCTTAAACAATTCATCCGGTGCATAAACTTCACATCTTCCGGTATACTGTCTGTCATGAGCTATCACCTGCTCGGAAATAAAATCTTCTGCACACAGATCCAACACCTGTGCTTTAATTCGAAGCAGGATATCTTTCGTCACAAGAACAACCTGTTCTTTTCTTGATTTCTTTAATCCAAGGCAAACCTTTAAGATTCTGTTATCTGCGACCTCCAGAGATAAATCTACCGGAAGTTCAACATCTACAAAATTCTTTTCAACCCAACAGATTCCTCCATTCTCAAGGGATACACCCTCCAGAAGATTCCCCTTCTGACGCAGTTCTTCAAGCAGACGGATACATTTTCTTGCATTGGCTCCTGTCTCGCCATCTGCTTTTTTCAAATGATCAAGTTCTTCCAATACAACCATCGGGAGAACGACCAGATTATCCTCAAAACTAAAAAGCGCATTTGGGGACTGAATCAGAACATTGGTATCCATCACATAAATTTTAATCATATAATAATGCCCTCTCTGAGTCTTTGTTGTCATCTTAAATACAAAGCTGACAACATTCTTTTCCATTTTTCTGTTCTATTTTACAAATGCTGCTTTACATTCTGATATGATTTATGTTAAATCCATGTAAAACAAATTTCTCTATTGCGCCTTTCTTACGCTTGTTTTCAGCTTCCTATAAACACAAAACACCTTGAAGAGATTTTTTACTAATACCTCCTCAAGGTGTTTCGCAATATTAAACGATTATCTTTCATTCTTATTTTACATTCTCACCGCGCTCTTACACTTCCGGCAATTCTTTTACAAATTCCAGTAACTCTTCCATCGAGCCCTGATATTCGGAGTCGATCGGAAGGTTTTTCTTATTCTCCATCGTATCTGTGATAAGAAATACAGGAACTCCAAGCGCACGGATCGCAAGATCTTCCTCCACGTCATTTCCAACCATCAGACACTCTGACGGATCAAGCTCAAACTGTTCCAAAATTTGACGGAAATATTCCGGATTTGGCTTACAATATACATGATCTTCATATGTTGTAATAATCTTAAAATCTTCCGGATCCAGTCCCGCCCAGTCGATACGATTCATTGTTGCACATCTTGGAAAGATCGGGTTCGTTGCAAGATAAACTTCAATGCCTTTCTTCTTCGCCTCTTTTATAACCATATCTGAAAGTGGTGTCGGCTGTGTCGTGCACTTGGCCTGATTGAATTCATCCTCATAAAATGCATCTGCGATTGCCTCTGTTTCTTCCACAGAAAGCGGCAGGAATTCATCAATATAACTCCAGAATGCCTCTCGATTTGTTCTGGAACCATCATTTTTCACCATCGCCTCATAGCCTTTCCATACTGCACCAATGAATCCTTTTGGATCCATTTCCACGCCTTTCTTCAAATATGCCTTTGCAAGAAGCGGCATATAAAAACGGACAAATTCGTCCTGTACCATCGGTAAAAGTGTTCCGTCTAAGTCAAATAAAATATGTTTAATCGCCATCTTTTTCTCCTTCTTTCAATCTTTGTGCTCTTCTCTGATTGCTGATGACTCTTATAATGTCGGTCATAGAATAAGCCCTTTTTATCATAATAGTAACATTATACTCTCATATATTTCCTTCTATCAAGCAAATTATCATTCAGAACATACCACTTCATAAAAGTTTCACATTTCTTATTATCTATACTGCAGATACTCCAGGAACCGCTTCACCGCCGGAGTTGCACCTTTTCTGTTACGCATGACAAGTCCTATATTACGATACGCCGGGATTTCCAGTTCTCGTGTAACAATTCGATACGGAATCCGTTTCAAAATCAGTTCTGGCAAAACACTGATTCCAAGCCCACTCTCAACCATCGCCATGATCGCGTAGTCATCCCATGTTGTGAAATGTACTTTCGGCTTTAAATTACTTCTTTCAAAGATCTCAGAAACTTCTGCCTTAGCACCTTTCTCCAATAGCATAAACGGTTCCTCACAAAGCGCACTGACCGGAATCTTCTGAAGTTCTGTCAGCGGATGTCCTTCCGGAAGCACGACAAGCAGCCTGTCCTGCTCCAGGAAAATTGTATCCATCTCATCCCTTACCGGCAATCTTGTGAATCCACAGTCAATTCGCCCTTCCATGATCCATTCTTCAATATCCGTATAATCACCCAAAAGCATCTCGTAATCAATGTTTGGATAATTTTTCTGAAATTCCTTGATAATATTCGGCAGCCAATGTGTTGCTACACTGGAAAATGTACCGATACGGATCAATCCTGACTTTAACCCTTGAAGCTCATCAACTTCCAATTGAAGTTTCTCGTATTCTCTGCAGACCCGTTCCGCATAAGGAAGTAACTTCATCCCGCTGCTTGTAAGCTTTACTCCTGACTTGCTTCGTTCAAGCAGAACTACCTTCCATTCCTTTTCCAGATCATTGATCATTCGGCTGATCCCGGACTGGGAATAACTCAACTGTTCCGCTGCCTTTGTAAAACTTCCACACTCTACTGTCTTAACAAATGCCATGTATTTCTGAATACTTCCATCCATGAATTTAACACTCCTTTCGCTTTACATTTTCCCATCTGTTTTCGCTACGAAAAATCTCTTCACTTACTTTATATTTGATTTTGTCATGTAATCCATGAGAAACATTCGCTTTTGTAATTGATAACTGTATGATACTATAAAACAGTCGATGAGACAAGGCTGGTTGTTAACTGGCATCCGGAAATTATTTTAAAAGATATTCAGCAAGGAGTTATGCATTATGGGACTTTATAATAATCGAATCGTAGTAAAAGTTGGAACATCTACACTTACCAATGACGCCGGAAAGAGCGATCTTCGTACAACAGACCGTCTTGCCTGTGTACTTTCTGATATCCAGAACATGGGATATGAAGTTGTACTCGTTTCCTCCGGAGCGATCGCAGTCGGAAGAAATAAACTGAACATGACTGCTAAACCAGACAGTATGCGTATGAAACAGGCTGCTGCTGCAGTTGGACAGTGTAGTCTGATGTATCTGTATGACAAGTTCTTCGGTGACTATGACAAGACAGTTGCCCAGATTCTGCTCAATGCACGTCGACGCCGTTGCCGGTGATGAGAAGGTCGTCTTCGTCGGGACGCGTCTCGAACACCTTGATCGAAAGGCGGCCGAGCGCCTCCGTGATCTCCTGCACGTTTTCGGCCGTACGCACGGCGCTTTCAGGCAGGTGGTCGTTGATTTCCTCAACCGTCACCCAGCCGCGGGAGCGGCCGAGACGCACCAGAGCGCCGTAGCCATTGCCCGCCGTCACCGAACGGCGGCTGCCAGAAGCCGAACCCTGTTCCTCGGAACCTTCATCCTCCCACTTGTCGAGTTCTGCGGCTTCATCGTCGATGGAAGAGTCCTCCTCCATTTCGTCGATGTCGTCATCATTCTCAAAAGCGTCTTCGTTCGTCTTCATCTGTTCCAATCTCTCGTTGGCGGGGCTCTTATTGTTGCAATTGCCCCGCTTCTTCCTAATTTCTCCGGACCGCCTCGGCGCCGCCCTTCTCCCGCATCCTCCTCTCGTCCGCCCGAATCATTCTGTCTTCTCGGGGCCTGCCGACTATCGGCCTGGGAACCATGCATCCAGGGAAAAGCAGCCGGTCATCCTCGCAGCCCGGCGCTGCATCGATTATTTTTCGTCCTACGTCAGCGCGCTTCGTGCCGTCGCTGCCTGATCTCCCGTTCTCTTCCGGAGCAACGCGATCCTGCGCCTCCGGCGGTCCAGACCGCACGACACCTTCCGCGACAGTGTCGGCAGACACCGTCATGGGCGAAAAAGGCGGATAGCTTAACACTGCGCCATACTCTTTTCAAGCAGAAAAAGCAACAAACGGCGAAACGCCGCCCGTCGCCCTCCCGTCAGGGCCTCCGAGCGGCACGGGCGCCGTATTTGAAAACAGGGAACGGCCTTAGCCGCTCCCCGTCATGCAAGGCATCAATCCTTTCCGTCGCCCTCGACGAAGCTTCTCAGCTTGTCGGCTCTAGACGGATGACGAAGCTTTCTGAGCGCCTTCGTCTCGATCTGGCGGATGCGTTCGCGCGTGACGTCGAACTGCTTGCCGACCTCCTCAAGCGTGTGGTCGGACTGCATCTCGATGCCGAAGCGCATGCGCAGAACCTTGGCCTCCCTCGGGGAAAGGCTGTCGAGAACCTGACGGACGGTTTCGGAGAGGCTCGTGTTCTGAATGGCCTCGGCGGGCGCCACCGTCTGCGTGTCCTCAAGGAAGTCGCCGAGATGGGAATCGTCATCGTCGCCGATCGGTGTCTCCATCGAGATGGGCTCCTTGGCGATCTTCATGATCTTGAGAATTTTGTCCTCGGGCAGCTCCATCAGCTTCGCAAGCTCGCGGGAATCGGGCTCGACGCCCGTTTCCTGCAGGATCTGGCGCGTGATGCGATTCATGCGGTTGATCGTCTCGATCATGTGCACGGGAATGCGGATCGTACGGGCCTGGTCCGCGATCGAACGCGTGATGGCCTGACGGATCCACCAGGTGGCATAGGTCGAGAACTTGTAGCCGCGGCGGTACTCGAACTTGTCGACGGCTTTCATGAGGCCGACATTGCCCTCCTGAATGAGATCGAGGAACTGCAGGCCGCGGTTCGTGTACTTCTTCGCGATCGAGATGACGAGCCTGAGATTGGCCTCGGTCATCTCACGCTTGGCGTTGCGTGCCTTGGCCTCGCCCGTCGCCATCTGCTTGTAGGTATCAAAGAGCTCGGGCACGGTCATGCAGGCATTCGAGACCAGTTCGGCAAGCTTGCGCTGCTCCTCCTCAACCGTGGGCCTGAGGTGCTCGAGATAGGCGGCCTTTTCGGGATTGTCACGTACAATGGCGCTCATCCAGTCAAGATCGGTCGCATGATCGGCAAATGTTGCAAGGAACCACGTGCGGTCAAGCCCGACGCGTCGCACGAGCTCGTTGTAGATCGTCTTCTGGCGGGTGCGCACCTCGTCGATCGTCGTGCGAAGAAGCTCGCAGAGCTTGTCAGCGGTCTTGGCGGTGAAGCGCACGGCCATCAGCTCGCGCTGGATCGAATCCTTGAGCGGGTCGAGCCTGTCGCTGCCGTAACCCTCCTCGCGGACAACGGTCTTGAGCGTATTGAAATGCTCCTCCACGACGGCAAAGATCGCGAGGCTGCGCTGCTTCATGTCCTCGAGCTGGTCCACCGTCATGGCGGAGGCGCCCATGTCGGTCTCATCGTCGTTGTGGCCGAGCACGTTGCCCGTATCATCCGCAGCAACGAGGCCGTCGACGATGTCGTCAATGGGCAGCGTGCCCTCGCGGATTTCATGCGCATAGCCGACGATCGCCGCCACGGTGACCGGGCAGCGGGAGATGGCGAGCACCATGTGCTTCAGGCCGTCCTCGATGCGCTTGGAGATTTCGATTTCGCCTTCACGGGAAAGAAGCTCCACCGAGCCCATCTCGCGCATGTAGATGCGCACGGGGTCGGTCGTGCGGCCGAATTCGCTGTCGACGGTCGAGAGCGCGGCTTCGGCCTCCGCATCCGCATCCTCCTCGCTGGCAACGCTCTCGTTGCCCATCATGGCGAGCGTATCCTCGTCGGGAGCGGATTCAAAGACCTGAATATGCAGATTCGAAAGAATCGCCACGACGGTCTCGATCGCATCGTCATCGATCAGGCTGTTGGGCAGGTTGTCGTTGATTTCGCCGTAGGTGACGTAGCCGCGCTCGCGCCCCATGCGGATGAGCGTGAAGAGCTTGGAACGGCGGTCCTCGGTGGAGTCCTCCTCGTCGGAGCCGTAACCGTTGAGAAGCGCCTTCTTGTCGCGGGCGCTGCGCGCCTTGCGCTTGCGGCGGCCGATCTGGGCGTCCGTCTCCGCCTCGCCGGCTTCATCGGCCTCGTCCTCTTCGGAAAGATCATCAGGCAGATCGGGAATGTCCTCCTCGTAGTCGACGTCGTCGTCAAGCACAGCGTCGAAGTCACCCGTTCCATCGTCGTCGTATTCGGCCAGATCGTCCTCATCCGAGCGTCCCTTGGCCTTCGACTTCTTTGAAGCGGTCTTCCTGCGCTTCGGCGCGGCCTTTGCAGCATCCGCCTCCTTTTCCTCGGTCCCCGCCTTCTTGCGGCGGGTGCGGCGGGGCTTGGCGGCCTCCTCTTCAGCGGCGGGAGCCGCTTCCTCGACGGCAGGGGCGGCTTCAGCGGCTTCAGCGGCCTCGGCGGTCTTGCGGGTGCGGCGACGCACGGGCTTGGTCTTGGGGGCCTCCGCCTCTTCAGAGGCCTCCACGGAGAGCTTCAGACCGGCGGTTTCCAAGGTCGCGACCTCCTTCTCGGCGCGCTTTGCTGGCGCACGCCTCCTTTTGGGAGCCACCGTCTGAGGCGCCTGCTCCGTTTCATCCTGAGCCGCCTCATTCACCGTCGTCTTTTTGGATACAGCCATACCTGCCCTCTTCTGCTGAGACGGCGCGCATCTCTCTCACGCCGACTCCCTGCGCTGCGCACGACTGACTAGGCCGAGCGGCACGCGGATCAAACACGGAGACCCGGAGGCCTCCCTTCGCCGCTGCATGCGGAGCATGGCGCCCGTCGGGCGCCCTCCGACGCATCTTTTGCCCTGAATTCTTCCGGTCGAAAAACTCACGGCAAAATCCGCGTGTCGTCTCCACGTGATGTCATTCGCCAAACCGGAAGCCGATATGCTTTTTTCAAAGGTTTCAAAAAAGTACGTCTTTCCGCTTGACAAAGCAAAGGACAATGACTTAATCATTTTGCCACACCGCCTCCCGAAAGTGGAGGCGGCATAATGGCAATCCCTGCCTTCGAAGTCGTGTTTTTCCGTCAGAAAGCATGCTTTTAATCAAAAAACGGCGGAAAATTCCGCCGTTTATGATGGTTTGTCCGAATAGGCACCCTCTGTCGGAGCCCTACCTCCTGCCCGCAAAGAGCCAGGGACAGCACACCCTCTCGAGCATATTTTATCTTTCATGACTGGAAGAGAGTTTTGTTTGGCTTCTGTGTTTTGTTCA
>OGYK01002174.1_pt1 | contig 13195 bp, 17 predicted proteins | sample 1576501 | NCBI WGS metagenome assembly OGYK01 (sample SAMEA3541530, study PRJEB24748) | human gut metagenome | biome: human gut; feature: human-associated habitat; material: faeces | place: China | collected 2012
GGAAACCGGAAAATACGAGAAGATAGAGGTTATGGGGAAATGGGAGTGTGATAGCGATGAACGAACCGACATAGCAATATTCAGATTTAATTAATTCATTACAATCCAGGATACAGGCATTGGAGGATGAAAACCGACTTTTGAAAGAGCGTTTGGATGAAGCCGGTGTTTCCGTATGCGGATGTTGTGTCTGGCGACGCTGAAGGAGTTGTGGAATTGTATGATCCAGATCAGGGTGCTCGTATAAAGAAATTTGATGTTACGAGAATCGAATTAGTAGCGCATCGGAAATGACAAAGAGCCAATTCGTGAGATTTGAGTCATCAAGCTACATAGCAGGAGATATTTTTCAAGAAGAGAAGAATTAAAACTTACAAGGGATCAAGCAAGTGAATTACTTGAATCAATTCCACCAGAGAGAATTGAAAAAATAGCCATAAAACAATCACAAAAATTTACAATTGTTTTTTCGCGCATTTATGCATATAATATAATCAATGAAGTTGGAAAGGATGCGATCATTATGCGTGAAACGAGAATATTAGAGTTCAAAGAAACGATTACGAATACTTTTTTAAAAACAGTCAGTGCCTTTTCGAATTACGATGGTGGAACAATTCTTTTTGGAGTAGATGATGATGGAAATGTAAAAGGCTTGCCGGATGTAAAGCAGGCGTGTCTGGATATCGAAAATAAAATCAATGACAGTATTTCGCCTCAACCGAACTATACACTTGAAATACAGAATAATGATCAGATGATAAAACTCACTGTAACCAGTGGCTTTCAGAAACCATATTTATATAAATCAAAAGCATACAAACGAAATGATACAGCAACGATAGAGGTAGATACTCTGGAATTTTCAAGACTTGTATTAGACGGCAAAAATATTAGATTTGAAGAATTACCTTGTAAAGATCAGGATTTGTCTTTCGAAGTTTTACAGTGTAAGTTGAAAGAAAGTATTCAGATTGAAACTTTTAATCAAGATACATTGAGAACATTGAACTTGTATGACAATGTAAATGGTTTTAATAATGCAGCAGGTCTTTTGGCGGATAAAAATCATTTTCCGGGAATTGATATTGTCAAGTTCGGGGAAAATATCAGTATTATTCAAAAGAGAACAACGGTTGAAAATATATCCATTTTGGATGCGTATGAAAAGGCACTTGCTGTATTTAGGGATTACTATCAGTATGAAGTAATACAAGGTGCTGACAGAAAGAAGATGGAGAAGATACCAGAAGCAGCCTTCAGAGAAGCGATTGCGAATGCTCTGATCCATAGGGTATGGGATGTGGATTCACACATCAGAGTTTCCATGTTTGATGACAGAGTAGAAGTTGTATCTCCAGGTGGATTGCCGTCCGGAATAACAGTAGAAGAATATTTGTCAGGTAAACTTTCCGTTTTAAGAAACAGAAATCTTGCAAATGTGTTTTATAGATTAGGATTTGTCGAGATATTTGGAACCGGAATTACAAGAATAAAACAACTGTATGCAGAAGGTCTGGTGAAACCGGATTTTGAAGTGTCAGAGAATGCTATAAAAATTGTGCTTCCTTTATTTGAAAAGGATGCTAATTTAACCGGAGACGAAAAAGTAATTTATAAACTCTTAAGCAAGACTATGCTGAAACCAATAAGTGAAATTGCACCATATATACCTTTTGGAAAATCAAAGACAACAAAGTTGCTGAAAGATATGTGCGAAAAAGGTGTGATAGCAATTGAAGGTAAAGGCAGAGGCACGAAATATATAATTAAGTAATTAGGTATATAGGAGATTTTAAATTTATAAGAGAGGAAGTAAAATTGCATGATAAAAGTGCTCTTTATCTGCCACGGCAGTGATTTCTTACAGTCTCTAATACCTTGTATATCATAGGATTTTTCAGAAATGAGAAGTGTATTTGTACCAGTTTTGTACCAATCAGTATTGTGAAAAGAAGTGACATAACATTTAATTATATAGCGCATACAAAAATTGGACTGAAAAATCAGTCCTCTTTTTTATCCGTTATTATTCCGATAGAGTATCGTCCATGTTGCTAAGGGCGTAGACTATCATCTGGTTAATCAATTCATTTCTGCTTATGCCAATAGCTGTTGATTTATTATCTATATCTTTTAAAATTTCTGTTGGAATCCGTAAAGAAATTACTTCTTTCTCTGGTTTGTAAGCTATGAACTTCTCCAAATTATACACCACCTCTCTTGATAATTGTAGTTGATTTTGGTATGATAATATATATTCAGAATACGAATACAATATTGATATCTAAAAATGAATACAAAGAGGGGAAGAGTATGGCACTGGTAAAATGTCCAGAATGTGGGAAAGAAAATGTCTCCGACACGGCAGAAGCTTGTCCAGATTGTGGTTATGCAGTTAAGATTCATTATCAAAGACTACGAGAAGAAGAAGCTAAGCAAGCACGTTTAAAAATGGAGACTGAGAAGAAACTTGCAGAAGCACAACAAAAAAAAGAGACAGAAACACAACGTCAAAAAGAAGCGATAGAGGCACTTGAAATTAGAATAAAAGGATATACAAGAACTATTCCGATTGTGGCAATCTTAACGATTGTTTTCTGTGTTTTAACTGTTATAAGTTGGAATTTAAGTGAAGATGGCGATTTAGGATTGATAATTGTATTCTGTGGATTTGCAACATTTTTTGGTGGAGTTACTTGGGCTTCTAGTATTTCCGCACAAGATCGAGCACGAGAAGATCTTAAATTAGCAAAACAAAGTGTAGATAGTTACGAGAAAAAAGTAGAAGAACGGAAGATTAAAGAAGCAGAAATAGCAAAAAGGCAACAGGAATTACAAGATGCACAACATCCTAAATGTCCAAATTGTGGTAGCAAAAATACTAAAAGAATAACTTTTACGAATAGAGCTGTATCAACGGCTACATTAGGAATAGCTTCTTCAACAATAGGAAAACAATACAAATGTAATCGTTGTAAACATATGTGGTAAGAGAAAATTTGCAATAAAAAACAGGGGCGTTAAAATCCCCTGTTTTTTACGTCTTGTGTGAGTATCGCACCGTTATGATATTCAAATATCAGGCATTCTCCCATGCAGTCTGTAATAGACAATGATGTGGGACTGACTAGGGATATGGTTATTCTGTCGATGAAAAAATGCTTTTTAATATGTTGTAGAATTTTGTATTGTTCGATGGTATCAACGTGAATATTCATTTTCTGTCTTTTCTCCCGTTAATAATCCGACTGATTGTCACTTTGGAAACATTGAATTGTTCAGCAATATAAGCCATTGTATATCCGTCATGGAACATTTTTTTGATAAACACTTTGTCAGTTTCCGTCAATTTATTTTTAAATCTATTCGGCGTTAATAGTCTTTTAACAAGATAATCTGGTAAGTCCAATTCTGATATAGCCTTTTTCTGTATACCTTTCAACGAACTTGTAACTGCACTGTCGGTAACGCCTAAGTATGTTGATATCGCTTTATAACCGTATCCACTTAATCGTAATTGTAGAATCTGTTTCTGTTTGGCTGTCAGTTTCAACAGCTCTAGCATTCTGTCGATATTTTGTACCATAGAATTATCAACGCTGTATAGTCCGCCTTGTCTGCCTGTACTGTGATTTAAAACAATATTTTCAACGTTATCATAAGGGGATGTCATAGCACATCCTCCGAGATCTGCATATTTAGTTAAGCGTTTATATACTCTTGTTTCTTCCCCTGTTTCACTATCATGTGCAATGTCTTCCAGATAGCTATAACCGTTTCGTGCATCTGAACTCATTGCCCGACTGTGTTCTATTTCACGGCGTACTGCCTTGTAAGTTTCCTGTATTGGAGTTGTTTCTACAGTTTCCCACCCGTTAATACTGTCATCCTTTTTTATCCAGACTTTCTTTTTTAAACGGCGTTCTTTATATGGGGACTGCATAAATCCCATAGTATTCCCGTTTTGTTTGGTTTGATCTATAATAGTTGCTGATGCCGTGTGTACTAAGTCCATGCCGTCTCCTAATGGGATACGAATTAAATAATCAATGTTGGTGGAATCACCAGAGTTAATTCGCCGGATATTGCTGTAATCTCTGCATAAATCAGTCTTTAAATCTTGCAGTTGCTGATTTCCTGTTTTGGATATAGTAGTATTTAAAACGGCACAAGCCACGGAAAATGACAGAGTGTATAAGCTGTCAACATATTCCGGTAGGTCGGTGTTCTGGCAGTTGGTTTCATACTGGTTAATCATTTCCTCAAAATTATTTATTTTCATTTGTGTGTACCTCCGTGTATTCTTTGATAAGTTTGTCAAGTGTCGGTCTGCTGATTCTTAATTCTTTGGCAAGTCCTACCTTGGATATTTCACGCCGTAAATATCGCTGATATCCACTTTCAAAATCTGGAATAGATTTTCGTTTTCCGCCTTTATACTTTCCATTCCTTTTGGCGATTGCGATACCCTCACGTTGACGCTCCAAAAGATTGTATCTTTCAAATTCATTGATTGCACCTATCATGGTTAGCATCAATTTCCCTGTAGGGGTAGAAGTATCTATGTTTTCCTTGTTGCTTACCAGATAAATGTTTTTCTGTGAAAGCTGTTCAACAATATCCAAAAGGTCTTTAGTAGAGCGTGCCAGTCTTGAAAAATCGTGAACATGAATGGTATCTCCCTCCCGTGCAAATTCCAGAAGTTCTTGCAATTTTGGGCGGTTTGTATCTTTTGCAGAAATCTTTTCGATAAACCATTTTTCAATGTTGAATGGCTTCATTGCTTCTATCTGACGTTGTTCGTTCTGTTCCACGGTGGAAACTCTGATATATGCTATATTCATAGTGATTGCTCCTTTGTAAAATTGAAGTCTTAACATTCCATGCAGATTGTAAAATGGATTTAAAACGGGTTTTGTTTTTACTAAAATATCTGCAAGCAGAATGTCAAATTATGGTGTACCCTGTCTTACTTATAAAATCTATCTGCAAGAAAGAGAGCTACTAATCCCAATGGTGGGAAGAATGTAGAAATAATGCAGATACATGTATGTACGAATAATTTTTCCATGAAGTTCTCCTTTATTTTGTGGGCGGTCATTGCAACCGCCCGTATGAATTTAATTCAGAATATAGTCAATAGCTTTTTCGGCTTGACTTGAAGCAGAAATTATAAAGCGGTTATCGTTTCTAAGTACAGTCAACCAGTTCTGGATATAGGCAACGCTGTTTGTAAATGTTCGTTGTGTTTCAATTTCCAATATGTTGAGTAGTGTTGCACTTCCGATCTCTGCAACCAATTCTTCTTTTGAATATGTTTCACTGCCAAAAGAAGCAACAGCGGACGTTTCAAGTCTGTTCAGTCTCTTCTTATGTCCTGTACTGTGTATCAGTTCATGGAATGTAGTTGAATAGTATTCATTGATATGTTGATACTGTTCTTTCATTGGAACGACTACTGTATCTCTGTTAGGACTGTAGTAAGCTTCATTGCTTGCTTGCTCATTGAAGTTGATAGCTTCTCTTATGATGTAATCAATGATAATCTTGTCGGCATCTGCAATCGGTTCTACTTCGTGGAACGGTGTTTCTAAAGGCTTTACACCGTCCACCTGTGAAATGTGAAATACACTGATATATCTAAGATATGGGATAACTTTCTTTTCAAGTTCTCCGTCTTTGTTTTCTTCTTCTACTTCTAACATTTTCCAGAATACAATTATTTCAGCTTTTTCACCTTTGCGGATTTTACCGCCTAAATCAGTCCATTGTTTGAAACTTGCATATTCTCCGTCATGTTTGAGAAGCATCTGATTTAATAAACTGTAGGGTTTTCGGCTGACTCTGTTGAATGCTTTGTTTCTGACACCTGTCCACGGTTTGTGCCACGGTATAACACCCTGTTCTAACTGTTCGATAATTCTATCGGTTACTATCTGGTATACATTGTTTTTCATGGTATTCGCTCCTTTATCTCTTGATGTGATGGAGTGAATACGCTATAATATATTTAGGCATTCACTCCTAATGGTAGTAGTGTTGTGCTTGGGTCTACACTTTGTTTTGGTCGATGGGGTGTAGACTTTTTTCGGTTCATGCTACAGTGAATCGTTTTGAAGTGACAGGCTTTAAATATGCTTTGTATACATCCGGCATAACCTTTTTAAACTCTGTTGAGTTAAATCTGTTTGAGATAACGGTTGTGTATCTGATTATGTGTGTACCTACAACAAGTTCTTCCGAATGCTGTTCATTTAATTCCTGTTTCAAAGAATCTTTAATAGAATCAATCTCTGCGTTGAGTTCATGGAGCATATCTTCCAGTTCTTGTAATTCTGTAATCTTTTCAATAATTTCTGTGGTTGTCATATTGTTTACTTCCTTTCCTTTTTTCTTGTGAAAACTGTTGTTTCGTTTGCTGTGACTAAACTATAGCACATTGAGTAATGTACCGTCAATCGTCAAATTCAACAATGATTTTACATTTATTTTGTACAAAAAGCACATTGAGCAATATACTTGCTGTAAAAGTTGAAAAATGATAGAATAGTACAGAATATTAAAGAGTATATGTGTGTGGGGGTGGTTTTCGTTTTATTTTATGAAAGCGGAATATAATATATATAAGTCGGTGCATCTCCCATGTAGAGAATCCAGAAAAAAGGGGGCATAGAAATGGCATACAAGGACGTGAAAGATGCGTACAAGTATAACAATGATTTTAATAGAGAAAAATATGATCGTATCAGTTTGATGGTAAAGAGCGGAAAAAAAGAGATTATTAAGGCAAAGGCAGCAGCTAATAATGAATCAGTCAATGCCTTTATAAATCGTGCAATAGATATGCTATTGGATGAATCCTAATTATTAAATTTTTATAAACTTTCTAATGACGCTGATACTCAATGCGTTATATAAGAGCTTATATGTTCTTGAATTTTGACATATCATTATGGCTCTGCTATAATTAGGTCATAAATTAAATATTCATATTCCCGATATGGGTATATCATAGTTCAGCTGTTAGCGAATGCGGAAAGCGTATGTTTCTATGACAAGAATCAAGAGATTCTATGTCTATGAGGTATACGCTTTTTTTATTGCACCTTGACAATCGAATATAGATATTTTGGCTTATAGGAAATAAAAAAAGAAAGGATTAGTTATGAGTGAAGAATTAAAAAGAATTGCGATAGATAATCTGATTGTTGAGATAACAAGGAAATGTCAGTTGAAATGTGCACATTGTCTTAAAGGTGATGCACAGAATGTAGATATGTCTGTGGACGTGATTGATAAGTTGTTGGAATCGGTTGTTTCTATTGGTACATTATTGTTCACAGGTGGTGAACCCACAATGAATTTACAGGGAATGAAATATTTTTTAGATGTGATGAAGTCAAAGGGAATTTCATTAAATAAATTAAAAATTGTTACAAATGGGTGTGAGACTTCGGAAGATGTTATTGCATTGATACAGGACTATTATAGTTACATCACTTATGACAAAACGTATGGAAAGCATACGATAATGATTGAGATTAGTAATGACGCATACCATGAAAAGTGTGGTGCTACCCCGGAAAAAGGTTATGATTTTTATAAAAAGAAACTTGAAGATTATCCACAAATACTCGTTACGCTATATAATTACGGAAATATTCCAAAATCTATAGGACGTGCAAAAAATCTTAAAGAAGCAACTACAGGAATATCGGAGAATATGCCATTAAGAAAGATAGAAATATTAACCGAAGAGTCTCATAATTATTGTACATCCAGAAAGCACTTTAGGATTTTATATAATATGGATGCGGTTATCATGTGTCCTATTATTATATCAGTACATGGAAAAGTTGCACAGGCTAACACTATAGAAATGGAATATGAGGAATTCGATAATGTGGGTGTGAGCATTAAAGAGATTGGGCTTATCAATGCAATTTATAAGTATAATCAAGGTGCAGAATACTGTATTGCATGTAAGATAATGGAAAATTATATAACACAAGTAAGAATGTCAGACGAGGCATCTGCAAAAATATTGGCATGGTTAAACGGAGATCTTAAAGATTCTGTTGATAATATGGTAAAAGTTGATATGAGAGAATATGCTAAATTAGTAGACGATCAAGCAGAAAGTTTGGCAGAAGATGAGGATTTTAACACAATAGTCAAAGAATGGTGTAATGAAGTTGGAGAAGATGCAGTTGAGAAAGCAATTCATAAAGCCAAGCAGATAGCAAAACTACAGATGCAAAGAACAAGCAAGTATCGAAAACAGGCGAAAAGACTAGCGAGCATGACGAGTGGATTTATACCAAAGGCGAGTGATACTGCCTATTATGGAACGTATGGGGAAAAAGAAGTTTTTAAGAATGAAGAAGAACGACAAGTCCGTGAAAAACATCCAGAATGGGAGCACAAAGACTGTGTAAGATATGTGAATAGCTTAAAATGGGTGAAGTATTATTCGCCAGAAGGGAAACAACCAAATATGCTTCTCTTTTCAAGACATTTATCAATACTCAAAAATATTATCGGTAAATACAAATAGAATCCTAGTTTTATTTATTCTGACGTGGAAAGGAAGTGGTTCAGAAAAATGTGTGAATATTCAATAGTAGATAACGAAACGGGTGTAATAGTAGGAGAGTTAAAGAGCGGAGACGTAATAATTCCGGTAGAAGAAAGAAAACGCAGATGTGAAATGCGAAAAAAGCGTGAGGGCAGATATAGAAGCAAAGGAGAAAGATACATCTTTGTAAATGCGACTTTTGATTTTTCGGATTTACCACCGTCGATTGTCACGAAACTCATTTATCTTAGTACATATGCAGATTACAATAATTCCTTAGTTGCCAGTATTAAATCCAAAACGGCAATTAAACGATGTGATCTGCCTAAGATATTAGGTGTATCCAAAAGAACCAGTGAAAGATTCTGGGAAAATGTTAAGGACAAGTATGTGCGAGAAGACGAAAATGGTTCACTTTGGTTGAATGACAGTATATTTAAGCGAGGAAAATTAAAAAACAAAATAGCTGTGGAATATCAGCAGTTTTATTTTAACGGAGTACGGGCGTTATATAAGTCAGCTAACGGAAAGAATCATAATCATCTGGGGTATTTGTTTCAGTTAATTCCACTTATCAACAGAGAGTGGAATGTTCTTTGTAAGAATCCGTTAGAAACAGAACTGGATAACATACAGCTTATCACAATGGAAGATTTTTGTTCTTATATCGGATATAAAAATACATCTAATATAAGCAAACTGAAAAAGATTTATGATGCGGTAGAGTTCGATGTGCGTGGAAAAAAACAAAAATTCTGTGCATTTACATACAATGGACTGGACACCACAAAAGCTAAGATCTGTGTTAATCCAGAGATATTGTATGTTGGTTCTAATGGAGGACGTGTTGAGGTGTTAAAACTGTTTTTTAAAGAGTAAATTGTGCTCGTACTTTTTGACGTAGCAGTATAGCAGTCAAAAACACGGCTATTACGGGAAAATCAAATAATGAAAATCCTTGAAAAATGTGCTGAAAATGCGGTTGTTACTGTGCTTTTGGCACATTTATTTTTACTCGTATTTTTTGACGTTGCCAAAAAGAGCCTTAATCAGCTGTGTGTCAAAAGGTTAGCACCTATAAGGACTAAGAATTGCTTTTCTTCTTCGGAGAATATGCAGTGAAAGCAAAGCGGAGGTATCCAGTGAAACAAGAGATTATATGTGATGTATGCGGTGAAGAATGCGGAATTACAAGTTATAGAATCCAATTCAGTGAAATTTATCATGATCTGGAAATGCCAGTTGGGGATATACAGGTTTGTGATGACTGTGTTTTAAGAATTGGAGAGTTTATCCAAAAGATGAAAGGAGTGAGTGAGAATGCAATGCAACAAGTGTGGTAAGGAAATGGATATATGGGATAGACAGGAGAAATTTTCGATTAACAGAAGATGCGGATACGGCACAAAGTATGATGGCTTTGGCATTCAACTAAATTTGTGCTGTGACTGTATGGAGGAACTGGTTGAAAGCTGTGCGGTATCTCCTGTGATTATGGGGGAAAGAAAAGAGTGAACATACAAAAATTAGAAATTCAGACGATAGAAAATATATGCTTTTTTAAGACTATGATTGATGATTGCGTATGTTTGGGAATGGAGAACATTCAGACAGAGTACGGAATAATATTCTCTGACAGAGATAACGTATTAAGTGTTCTTAAAGGCAAGGCAAGTGATGGGTGGCGAATAATTCGTACAGGACTGAATACTATGTGCTTACGAAAAAAAGGGCAGAGACAAATCAATTTATCCAAATTCATATATTGTCTGTATCATGGTTTGGGAGAAAATGAAGCTGAAACAATTAAATATGTGAAACACAGAGAGACAAAAGATAGAGACGTAGTGGATTGCAGAGAATGCAATTTATATATAGGCGGTGCTGTCGTAGACGTAGACTGTGAAAACAATACAATCTTTGTAAAATCCAATGCTTACGGATATCAAGAAGTATTTGATAATAACGAGACATTACTTCATTTATTGAAAGACAATAATCATGTCTTGTTCTGGAATTCATACGGACGTTTTACTATACGGGATAAAGAACAATCATTTATATGTATGGCATCTGATCTGGCATATTTGAGTTATAACAATAATATTACTTTGGAAAACTACAAGGAAGAAATTAAGAAAGTACAGGCAGATAAGAAACGTAGTAAAAAAAGCATTGAGCATTTGGACGGTAATTTTCATAATCACAGAAAATATAATTTGTCATTAGTTCCTGAATCACTGAATAGTAGAAAGAATGATAAGATATCCAGAATTACAGAACCTTACTGCTTTACAGTCGTTTACACGGGGAATGCGTACAAAATAATTGTTGGTAAATTGGAAGAGAATGATTTACTAAGATATAGCCTGTTCATTACAGAAAGGTTTGAAAATGTTGTTTCTCTATTGGATATTTACTTTGAATTATATCCAGACAGAATCAACAAGATACAGGCGAAACAGGGAAACAAAGGTTTATTTCAAGACTATGTGTTTTGTAGTAAACTTGTGAGAACACCAGAAGACCATTTTAAATCATTAGATACTCTGCAAGAGGTCTGAAAAGACGGAAACAAGGGGTTTTTCTATCATATAAGTCAAAAAATATCTATCGGTTGTTAAAACGTTTTTGAAATTAAAAATGCACGAAAAGTAACGGAAATACAAGGATTTTCGGGCATGAAAAGTAGGAAGAAGCAAACAGATATAACGGTAACGTCCGTATTTATTGTAATAAAAAGAGCATTAAAAATGAAGAAAAAGAGCAGATAATATCGGTGGTTACCGACTTAATGATAGAGAAAAGAGGGATTGAATGGCAAATACCAGTTGTATACCATATTGGAATCAATATACACTAACGATTGAAGAAGCATCGGAATATTTCCGTATCGGAGAAACAAAATTAAGAAGATTGATTCGTGATAATCCAGATGCAAAGTATTTATTACATAATGGAAATCGTATTCAGATAAAGCGTATCTTGTTTGAAAGATTTATAGATTCATTGGACGCTATTTAAACCATGCAAGCAATATTGACAGAGGAATTGTGGCATGGCATACTAAAGTCAATGTTATGTCACATTCTTTTCGGTTTGAAAGAGAGGAAACAAGATGAGCGAAAAGAGACGTGATAATAAAGGAAGAATCTTGAAGACAGGAGAGCATCAAGAAAAGGACGGGAGGTATTCATACAGGTATATAGACAGTATGGGAAAACGTCGTATTATAAGAAGTTGGAGATTAACCAATGCAGATATAACACCGCCAGGGAAGAAAGTAACACCGTCTCTAAGGGAGCAAGAGCAAGAATTACAGGTGCAAATAAGCAAGGGTATATTTCCCACAGGGATAACAGTTTGTGAGCTTGTGGAGCGGTATATAACCACTAAAACAGGTGTGACACACAATACAAAAGCTGGATATAAGACGGTGCAGAACATACTTGAAAAAGAGGAATTTGGACATAAGCAGATTGACAAGGTTAAGTTTTCCGATGCAAAGATTTTTTTAATCAGATTACAAGAGAATGGAAGAAGCTACAGCACAATTCATTGTATACGTGGAGTATTACGTCCGGCATTTCAAATGGCATTTGAGGACGAAGAAATAGGATATAATCCGTTTAACTTTGAGTTGGCAAAGGTACTGATTAACGATAGCGTACAGAGAGAAGCACTGACACCACGGGAGCAGAGATTATTTATAGATTTTGTAAAAAGAGATAAGCATTTCAGTAAATATTATGATGGGATTTCAATTCTTTTTAAGACAGGATTGAGAATAAGCGAGTTTTGTGGATTAACTGTGCATGATATTAACTTTGAGGATCACACGTTTTCAGTTAATAATCAATTACAGCGGACACGGGAGGGCAAGTATATTATTGTACCCACCAAAACAAATGCAGGAAAAAGAGTTCTTCCAATGACAAAAGAAGTCGAGGAACACTTTAGAAAGATTATTGAAGAACGTGAGAAGCCACGAATAGAGCCGATGATAGATGGCAAGAGCGGTTTTCTTTATCTGGATAAGAACGGGAATCCGTCACTGGCGTTGCACTGGGCACATTATTTCAAACATATATGCCAGAAGTATAATAGCATTTATAAAGTGCAGATGCCAACAGTTACACCCCATGTATGCAGACATACATATTGTTCTAACATGGCTAGAAGCGGTATCAGTGCTAAAACATTGCAATATCTAATGGGACATTCGGATATCAGTGTAACTTTGAATGTGTACACACATTTAGGTCTGGAAGATGCACAGCATGAATTGAAAGAGTTGGAAAAGCGTGTAAATTCACATACTTCAAAGGTAGTCAATTTCTAATATCCATTTATTTATGACATGCAAAAGCGGAAAATATTATGGTGTTCCAAATTCAAAGAAATTGTACCAAATTTTGTACCAAACGCCACGAAAAATATAAGAAATTATGAAAAGACATAACACAAATGAAAATTATGTATAGCTGAACAAATACAGGAAAAACAAGGCTTTAAGAAGATTTAAGGAGTTATAAGAACAATGATAAAAGTATTATTTATATGCCACGGCAATATCTGCCGCTCCACCATGGCAGAATACGTTATGAAACATTT
>OGYK01002182.1_pt1 | contig 13158 bp, 9 predicted proteins | sample 1576501 | NCBI WGS metagenome assembly OGYK01 (sample SAMEA3541530, study PRJEB24748) | human gut metagenome | biome: human gut; feature: human-associated habitat; material: faeces | place: China | collected 2012
GACCAGGGAAGCACCGCATATTCACACATCACTCCGTTACGCTGCACACCCAACGTCTCATTGTATTCGCAGGCATTGACCCGCCCATTCCGGCACGAGGCACATTTTCCACAATTCGTATAGGGATTCAGTGTCACATTTATGCCCTTCTTAAAACTCTCCGGTACGCCCGGTCCTACGGCGTCTATTACCGCACCGACCTCATGCCCCGGAATGACCGGCATTTTCACCATCGGATTCCGCCCCAGATAAGTATTCAGGTCAGAACCACAGAAACCTACATATTCAATCTTTACCAATATTTCCCCATCCTTCAGTTCAGGCTTCTCAATCTCTACGACCGCCATCTTCTGGGGAGCTGCAATTTGAACCGCTTTCATTTTCTTGTTATTTTATTTTCAGATAGACTATTTTCAATCCAATACCTTGTATCCTCTCCATCCGTAATAGGCGCAGAATAAGAAACAAACCATCGGAACTACATACGCCAGATGATACATCTGTTCATTAACGTGCATCAGATAAGCCGTAAACTGGGGCAGGCAAGCATTACCCACTATCGACATCACCAGAAAAGCAGAGCCACTTTTCGTCTGACTGCCCAAATCTTTCAGTGCCAATGAAAACTGGGTAGGATACATGATGGACATGAAGAACGAGATGCCCAGCATGGCATACAAACCAATCCAACCTCCACATACGGCAACTACGGCACAAAGCAGAATATTCACCAATGCATAAACCAGCAACATATCTTGCGGACGGAAACGAATCATCAGTCCGGTACCAATCCATCGTCCCAACAGAAAGGCCAGCATATACAAACCGAAATAGGTGGTAGCTTCCGACTCCGAAATTCCGGCATACGAACAGCAATAGACTAAAAACAGGCTGTTGATAGCCGTCTGTCCGCCATTATAAAAAAACTGTGCAATGACGCCCCACCGCAGATGCGACCGCTTCCATACACTGAAATCAATCAGTTTTTCCTTAGAAGTGCCCCGCTGCCCTTCATCTCCAATCTTAGGCAACCTAGAGAAAATAAAGATTCCCGCAATAACCAGCAGCAATACCGCCAATGCCAGATAAGGAGTTTTCATAGCATCCGTCTCAAACTGGATATAGGCTTCCCATCCGCCCGGATAATCTGCCGGAAGCGTTTCACGCGTATAGTGCGTGCCACTCAATATCAGTTTACTCAAAAACATGGCTGCAATGAAAGCTCCGAGCCCGTTAAATGACTGCGCCAGATTCAGTCGTTGAGGAGCTGTAGCCGCATCACCTAAAGCCGTTACGTACGGATTGGCTGCGGTCTCTAAAAAACACATCCCGGTAGCAATAACAAAGAAGATGCACAGATAAGCCCAATATTCCTTCAACATGGCAGCCGGAAAGAACAACAGACCACCTGCTGCCGCCAACACCAAGCCGAAAATAATACCAGCTTTGTAGCTATACCGCTTCATGAACATGGCTATCGGAATCGGGAAAATAAAATACGCCAACCAGTAAGCTGTTTCCGTAAAGGACGCTTCAAAGGTATTCAGTTCGCAAGTCTTCATCAGCTGCCGAATCATGGTAGGCAGCAGGTTACTACTGATAGCCCACAAAAAGAAAAGGCTGAAAACCAGTGCAAGCGGCAGTTTATAGCTATTATTATTTTTCATCATTTCCCCGTTTTTTTATTCCGACATATTCTTGATGTAAGGAAGTTCCGACAGATTATGGAAGCCATAGAAACTGCGGGCATTTTCTCCTAAGAAGAGGGCTTTCTCTCTTTCCGTCAACTCTGCGGACTTACTCACAAAGTCGTACGACATACGGTAGGTAATGGCCGTAATGGTACGCGGATAATCCGACCCCCACATCAGTTTCTCAAAGCCGACCAGCTCGGCAGCCTCACGGATGGCTCTTACCGCCCCCTTAAACGGATAAAACTCGTCATTGAACAACCAGGTAATTCCTCCCGATTCAATACGTACATGAGGATGATGCGCCAACTTAATCTGTTCCTTCCACTGAGGACGGGTTACCATACCGAAATGTCCGATGGCCACCTTCAACTTCGGACACTCCAGAATTACCTCCTCCAGTTCGCCCACCTGTGTAGCTCCGTCGGCCATGTCAATGGAAAGCAGCACCCCGTTCTGCTCCATCAGGTGGAACATCTGCATCATTTCCTCACAGTTCAATCTTACACGCCCCTCTTTGAGCAACAAACGCTGTGCTGGAATCTTAATCCCCTTGAATCCCCGTGCAATAAGCTGACGCGCCTGATCCAGATATCCCGACTTACGGAACTCACACATTCCGCATACAAAGAAACGGTCGGGATAACGGGCCGCAACCTCCGCCAAATAGTCATTCTGAAAACCGTCAATAAACTCTTGTGTCACCACGGCCGCAGACACCTGCGCATAGTCCATGTTAGATAAGAACACTTCGGCACTGTTTACTCCATCGGTCATGAACGGGGGAAGCATCTGTCTCACTTCCCCCATGAACAATGACCTTCCATTCTCCAAGGTGCGGATAGGCAGTCCCTCAACCACCGTATCCTGCTTTAACCACAAATGAGAATGTGCATCGATTATTATAAACCCCATATACAAATTCCTCCTTTAAGAATTAGCCCAACTTACACGGAACTGGTCGCCGATAATTTCACGCACTTCACGCACCAAAGTTTCATCCATCGGTTCCTCTATGTAAGCCACATTCTTCTTCACATTCTGCGGATTGGCCGTACTGAACAACGTCGTAGCAATGCGCGGATTGCTCACAGCATACTGCATGGCCAGTTTTTCTATCGGATAATTCTTACTCTTACAATGCTCCATAGCCTTTCGGCAAGCCTCTACCAACGGTTGAGGGGCCGGATGCCATGACGGTACACCTCTTTCGGTCAGCAATCCCATAGACAATGGAGAGGCACTGATCACCCCAATACCTTTCGATTCAAAATAGTCCAGAAAATCGACCAGCTTGTCATCGCACAAGCAATAATGACAGAAGTTCAGCACCGACTCTACCGTCCCTGCCGGCGAATGGTCAATCACCCATTTCAGATTCTCCAGTTGCAAGTCGGTAATACCCACATGACCTACTATCCCTTTCTCTCTTAACTCCACCAAAGCCGGCAAAGTCTCATTAACCACCTGATTCAAGTCGGCAAACTCAATGTCGTGCACATTAATCAGGTCGATATAGTCCACATGCAGGCGTTCCATACTTTCGTACGCGCTCTCCGTCGCCCGCTTCCCAGAATAATCCCAGGTATTTACCCCGTCTTTCCCATAACGTCCTACCTTCGTAGAGAGATAATACTTGTCGCGAGGAATCTCCTTCAGCGCCTTTCCTAATACCGTTTCAGCCTTATAATGTCCATAATAAGGAGACACATCGATAAAATTCATCCCCAAATCAATGGCGGTAAACACCGCTTCCAATCCTTCTTTTTCTTTAATGTCATGGAAGACTCCCCCCAAAGAAGAAGCTCCGAAACTCAAAGAGGATACCTTCATCCCCGTCTTTCCTATTTCATGGTATTCCATAGTGATAACTTTTTAAGATTCATACAAATAAAACATACGCTCCATCAACTGCCATTTCTCTGCAGAACTGCTTCCCGGCACACATTCCTGAAAACGTGCCACATGATCTTCCCACTCTGCCTGTCTGGGCAACTGTGCCAGGCGTTTCATCGCGCTATCCCAGTCAAAATCAAGCGGCGTTTCCACAATCATGAACAGCTTACAACCTACGATATAGATTTCCATTTCCAGTATCCCCACTGAACGGATTCCTGCCCGAATCTCCGGCCAGGCTTCTTCACGACTATGTATCTTCCGGTATTCCGCTATCAGTTCCGGGTTGTTTTTCAAATCCAATGCCTGACAATACCGCTTGACGGGCATACCGTACTCTTTTACTCTATATCCTTCCATCTTATTACATTTTATTATTTCGCGATTCGCAATACGGGAGCAATCTGATTCAACGGCTGCACAGGAAGTGTAACCGACAAGCCTTCGGCAGTACGGACAAAATCGACCTTTCCGTATCCCAATAATTCTACCTTACGAATCTTTCCTTCATAAAGTTTACTGTCTGTAGCCAATGACTTGATGTTCACCTTTCCGTCTGCCGGCCATGCCAATACAGTAGCATACAAATACTTCGGAGTCTGTGTGAAACGGATTTCCTTTGCTCCGGCCTGACTGTAAGAACCTTCATTGAATCCCTGGGCATTGAGTGGAATATCTTCTTCCGCAATCGGACCTTCTCCGAACACTGCCCACGGACGGGTATCATAAATAGCTTCCTTGTTAATGTTCATCCATGCCCCAAATTCATTCAGGATCTTCTCTTCTTTTTCATCGAAAGTTCCATCTGCACGCAGAGGTACGCTCAGCAACAGATTTCCATTCTTGCTCACAATGTCTACCAACAGTTTAGCTACGTATGCCGCTGATTTATATTCGTTTTTCTCGTAAATAGACGTATTGTAATGCCATCCACCAATGCAGGAGCACGACTGCCACGGCTGATCGATAATTTTATTGGGAGCACCGCGCTCTACGTCCCACACCAAGGCTTTTCGCTGATTTTCATCAAGAATCTTACCAAACATCACCGCTTCCAGTTTCCCTTTGTGAGTAGCCATATTGTGGTTGTAGAAATGAGCCGCAATCTTCAATCCCGCGTCACTCACCGGATAGAAAGGTGCTACTGTCACATCAAAATACAGCAAATCGGGATTATAGCGATTGATCACATCGAGTGTACGGTTATAGAAGTTTGTACAATATTCCTGGCTCGGTACACAAACTCCATTGCCCCAAGCCCACTGGCGGTGAATCATTCCGTTGTCCCAGCTGTTTTCACTCAACGGATGGTTCTGTGCATACAAATCCTGCGGATCGTATCCTTCCCACCATTTTCCTTTTCCGTCTGCTTTGGTCAGTTTTCCATCGTATGGAATTCCTTTCTTCGGACCTTTCGTATCATGACGCTGAGAAGGCTCATACCAGCTCCACGCATGGTCGGCATGCAAGCTGACTCCAAAATACAATCCGTATTTTCTTGCCGCTTTTTCCCATCCGGCCAAAATATCTTTCTTCGGCCCCATATTCACTGAATTCCAGGGCTGATACTTGCTGTCCCACAAGTCCATGTTGTCATGATGATTACCCAAAGCAAAGAAGTACTGGGCACCTATTTTCTTATAAAAGGCTACCAGCTTATCCGGGTCCCAGTTTTCCGCCTTCCACAAGGGAATAATATCCTTGAAACCCACTTCCGACGGGTGTCCGTAGTGTTTTACATGATATTCATACTCACGAGTACCCTCCATATACATGGAACGAGCCATCCAGTCGCCTGAACCTTCCACACACTGCGGTCCCCAATGAGCCCATATACCAAATTTCACGTTACGGAACCATTCCGGCACCTGATAGTTTTCCAATGAACTCCATGTGGGTTCAAACTTTCCTTTCATCATCGGTTCATCCTGTTCCGATACTGGTACCTGATAAGTCTGTGCCGACAATCCGGCCATGGATAAAAATAAAGAAGCTAATAAGAGTCTTGTTTTCATAAGTATTATTATCTGACAATTTATATAAACAAATGTACGGAGAATAGCCCCAAAAGAATAGGATTAAAATGAGAGTTTATAGGCTAATATCGACAAAAGGAGTATTTTAAATAATTTTACTGGTACAATATCGATTTTTATCGGATAAAAGATTTATCAAAAATCATCTACACGAAAAATAATTATTACTTTTATGGCAAATTAATAATCTATACCTATGAATCTACAAGTAGAACAAATGCACCCATTAGTCCTGAACGTAGGATTAGCTGTTCACAATGCAGATTGGAACTGGAAAAATGTAAACAGTCCATTTACACGTCTATATTACGTTACGGAAGGAAGTGCTCAAATAGAACTTCCTGATGGAATATATACGTTATCACCCAAACACATGTATTTCATCCCTGCGTTTACTATTCATACCAATATTTGTAAGTCTAATTTCGTACATTACTACTTGCATATTTACGAAGATCATTACTCAGATAACGACTGGTTAGACCATTGGAAATTTCCCGTCGAGATAGAAGCAACAGATTTAGATTTGGCTCTATTCAAACGCTTATGTGAAATTAACCCGCACATGACTCTGCAAAAGTCCGACCCTACCACATACGACAACAATCCAACACTCATGCAGAATCTTATAAAAAACAGACAACGGGCATTTTGCGATAAGGTAGAATCGAGAGGAATCGTATTCCAACTGCTATCTCGTTTTTTTTAAACAAGGACAATCCAAAATTGAAATGGAAGATAACCGGATAGCTAAAACTGTTTTATATATCCGTAAACATCTCAATGAGGCCATTGAATTGGAAAAACTCGCAGAAATCTCTTGTCTTTCCAAAGACCATTTTATCCGCCTTTTCAAAAAAGAATTAGGAACCACACCTTTACAATATATCAACCAAAAGAAAATAGAAAAAGCTCAGCTCCTACTAATCACAGAGGAACTGGCAGTCAAAGAAATTGCCTTTCAACTGGCTTTTGATGATTATTCTTACTTCAGTCGTTTATTTAAAAAAACAACCGGCGTTACTCCCCAAGAATACCGCCGGCTATATTGAAACTAAAAATTAATTAGTTATATCCTTCATTCTGTTCCAGGTTCTTATTGACATTTCTTTCACTTTGCGGAATAGGGAAATATCGGTTATGGGCAGCCCATGTACGTTTCTCAAACTGATAATACATATTTTGGTCTACCGGAGAGGCTGCAGAACCACTTCCACGGTAATTAGGAGCACTAGGGTCATCCGAAAGTTTGACTCCTGTAAACGTATGGTTCAACTCCTGTTCTGCAATTCCCCAACGAAGTACATCAAAATACCTAAATCCCTCAAAAGCCAACTCTACCCGTCTTTCCTTACGAACTGCCTTACGCACATCCTCCTGAGTCGGCAAATCACCTTTTTGATATCCTGGCAATTTCACGCGATTACGTATATCATTGATTGTCAAATCAAGCACTGTTTGATCAACGGCACCTGGATTAGATTCATTCAACGCTTCCAAGTAACTCAATAGCACCTCAGCATAGCGCATAAGAGGAGTATAAGTAGGCGTTGAACCTAAATTATTCGTTATGGAAGGATCACAACCTTTCTTTGGGCAATAACCATTAAACAACGGAAAACGATTGTAACTATCTGCCGTATTAGGTCCTTGGAAACAATTATAAGTTATATCATTATATTTTGTTCCAGGATAAGAGCCCAACGGAGGAAGGAAAATAGAAGCATACAATCTTATTTCACGGTTTGCATAAGGATCATTATCATCATACACACCTGAGTTATCAATATCTTTTCCATCCGTACAGAAATACTCTTTTACCAGTTCATTATAAGGAGCAAACTGATGCCAGCCACCATAAGCACATTCCGGATACAGATATTGATAGCGGGAATTTGTAAATTTATCCGCAATACCCATGATACAGAAAATAGTCTCAGGACTATATTCTCCTCCTATCTGGAACAACTTTTCATAACTCTCATCTCCGTTTCTGCGATCAAGCTGATAGCTGCCTGAAATAATTACTTCATCCAGAATGTCAGCGGCATCTCCCCATCGGTCCTGAGCCAAATACAAACGAGACAACAATACTTTAGCCGCACCATTTGTCAGACGACCATATTCTTCTGCATCATAACTGTCCGGAAGAATTCTGGCAGCTTCCTTCAAATCAGTTTCCACCTGGGCATACACATCTGCCTGTGCTGTCTGCTTAATCGTATTAGCCTCCTCCACAGTTAACGGTGCAAGTGGCATAGGAACATCTTTAAAATAAAATGCCAGATTAAACAAGAAATAAGCACGTAAAGTTTTTACTTCTGCACTCCATTTTTCTCTAGTATCTTCATCCATTGGACATTTCCCGACATTAGCCAGAAAATTATTGTATTTTGCAATCTGTGTATAGGCATTCTTCCAATACCACTCAATATTGCCATTCGTCGCAACTGTATTGGAACTGGCCATCAGAGTAGTAAAATTCTCTTTTTCCGTACCGTTGCCTCCAGCAAAATCAAGGTACAACAATCCTTGAGGAGTTGCAAAATCATCATGGGACCAACCTGTCTGAAAGCGGTAACAACCTACCAATGCCAGATAAGCATCATTCTCACCTGTCCAGAAAGTATTGTCCGAGATAGCAGAAGGAGGATTTTTCTCCAGCAAATCCGAACAGCTGACAAGCACACCAGACAAAGCCAAAGAATAAACTGACAACTTGGCTATATGTAATATTTGTAATAACGGTTTCATATCTTTATAGATTTATAGTAATTAGAACTTGAAGTTAAACCCAAACGAATAAATGGCTGTAATAGGATAGTAAGAAGGAGAATCACCTGTTCCAATTTCATTCTCAGGATCCCATCCCTGATAGAAACTGTTAAAGCTGAAAAGATTCTGACCACTTACATATACGCGCAACTTCTCAATACCAATCTTCTTGGTCCATGCCTGTGGCAAGGTATAGCCAAGCTGCAAGTTTTTCAAACGCAAGAAGCTTGCATTGCGTACCCAGTAATCGGAGGTCTGCAGGTTCGGATGGTTCATATTCATCGTTTCTATGCGAGGATATTCTGCCCATTTATCTGGATTCTCTTTTGTCCAGCAGTTTTCAGCCTGCCATCTTTGAATCTGGCCACCATTATAAAACGCATAAGCCATATAAGAACCTATCTGACGCTGATAGCCGCCTAATCCCTGGAACAGTGCGGAGAAATCAAAGCCTTTGTAAGAAGCCGAGAGGTTCAAGCCATAATAGAACTTGGGAGTAGTACTACCCAATACTGTACGGTCATATTCAGCATCCACCTTTCCATCAGGTACACCGTCCGGACCACTAATATCCTTATAACGTATATAGCCCGGTTTCAAGTCACTCTTTCCTACTAACTGTTCAGGAGCCGCATCAATTTCTGCCTGATCAACGAACAATCCTTCTGTCTGATAGCCATAAATAATACCTATCGGCTGTCCCACAATACGGTTGTTGTTGATTTCTTCTGTTGCCCCATTTGCCAGTTCTTCCACCGCATTCTTTACCCATGTAAAATTCGGCGCAATACTAAACTGGAAATCTCTGCCAATACGTCCGTTATAACTTAAGTTTACTTCAATACCTTTATTGGATACTGCACCTACATTCGATTCACTCACATTCTGCCCAAGAATACCTGCTTTTTCAACCGGTGCAAGAATGTCTGAAGTGTATTTATAGAAATATTCAATACTACCATTTAACGTATTATTGAACAACCCGAAGTCCAAACCCACATTGGTGATAGCTGTCTTTTCCCAGGTAAGATCCTGGTTGCGGTAAGTAGAAACATAAGTACCGGGGACCAAAGTGGCTGGATTACCCAACGGATAATTATGATCCAGATCGTATGTCTGCTGATAAGGATATACTCCGATATTCTGGTTACCCAGTACACCATACGATGCACGCAGTTTCAAGTTATTGACAACCTCACCTGCACGCGTATTTTTCCAGAAATTTTCTTCAGAAATTCTCCATCCTGCAGAAACTGAAGGGAAAATGCCCCAACGGTTATCTTTCGCAAAACGGGAAGAGCCGTCATAACGCAGGTTAGCCTCCAGCAAATATTTATCCTTAAACGCATAGTTCACACGACCGAAGAAAGAAACCAAGGCATACTCTTCCAAAGAACTGCTGTTTGTGGCAGTTGATGCATCACCGGCTCCAAGCTGATACAGGGCATTATTAGGGAAGGTATTGCGATAACCCTCCAGACCTTTATTGGAGGTCTGTTCTACAGAGGTACCGGCTAGAACCTTCAAGTCATGACTGCCGAACGTCTTTTCATAATTTACTAAAGCTTCCAGAATGGTATTGGTATTATTTGATGTCCAGATATTCAATGTAGAAGGACCGACCGTCTTATTTTCATCAAAATAAGTCTCTGCACGATAAGTCTTATCATATTTAGTCCAGTATGTTACGCCAGCTTTTCCGGTCAGTGACAATCCTTTAATCGGAGTATCCCATCTCAATTGTCCGGAAGCATTTATATTACGGCTGACATTCTCCACAAACGATTCACTTGCCAGCCAGGCTTCCGGACTATAATTATCCTGATACCCAAAGCTTCCATCAGATTTCTGTCCTGCATAGATAGGAGCCTCACGGACTGCATAACCTATTATACCGTCAATGCTTGTCGGCTCACCGTTCGGCGCATTGTATTTGTTATTGTAAGCATTGATATTCAAACTCAATGTAAGAGACTTGCTTAACTGGCTTCTCAAAGAGAACAAAGCAGTCATGCGTTCATTAGACGTCTTAGCTGTAAGTCCTTCCTGATTTCTATAGCCGATAGACAGATTGTAACTTGTCGTCGCATTTCCTCCCTGGATGCTTACATTATGCTGGTGCTGGAAACCTGAACCGCTTTCCAACAGCCACTTCAGATGATTCACATTCGGATAGTTGTCCGGATCAGAGCCATCTTTATATTTCTGTATCTGCTCCGGCAAATAAGCATCCTGCTTACCCATGTTCTGCATGGCCATATTATAATACGTAGCATATTCCCAGGACGGAAGAAAATCGGGAAGTTCAGTTGCCCGCTGCCAGCCAAATGAATTGTTATAGGTTACAACAGTTTTTCCCTGTGCACCTTTCTTTGTTTCTATCAGAATGACTCCATTCGCAGCTCTGTTACCATAAATTGAAGCAGAAGCAGCATCCTTCAAGAAAGAAATACTTTGAATATCATTGGGATCTACATCATCCAGATTACCAGACAAACCGTCTATAAGTACCAACGGATCTGTACCAGCACTGGAGAAAGTACCTGTTCCACGAATCTTTACATTTGCCCCCGTACCAGGACGTCCAGAATTCTGTACAACACTCAGACCTGGTGCCAAACCTGCAATAGCCTGAGCAGTACTCATCACCGGCTTGTTCATCAGATCCTCACTGGTAACTGCAGAAACGGCACCGGTCAAATTCACTTTCTTCTGGGTTCCATAACCCACTACCACAACCTCATCCAACAATTCGGTATCTTCCTTAAGAACGATTCGCATTATTTTGCCCGAAACTGCAGGAATTTCCTGTGAAGCATACCCCACATACGTCACACGCAAAATGTCTCCTGGATTAACTGACAAAGTAAAATTACCATCTAAATCACTTACAGTACCATTGTTTGTATTCTTTACCAGAATACTTACCCCGATCAAGGGTTCTCCATTTCCGTCTGTAATGTGACCTTTCACACTGTTTGTTCCTTGTCCCCATGCAATGGAACTCACACAACAAGCAAAGAGTAACATAAATACTCTCAAGGCTTGCCACATTTGCCTAATAGAATTGTGTTTCATCTTTATTTAGATTTAAATTATACAATGCAAAGTTAATTATTCATACAACCCGAATATAGGATTAAAGTATCTTTCAATAATACAAAATCGACATTATTCAAACCTAAAAACGATAAAAGATTGACAAAATCGACATTTCTTGCAATTTATCGACAAACGTGTTTTAGCTACTACTAAATGTTCCTACTCTATCTTCCAAACTACTCTACAAATTCTCTATTTTGACTTTGCATATTCTTTGTTTCACAGTGCGAGATTTGTATTTCACACTGTGAAATATATATACCACACTGTGGTTTTTATATCCCACAGTGTGAAACAGAGAATTGACCGTTTAATTTCAGTTTTTATACAAAAGCATTCCTCAAAATGACCAATAATTCTCTATCTTTTATACCGTCACTGCAATCACCCCTGAAAAACACACAAAAAATGCCTGACGCTCATTCTAAAAGCATCAGGCATTCTCCACGTAAATACAAATAGCCTAACTATAACTCAATCAAGACTAACCTTCATCACAAATCCTCCGCGTGGCAGACAGTCCACCTCATGTACAGATTTTTTCAAAGCAGAAAGCATCTGTATATCAAACTGATTACGTTCTTCTCCATCGGCATACAGAGTGATTTCTTTGACAGGTTCCTGAATAAAGCTCAAATCCACAGCAAGCGATTTCTTCTCGTTTGTTCCGTTCAAGCCGGCAATATACCAGCAATCACCACTCTTCCGGGCAAGCACCACATAGCTGGAAGGATAACCGCTCAGCAATTTCGTATCGTCCCAAACGGTGGGAAGTGAAGAGATAAATGAGCGTACTTCAGCTGGTTGGGCATGGTATCCTTCGGGACGGTCGGCCAAATGCTGCAAAGCAGATTCAAATGCAACCAGCAGAGCCAATTCATGCCCGTTCGAAGTGATATGCGGATGCTGGGAATCCGTAAAAGTGCAAGGAGTATAGTCCATCGGACCCACTACATTACGCGTAAAAGGCAATGTACAGTTATGCCATGCCGCACTATCAGTCAGTGTTTCCTTATTATTATACCATTCTGCTCCATATACTCCTTCCACCGACATCATGTGAGGATAGGTGCGCTGCCAGCCTCGCGGAATAGGAGCTCCATGAAAGTTTACCATCAGGTGATATTTGGCTGCATCTTCCAGAATGTCCACAAAATAATTCATCGTAGATATGCTGTCCTGATTGAAAAAATCTACTTTTATCCCTTTTACTCCCATAGACTCAAGCCAGGCAAATTCTTTCTGACGCATTTCCGGCTTGTTCAAACGATACAAAGGACCAAACGCACACCACGCGGTGGAGGAGTTATACCACAACAAAGGAGCAACTTTCTTCTGTTTTGCATAAGCCAAGGCATCTTCCACATTGCCGCCGTTCCCCATTTCGTCCCATTCCGCATCAATCAACATGTAAGGAAGATGAAAATCTGCCGCAAAATCAATATACTTCTTTATCAGCTGATAATCTCTTGAACCGTGATTATAAGCCCAGTAAATCCAGGAAACGACTCCCGGCTTAATCCAGGAGACATCGCTCAGACGACAAGGTTCACTGACATCTGTCACCAGGGTAGATTCTACCACATCAGCCAAAGAACCGATAATGGCCACGCGCCAAGGTGAACACCATCTGCCGGAAACGTTGGTCGGCTCTGCCA